>Ga0210026_1000630_pt1 | contig 39055 bp, 58 predicted proteins | sample CryGeymeta201509_FD_183977 | JGI IMG/M metagenome (GOLD analysis project Ga0210026, IMG submission 183977) | Groundwater microbial communities from Crystal Geyser aquifers in Utah, USA - Crystal Geyser metaG 2015-09 (SPAdes) (version 2) | ecosystem: Environmental > Aquatic > Deep subsurface >...
CGGCAATGACCTTGGTTAAAGGCGATTTGCAAGGCATTGTAAAAGCAAAAAATTTAAGTCACGCCGTGATGAAAAACATCAAACAAAACCTGTTTTTCTCGTTTGCGTACAATGTATTGGGCGTTCCTATTGCGGCAGGGGTTTTATTCCCGGTATTTGGGTTGTTATTGTCGCCCATCATTGCCGCGTTGGCGATGAGTTTTAGCTCTGTTTCGGTGATTACAAATTCACTTCGGTTAAGAAGTGTAAACATTTAATAAAAATTTTGAATACTTTTGACCGAAATAATTTTTAAATGAAAAGCCCTCAATATTATATCCGAAAAACACACCGCTATTTGGGTTTATTTATAGGTATTCAATTTATGCTGTGGGTTTTAGGTGGACTCTATTTTAGTTGGACGAATATTGATAAAATTCACGGCGACCATTTGGTAAATTTTCCAAACCCAAATATCAGCTTGACGGATAGCTTACTTTCGCCAAATGTGGCGATTTTAAAAGCGCGATTGCATCCCGAAAAGGTAAAAAGCTTAAATCTGACTCGTGTTTTAGATCAGATGGTTTATCAAGTTGAAACCGAATCTTCAATAATTTTAATAAATGCCCAAACGGGAAGCATTCGTCCGCCTTTAAGTCAAAGTGAAGCCGCCGATTTTGCCAAAAAAATCTTTAAACCTAAAAGTGAAATATCATCTATTGAATACATCACAAAAGACAACCTACAAGACCATTATCAATACCGTGGAGGCACTTTGCCAGCTTGGGCGATAAGTTTTAAACATCCTTCCAATAGCGTGGTTTATATCAGCTCTGAAAAGGGAAGTTTTGAAAAAATTAGAAATAAACAATGGCGTTTGTACGATTTTTTATGGATGGTTCATATTATGGATTATCAAACGCGAGACAACCTTAATAATTGGCTTTTAAGAGGTTTTTCAATCTTAGGATTAACAACCGTTTTAAGCGGATTTACACTATTTTATCAATCATCAAGAACTATTAGAAACATTAAAAACAAAGATTTATGAAAACCATTAAAATTTACGTGCCCTTAAGCTTCATTTTAGGGCTTATTTTTACAAGTTGTCAAACCAAAACACAAGCGCCAAAGGTTAAAGAAGCCGAACCAGAAGTGGCAATTATTGAAGAAATTTCACCTAAATTAACCGATGTTAATGCGGTTTTTAAAAGCCAAATTACGGAAGTTTACCAAGCTTATAATCAACTAAAAGATGCTTTAGTAGCCTCTGATTCTGCTTTAGCGGTAATAGGAGCAAATGCCGTTTTAACTAACTTAAATAAAGTAGATATGGGTTTGTTAACACAACCCGAAGCACATCAAGTTTGGATGACCGAAAAGCCTTTATTGGCAAAAACCTTAAATGAGTTGATAAAAAGCACTACTTTAGAATCGCAACGCGCTCTATTTTTACAGATTTCAAACAATATGATTAATTTGATTGAAAATTTTGGCACATCCGAAAAGGTGATGGTGCAATTTTGTCCAATGGCCGACGATTTTAAAGGTGGTTTTTGGTTAAGTAAAGATTCGGCAATTAAGAACCCCTATTTTGGCAGTAAGATGATGACCTGCGGAAGCACCAAAAAGATAGTGAATCCATAATCTAAAAATGAGGGCTAGGTAACAACATTACAAAATAGAAAGTAAGCGCTTAAGAAGGTTAAATCATTATATAGTAATGTTTTGCAGAATTTATATGACCCAATTCTGCGTTGCATTATTGCTGCTTTTAAAGTTTTTGAACCCATTCGGCTAAAGCCTCACCAATGCCTGTTGGATTGTCTTCTTGAATAAAATGAAGGCCTTTGCCCACCGATTTTGTGGTAGTATTGTTAAATTTTTCGGCAATCCAAGCCACATCATTTTTTCGGATTAAAAGTCCGGGTGTGGCATATAAACACAGTTTAGGAATGCTTGTTATTTTTAGCCAATGGTGGTAGTCGCTAACCGCTTGGTGAACACTTTTGGGTTTGCCATCAAAGGGAATTTGGGTTGGCCAAATGCGCAAGGGTTTTCGGCTTTTTACGGTTTGATAGGGAGCGGCATAATTTTGTAATTCAGTTTTCGATAATTTTCTTATAATGGTATTGGGTAATAATTTATTGATAAAAACATTCCGCACACAAATTAAATACCAGCCAATTATAGGCATCCTTAATAGTTTAAAAGTCCGCTTCATCGGTTTTGGAATGGCATTCCATTTAGTAGTTTTAAAAATAGCTTCCATAAAAGCGATGCCTTTAATATGATCTTGATGCAAAAAGGCATAATAAAAACCTAAAGCAGATCCCCAATCGTGAATGATGAGGGTAATATTTTTTAAGTTTAGTTTTTCTATAAAGCATTCTAAATAAAGATAATGATCAAAAAAAGTATAAGCGCTATTCGGCTTATCCGATTTGCCCATGCCCATTAAATCGGGGGCAATACACCGACCTTTATCAGATAAATACGGAATGACATTACGCCATAAATAGGACGAAGTTGGATTGCCGTGTAAAAACAAAATAGGGTCGCCTTCACCAAGGTCAACATAATGTATGAGGCTTCCCTTAACTTCAATGAAATTAGATTTAAATGGAAATTCTGAAGAAATTTTAATTTCACCTTTATCCATAAGGCTTTAGTTCAATTTTGCACGTAGGCTCCACTCGTATTCATATTGCGAAACCTCAACACCTTCGGCATTTATACCAACCGATTTTAGCCTTACCTTTTGCCATTCGCCATCTTTTAAAGTTTGGGCAATGGCGGTATCAATTTTATCTCCGTCAAGGCAGGTAAATGAAATTTTTCCGGTTGCTTTTTTAGTGAACGTACCAAGGTGATTTGTTACCAACATGTTAATAGGCACTTTGCTTTCGTTAATTTTTTTAATAATTAAGGAGCCTGTAGAAAGCTCGGAAGCCATAGATTGAACCGCAAAATACATTGAGTTAAAGGGGTTTTGATTAATCCAACGGTGGGTTACGGTAACTACTGCTTTTTGGCTGTCAATTGTGCGCAAACGCACGCCACAAATAAAAGCAGAGGGAAGTTTAAGCATTAAAAAAAGATTTGTTTTTTGAGTTTCGCTCAACATAATTTAGGTTTTAAATCGCACACAAGATATATAAGGGGTATAACAGAAAGTATTAAATGAAAGTATTAATAATTTTGCCCATTTTATTAGTGTTTATGCGGTATTTAGCCACATAAACTCTATTTTATAATTAAAAACAGAATGTACACTTACTACCATTAAATACATTTTTACTACCATTATTTTTACTCAATAATACTATACAAAGATAGTTATTACAATAATTATAACAAACTACCGAAAATACTACTATTAAAGCGCTTTTCTTACACTATTTAATTGCTTTTTAAAGCCTAATTAATTTGATTTTAATTAGACTTAATTTTATGACATTTTTAGTTAGGGTATACATTAGGGTATACACTAGGGTATACATGTGGTGTGAAAAAATATACGCGTAAACACCCCCATATGGTATAAAAAAAGGGCTTAAAGTGCTAAAAAAGTGGTTTAAGACCCCCCTTATGGCAGTAAGTTTAAATATTTAAACATCGCTTAACGCCCTTATTTTAAAGGAAATTTAGCGATATTAAGGCTAGTTTTGCTGCTTAATTTTTGTGCGCGCGTATGTGTTTTGTGTACAAACCGTGCGTTAACACGCATTATTTTTTTAATTTTGGGCTTGACTCAGCCACAAGTTTATAAGATGTAGTAGCTTCCTATTCTTTTTTTAGGGTAGTTATCTCTTTTTCTAGTTCACTTACTTTTAACTTTAAATGTTCAATATTTTCAGTTAAAAGCATATTATTTTGTTTTAATAAATCTACAAAATCTTCTAATTTTAAATGATAATCATTTTTAAGATCATGGATGTGTTGGGTCTTTTGTTGTTTTAACATTTTACCTTCTCCAGTTAGAATCCAGTCGGGACTAATCATATCAAAAGTGTTTACAGTATTTTGTATTACCTTTATACCTACATTACTTCTTTTTTTAACAATTTCAGTCATCATAGAGTTACTTATTCCTACTTTTTTAGCGAAATCAGACAAATTAGTAATTTTTTTCTCCAATAATAACCGTTCGTAAACTTCTAAAAATCTTTCAGTTAAGTCGTTAAGATTATTCATAATACAGAATATTGTAATTATATTTGCATATTACAGTATTCTGTAATATATTTGTAACTGATATTTATAAATACAAACAAAGATATGCAAAAAAACACAATACAAATTTGGGCCAGGTATAAAAAACAAATCGCTCATGAATTAAATACGAGTTTGACCACCGTTCAAATGAGCCTTGATTATTACAACAATTCCGATTTAGCCATTAAAATACGCCAACGCGCCAAACAACTACTTCTTGAAGAAGTTGAAAAGATTGATAAAAATAATTTTGACACCTAACTATGAAACTTCTCACGGTAATTAAACATAGTCCAACATCCCGCCACGGCTTAGCGTGGTTTCGACACCACGGCGGGAACAAAAAAAATAACAGATGCCACAATATTTAGGAACCACATTGGTAGTTACAAAAAATGAGTTGATACCAGCCTTTTGGTGTAATTACCTCTCTTTACATAGACGTTTATTAATAGACGAAAAAAGAGGCTGCGGTTTAAAGCGTGCACAAAGAGGCGGTGGCTTAGACACTAATTTGCTTATCAATTTTGATACACTCCCTAAACGCATCCAACAGCAACTTGGTGATCCTCGCAAAACCAAACACCCCTTAGAATCTTTTTATAAAATTGACAAAGAAGCCGTAAACTATTATAACGATTACCAATACCCTGACGGCTCCTATCTTTTGCCCGAAACAATTGAGCAACTCATCATTAATGCCAGTGTATTAAAAGCAGTTATAAGGCTTGAAGCTGAACGTGAAAGCGAACGCCTATCAAAAGGTGGGTCATTGCGAGGCATCGGCAATACCCTCTATACCGATGCTCACAGCTTTAATGCTGTGCTTTTAAAACGACACAATATTGAGCACAATTTAAACAGCCATTTACGACGCTTTAAACAGCAATTAAATGCCTTTAAAATTGACAGTTATTACACGCTGATTAAAGATCCCGAAGGCAAATCAAAACAAAATGCACTCAAACGTGATGAACGTGTTAATAAATTGCTAAATGATTTGTTTGCCGGACGCAACCATAAACCAAATGCTACCGAAGTCGCGCGAGAATATATTGCCTTTTTAAACGGTTATATCGAAGTGATTAATAACGGTACCGGAGAGGTTTACAACCCTAAAGATTTCAAACCATTAAGCAATCGCACCATCACAAACTTTTTATCGCTATGGCAAAATGAAATTGGCAACGAAGCCAAACGAAGTGGTGACCGCCAAAAGCTGATGCAAAAATTTGTACCATATCACTCTTTAGAACAACCTCATTTTGCTGGCTCTATGATAAGTATAGACGATAGACAACCGCCTTTTTGGTATGATAAAAACAGTAGAATCTGGTGGTATTTAGGTATTGATTTAGCAAGTGAATGTATTACAGCTTGGGCTTATGGCAAAACTAAAGAAGAATTGATTTTAAACTTCTACAAACAACTCGTTATAAATTACCATTACTGGGATGTACCGCTACCCGATGCCCTTGAGTGTGAACTTTCATTAAATAGCTCTTTTAAAGAGACCTTTTTAAAAGAAGGGGCTATGTTTCAGAATGTACAGATACATCCAAACAGCGCCCGATCAAAACGTATAGAACGCTATTACCGAACCTTAAGATACGAGCTCGAAAAGGAGCAAGAAGGATGGATTGCGCGTCCTTTTGCTTTGAGTGAAGCCAACCAAGCCGGACCAGAACCGACAAAGATTATACCTTATAAAGATTTAGTAGCGCTCGGATTCAGTAATATTCAAACCTGGAATAACATGCCTAATAAGCAAGACCCTAGCATCAGCCGATTTGATTATTTTAAAAACCGTCAACATCCCGATTTAAAACCTACCAATTACAAGTCATTCATAAAATATTTAGGTCGCAAAACACGCACCAGTTGTCATGCCGGTATTATGAAATTACAAGAATCAGAATGGCTTTTAGGCGATAAGTCAGAAATATATACCGGAGAGAACCTGATCAGATTATTAAAATCAGTTGAAGATAGAACTATTGATATATACTGGTTAGACGATAAAAAAGGTAACATCTATAAAGCTTTGATTTATGATGTTGAAGACGGACGCTATTTATGCGAAGCCTTGCCTAAACCAATCGGCGCTAAAGCCCCTATTGAAGCAAAGGACTACCACAAAGATGCAACCGAAATCATGTCTAGATATCAAGCCACAGTTACAAGCTATATGCAACTTCAAAAAAATGCCATTGATAAGGTTACAGTCATAAACAACCATAAAAAAACAATTTCAAATAGCTTTAGCATACCTGGCTTTGAAACTTATGTACCACAGGTTGATGATGACACATTGCCAACGATACCAATTGATGTTTATGAAGATGAAGAAGATGCTTTTGAATATACCAATAATTTTAACCGTAACCCCATAAATAGCTTATAAAATGAGTGACTTAACCCTAGATTACAAAGAACGTATCGTTGAAGCAATAAAAGAAAATAGCTTTAAGTTTAAAAGCAACAAAGCCCAATCAGTATCCATAGGCATCAATCCGGCGCAGTTCAGTCGCATCCTTAACGGCGATTTTGAAAGTGTGGTATCGGATGACAAATGGAATGAAATTGCCTCTAAATACAACGTGCCAGTAAACGCTCAAGTCTTTATTTGGCAAACGGCTTATACGGCTGTTTATGACTTTATTTACAGTCAGCTGGAGGCCTGTCAAAAAATGAGTATTTCGGGTATCTTTTGTGATATCGCCGATATTGGTAAAAGTTACACAGCCAAAGATTATGTGAGTAAACATCGCAATGCTATACGTATAGATTGCTCATTAAATAAATCACGCAGCGAATTGTTACGCGCCATGGCTAAGGAGTTTGGTTTAGACCATCAAATACCAATTAGAAATGTGCGCGAAGATTTGATACAGTACATGCGTGCGATGACAAAACCGCTTATCATTTTAGATGAGTATGGCGACCTATCGTATCCCGCTTTTTTAGAAATAAAAGCCCTTTGGAACGCCACCGAATACCGTTGCGGATGGTATGCTATGGGTGCCGATGGCTTGCAGGTAAAACTAGACCGTCAGCGCGATTTAAAGAAAGTGGGATTTAGTGAAAACTTTAGCCGATTTGGCAATAGATACCAACGCATCACACCAGTTAATGAAGAAGAGCGCAAACAGTTTTTATTGCACGAAATATCAAAAATACTAAAAGCCAATAATTCTAAATATACGCCTTTACAAATGTATGCCAAGTCGCTAGGCAGTTTGCGAAGTGTGTACCACAAAATCATCATCGAAAAAACAAGTGATTTAAGTGCTAATTAGAATTATAAATGAGGGCTTTAACGGTACAAAATCTATATAGTAAAAAATATGAGACTTATCCATTTGACGGCATTTTTGAAGAAATATTTGGGCAACCAAGTACTTATGGTATATGGCTCATTTACGGCAAAGATAAGAACGGTAAAACTTGGGGAACCCTACTCTTGGCAGATTACCTCAGTATGTTCTCAAAAGTATGGTATATCAGTGCTGAAGAAGGCGTTGATATGGAATTTCAAGCAGCCGCTAAACGCGCTAAAATTGATGCCTCAAATAAAAATATTCAATTTACTGAGTATGTAAGTATCGATGGCATTAAAAAGCGATTAATGGCACGTAGAGCCCCTAAAATAGTAATTATAGATAATTTAAGTATGTATAAAGGAGAATTGACATCCGAAGGCTTAAAACAACTCAAACTTGAGCATCCTAAAACACATTTTGTTTTAGTAGCTCACGAAGATCGCAATGAGCCTTATACTGCCGCCGCTGTAATGGCAAAAAAACTAGCTAAAATAATCGTCAGGATACAAGGCTTGTTAATGATTGTTGGTGGTCGATGTCCGGGTGGCAACATGATGATTGATGAACAAAAAGCGCAATTGTATCACGGTAAAATAGTCTAATATGGATATTATTAAAGTATTACAAGTAACAGAGGAACAATACTACTGTATGATGGTAGAGTCGTATTTGAGTTGGGCCGAAAACTTTAGTAGTGATGCTAGATGCTATCAAAGTTTAGCTGCTAATTCTAAAATATCAAGTTGGTATAATTTTGAATATGCCAAACTTGAAAAGTTATTTTTCGATACTTTTTTTATTGAGACAGATTTAAGTGTACAATCTATACGCTTATACTATGCAGACATAACCAATCGGATGTTTTTTATCTATCCTGGCGCATTATTTAATAATCAAAATAACAAACAAATAGAACCCAATTTTAACCTTAATTAACTGTGACAAAAGAGCAACTAGAAACCCGAATAGAATTACTTACTGATATACATCATTACACGCATTTACATCATCGAAAATTAAGTGACGGAGAGCGAATATGTTTAACACAAGAGCGCGTGGCATTGATGCATTGTTTAGAAACAGGTAAACCACCAAAATACGTATTGCCTGCAAAATTGGAAGAAAAAGTACAAAAAATAAAACAACACCTTATAGATGATGGTTGGATAAAACCACCATTTACGCCAATTTATTAACTTAAAATTATATTTATTATGGAAAATTTACAAGAAAAAAAAGACTTAAGTCTCTTATCAGATGAAGAATTAGTAGCTGAGATGGCTCGTAGAAGAGAAGCCTCAAAAAATCAAGAACGAATGTTAAAATTATCATTCGAAAAAGATAAAAATGATTTTTTACAAGCGAGCTGCTTAAAATTTATACAACTCTCAAACGAGTTGCGTGAACTTAAATTATACACGATCACAGAGGCTAATAAACTATGGGATAGGATGTATGAAAATCAAGGTAAAACCCCAAAAGAAGTCAATACATTCACGCTAAAGTCAACCAACTTTAAAATAACGGTTGATCGTCAAGAACGCTTTGAGTTTACAGAAGATACAATTGTGCATATACAAAGCATCAAAGAGATGTTCGCATCAAAGTTTGCCGAGCGCAATAAAGGATTTTATAAATTTTTAGAGAGCATTTTAATGCGCAATACGAAAGGCGAATTCGATCCAAAGCTTTTAGCTAAAGGTCGTCAACAGGTCAATGAACTTGGCGATGTTGCGTTAATTTCAGAGTTCGAAAAGTTAGAAAACTGTCAACGTGTAGTTGGAAGTTCATTGTATTGTCGAGCTTACAAACTTGATGATCAAGGTAAATGGAATGACATAAATGTTCAATTTTCAAGCCTTTAAAATGAGCGTAAAAATAAAAAAAATTAGCGATGATGAAATCAGCGCAAACGGCAAATTAGTATATAAAAATGCTGAAGGTCTTTGGATTTCTAAAAATTTAAATTGTGTTGAAACAGAGGTTGTTCGTAATTATCTAGCAGCTTTTGAAAGTAAAACTAGTGTTTTAAAAATAAAATCATGACAATCTTAAAATCACAAATACAACGTATTCACGCCCTGTTACCTGCAGTCATCAAGAATGACAAAGAGCAAAAGGCACAATTGATGCAACAATATACGGGCGACTGGTCTAAAACCAGTACTAAAGACCTGACTATTGAACAAGCCAACCAAATCATTGTCCGTTTTGGCGGTCAACCCATACAATACGAAAACTGGGCTTTGTTTGACGCTACAAATGGCGCACACCGCAATATTTTGAGCCTATGTATGCAATTACGCTGGCAAGTATATAACGCAGACAAACAAGCTTATTATGCCGATTTGTATCGCTTAAGCGAATGGCTTAAAAGCAAGAAGTCACCAGTTAAAAAACCACTCAAGCAAATGGTAAAATTAGAGCTGAGCAAAATCATTTATGCCCTCGAAAAGATGTGTTTATGATATTAGATGAAGATACCGGACTGTACTATGAAAATAAACAATTAAAAGACCCTAAACACAACATGACAACAAAAGATAAGATTGTAAACGGATTATTAAAATTAATGGCTTATGGATGTGGCTTGATACTGCTTTATTTGATTCTAGCATTGATGAATAAAATATTTTTACGATGAATTCACATGTTTTTAAAATTAAGATAAACGCCGATGTAAAAGGCTTTATGTGGTATGCCTCAAAGGGTGGTGAAATTTTTGAAGCCAAAAATTGGCTTAAAGAATGTTTCATACTCACTGATGACCGCCACCTAGTGTGGAAAACTGATTGCGAAATTGTAGAATAAAACTGATGAGACAACTTAATTTTTTTACACAGCATCAATGTGCACACTGTTTAAGAGATTTAGAGCCAAGCCCAAGAAATCCGAATAGATGTAGTGGTTTTTATGACCAAGATACCAAACAATATGTATGCAATACTTGTAGGCAATTGCACTATAATAAAAAAAATCAAACAAAATTTTCAGGTATGTACAGCGAAGTACCAGTACCGACTTTAAATTATAATTTTTAAAAATGCCTAAACTTCAAAAAGTATATACGCTAGATATCACACCACAGCAGTTTATTGATAATTGCTCTGATGTAGAACTGATGGAGCTTGATTTGTTGCTTGGTAAATGCCAAAGCTTATTAACAGCCGGTGACGATGAACTTAAAGACTTAGAAAATCGGTTTCCTAAATTATTAACGCTCTTAGAAACTGAGCATGACTTAATACTACTGGGTACTGATATTAATGACATAGAACACGCTATCATTTCAGATTTAAAATCAAGATGAAAATACATAGGGACTACCTTAAAGGAACTCAAATAAACGGACAGTTTAACTGTAAGCCCGAATGGTTTGAATTAATAACATGGAAAGGTAAAGCAATGCTACTAAGGATTTGGAAAATACACATAATTATTGTTTGTAATAAGTAACAATATCTTGATGAAAATAGACTTCATAATTAACGTTGACCAATTGTGTGTTATTAATGCCTCTTGGATATTTATTACCCGCATTACTGAGCCAACCCGCGAAGCTAAGGTTGTGGTCTCGGTTCTTAAAGAGGTAGCCGTAAAATTTCAAAGAAAAGCCATTGCTAAAGCTGATGCAAAAAAGCCTTTTAAAATAGCCCTAGACTATTATGAGGCGCATTATTTAGAACGCTTTTTATTACAGGTGCGCCTACTAGATAGCTACAACAATAATGTACTACGTCATATTATATTTCAACTCAACCAAAAATTATGCTAAAGGAAACAAGCTATTTAGTAACGCATAAACAAACCGGTAAAACGATGCTATTTACTTACGATTTAAATGGCTTTTTAACGGCGTTTAAACTCGATTTTAATATGACCGCCTCAACGGTAGAATTCTACCGCCAAAACTTTCCGTTTACATTAGGGGACTTGGCATATTTTAAACAGAACGCTCAGTTTAGAGTGGATATACTACAACAAGATTTAAGCTTTGATAATTTTTGGAAAACCTATAACAATAAAGTGGGTAATAAACCTCGTGCCGAAAAGTTATGGAATGCATTAACCGATAATGACAAGGCAAAAGCCTTAAATTATATCAGGCAATATGATAACCATTTAATACTTAACCAAGGACTGACCAAGCTTTATCCGGAGACATATCTTAACCAAAAAAGATTTAATAATGGGTAAGCATTGCATTTAACTACCTGATAAAGCCACGTTTTAATGTGGCTTATGAGCTGTTAAATGTAGTGTGGGTAATTACCTAAAAACAATAACCTATGACAAACTAAAAACTAGCCGACAAAATGATTAAAGAGATACAAGCCTATGGAGCAATATAAAGAATTAAAAAAAACGCCGCGCCCAAAACGGAACCTCTCAGAACAAATAGAAATAATGGCAGATGAAATTGTTGAACAGACAAACAATAAAATTAATAACCTAAATAATAAATAATTATGGAAATCACTTTAAGAACATTATGGATTTGGTGCTTTTTAATGCCACTTGCCGTACTCTGTATTATACAATACAGAAAAGAAATTAAGAAAGCTTATATCTTGTTAAAAAAGGTACTTAAGAGAGACTTTAAGACCCTTAAGGATACAGCTGTAGAATATCTTGATGATGAAGAGAATTAGGGGTGTTTGTGGTACAACTTACACAAACAACATTTGTTTTAGAAAATGCCTTATAGCCAGTTACCAAATATCTGATAGTTGTACCTTTTAAGCCTACTGTATCGCCCGGTTTATATTTTCTTTTTTGTACAAAAAACCAATTGTATAAGTATAGCAAGTAAAAAGGCACTAAAAAAATAAGTAATAAGGCCCAAATTGGCAAGGTTACTTTAATACTAAAAAATGGTATAATGGCAACTAAAGCACCTAATATTATCGTTAAAAGCTTTAAATGTTTAGAAACCCAGTTAAAAAAATTTACAACACGTTTTTTCATAATACTAAATTTTTAACCAAAGATAGTAATTAAAAAATATTTTTTGTATGTTTGTCGTGTCAATCCATTTTAGGAGAAATTCTAAAACAATTTTTCACGATAAGAGTTCGCGCAAGGTGCTCAGTTCCGAAAGGGCTGTAATTCCATCCTAAAAATGGATTGACACACCTGACGGCGAACTCGCATACATTAAAATGTCAAATAAATGAATGCAAAAAACAACAGCCAAGCTCAGGCTTTAAATGAGCAATCCGAAGTGATGACTTTCAACTTCTCTGAAAGTAAACAACCAATTCGCAACCTAATTGTAGAGAACAAACCTTGGTTTATAGCTAAAGATGTTTGTGATGCTTTAGGTATTAAAAACAATCGTCAAGCAATTAGAGATTTAGACGATGATGAAAAGCTAACGTATAAACTATATACGTCAGGTCAAAATAGAAATACTTCTATTATTACAGAAAGTGGTTTGTATGCTCTAATTTTACGAAGCAAAAAGCCTTATGCTAAAACTTTTAGAAAATGGATTACGAGCGAAGTAATCCCCACCATTCTAAAAAAAGGATTCTACTTAATCAATTCCTCAAAAAACAAAAGCAATTTTATTGATGCCCGTGATGTGCCTTACAGTACACAAGAGATTAACAGTTTTAATGTGCGCAGTATCACCTTAAAAGGCACTACTTGGGTAAGTGTTAATGATTGCAATCAAGCCATACATAGCAGTACAGGCAGTTTTCAAGTAGCTAAAAAGCTAAATGCCCGCCAACAATTGGCTATAAAAATATGGTTGTTTGGCAATACACACCCGGCTTGGTTTACCAATGAGCTTGGTGTACAGCTTATTTTAAGTGGTTCACGTAAATTACGAATGTTTAACCAATTAAATTTAGCATTATGAACGCGCAAACCAATAGAAATATCAATATTTTTTTTGAAAAAGAGATAGCGCCTAAAGATTTTGCCAAGTCAATGCGCAAGCTTATGCACGCTACCATTACGTTACACTTGCAAAATGAAGAAGGTGTTTTTAAAGAATGGATAGAAGACGGTTACTTTAATTTAACCCAGTTTTTAGAAAAGATAGACCCTCAACTAGAAGATTAATTTAAAAAACCGCCTTAATTGGCGGTTTTTTTGTAGTTTTATTTCAAATTTAAAGTTATGAAAGTAAAGTTCTTGTCATAATTATTATTTTGTTTATACAAAACTCTTTTTCTCAAAAAATATCGCCATTTCTTGGGTATTAAAATTCCCTATTGCGTAATAAATACTTAAGCATTATTTTTGTTTAAAATCAAGATAATGGCTGCCAGTACAGACGAAGTAAAACGCAAATACCAAGACATTCGCCAAGAATACCAAGAAAAGTGGCTAAAAAAAACCTATAAAGGCGTTCCCATCCACTCCGATATTTATATTTTTACCATATTGGCTGAGCAGTTTTATTTATCTCCAAAAACCATCGAAAACATTCTTTTTTATCGTACCAATACCAATTAAGGTATTTGATAAAGTGGCGTTGCAGGTATAGCTGGCGCACTACCTTCAATATAATTTATAGCACCTGGGCTTGCCTCATTATAATTTACGGCCGCCGTTGCATCAATTACATTACACACAAAACTTTGCAGATAAACGTTACCTGCAGAACCTGTGTCAACCGAACTAAAGCCAATGCGCCGCATTTCGGCATAATTAGCCCCGCTGGTGCCGTGTAATGCTTTATAGATATCTGTAATGGTACTTAAGTAATTTAAAGCGTCAGCTTCGTTATAGGCGCTTTGATAGGTATCTAAAAAGGTTTCATAAAAATAATACACATCAACTTGTAAGTTTAGTTTTTGTGTTTTTTCGCCCATATCTTCACTATCCAAAATCCTGAAGGCTAAAAAAACGGCGGGCGTAGGGAACGGATGTTCCTCAACCAAAAAACCTACTTGGTTATGCCATAAATCCGCCCAGTTGATAGCCGGAATATTATCGGTTAATTTTTTTGCCAGTTCTTGATACAGTTTGTCCCAACCTTGTAATTCCATAGTTATATTGTTTTAAAGTTTAAATTCTTTTGTTCTTTGATAATGCGCGCAATGGCAAGTGCATCAATTTTTTTATCAAGCGTAAAACTTTCGCCTATAAATTGCCGTTGTGGTATGTGAATGGATAATTGCTCTTTTTTGGTAAGTGCCATCCATTTGTATTTTATATTGCCTGTTTTTTTAAACATAAACCAGAAAAATTTACGCATTTTAGGAGTTACACTAACTAAAATGGTACCGCCATTATTGTGTATTTCGGCATAAGGTAACCCTTCGCCTGCACTTACAACTACTTGGCGCATATCGGCACGTTCTACTTTTATGCTATTGCGCAATTGTAAACTTTGACTTAATAATTTTTGTGTTAATGTATCTTGGCGTTTGGGCCAGGCAATAAATGAAATATCGGTGAAACCCTCTTTAATAAAACTCTTTAAAAAAAATGCTCTAGCCTCTTTTCCAATGTCATCAGGCAAGCCAGCCAAAACTTTTTCGGCTATTTTTCTAAAATTGGGAGATTCAAATTTCTTTTCCATTTATAAGTTATAATTAAAATTAATTTTTATCTTTGCATGAGTAACCAATTAAGAACGGCGCCAAATTGTAGATTTGGTGGTATCGGCTTAATTGGTTATTTTTTTGCATCAATAGCCACCTTTTTGCTGTCAGAAATACTGTAAAAAATAAGTTTTCCACCCCAAGTTTCTCTTACAATTATATAGGATTCGTCATCGTTTATAATTGTTTTAAAAATGTGTGCACCAGAAAAAGCATCATTTTTTTTATATGTAGAAAATCCTAAATATTCGGCTTTTGTAATTACGGTATTTATAAAAGGTAAAATTTGATTCTTTATGGCATAATTTTTATGTGGCTGATTAAAAGCGTGTCTAATAGAAGTAGCATTGAATGTTATTTCATTACTAAGTTCACTATGCTTCGTAGTTTTATCAACTAATATTTTCACAGCCCTTGTTTGATTTAATTTAAAAAATAGCTTGTTGACGTTCTTTTCAACACCGGGTGTATCTTTTGCTAATTGAATAAAAGGATGTGGTTTACCGCCATTGGCAGTAGACTCTTTAAAAGTTTGTCCGGTTTCACCGACATTAGTTCTAAATTCAGGAGGGAAATCTTTATTATTTAGTATTGGCGTATCCTGTTCAGAGGTTGCAGCTTCATTTGTCTGAATGACGTAACATCTACAAGGTCCATAACCATTAGGTGGGTAATGTGTTTTCCACCAAGGATCATTAACAGGTTTTATGATATTGTTCAAAAGCACATGTGCTTCTCTTACTAAATTATCTTCTTGTGTCTTGTATTTTAAATTTTTGTATGTATCTTGATTTCTAACATATTCACTCCAGTTTTGAGCCATTAGTGCAGATTGTTTTGAAGTTTTCCACTCCCGTTTTAAATAATTTTCATTATAAGTCTTATTTAGTTCTAAGGCTTGTTTTTTAAATGCACTCCAATTCTGAATTTTACCGTCTTTAACTAATCTTGTATTTAAATCGGTAAGCATAGTATAATCTTTAGCACCAGAGAACCAATATAGGTTTTGTTGCATTTTTAAAGAAGTTAAACTTGGTGCTCCGGTACTTTTGGCTACTTTAAGCCAATTTTTATCACCGTCGATTGCAGCATTAGTCAGCTCGTCATAAGTTTTTTGAATATGTGCAGAATCTAAGTCACCGCGCTTTAGTTTGCCATCGTAAGTATCTTTTGCGATACGTTCCATTAATTTAATCCAGCTTTCAATATCAACGGCTACAACTTCATTATGTACACAACTAGTACATTTGCATCCATCATCATGATAAAGTGCATTAATTCTGCTAAATAACGAAGCTATGGCTATGGCGTTTGTTTCAGGCTTTTTTTTTTTAATGTGTCAATCGGAATTGTAGCATTGCTATTGTTGAATCCAATAATAGGCATACCGCTTTTATTTGCCAATATCTCATAATCCAATTCAAAACCTGCGCCTGCCAATGCCACGGCTTTGTCAATTAACGCACCTTTTTCCATTTCCTCGCTCTCATCCCAGTCAAATTTTAAATCAGCGAGTGGCGCATAAAAACTGCTCAAATTAACCAATCTTGGTATCAGCTCTTTATTAATGATGTATTGTGCGAAAAGTTTATCGCTTTCGTGACGGTCATTAGCCACACCTTGCAACACTTTTAAACTGCCATAAGTTCCGGAAGCGTCTTTATTATCACTAGTACCATCTTGGCCTAAAATACGCTTAGAAATTTCGGAGTTAATCCTTAAAATCATTTCGTCAAACACTTTATAGGCATCGGTATTGGGCGTGTTTGCTATTTCAATTTTTTCAGAACCCTGAATAACCGCAACATGGTTATTTACCATAGCTAACATCATTTCTAGCAACTCATTTTGACGTGTTAATGTCATATTATCAGTTGTTACGTATCGCGGTGGAATACCGAATTTTTCGATAAAGTCTAACCAACTACCCATTGCTAATTTTTTAGCCAGGATAAGTGGTGCAATGGTAGCCAACATTCCTAAATCGGTATTCTCGCCGATTTGCAAGTAATAATTTTCTAAAACAACAGAACGGTAATCCCAACCATCTGCATCACCCGGAAGTTTTAAAATAAGTCCCTTTTTAGTGTTGGTGTGTTCCATCGGAATCGCTAGGGTCTTAACCAATTCTAACATTTCGTCTACGTGGAAAATTTCTATCACTTTTACGCCTGTAAATTTTGACATTAAAATCTCTTTTAAAAAGCCTTCAAACCAAGGCCGCTCAAATAATGCTTTTACTTCGGGTACTTCATCTCCAGCTTGATTTACCAATACAAATTTTGAGCGTAATACTCGATATATACGGCTTTCAATAACCGAAACGGTATGACTATCTAACAATAAATTATTGTAGAGCTCAGCCAATAACAAAAAACTTTGGTTATCAAAATCAGTTGCCAATGCGATGGCACTTTTCCAATCTTTTAAAGTCTTAGCCTGAAACAAGGTTGAGGCGCGCTTAATCTCGCCACTAATAACTTTGCCTTTGTTTTCGCTACGGTTGGCAGCCTCAACTTTTATGCGACCGTCTGGCACAAAACCTAGAAGTCTATCGGTAACTTTATCTATAAAACTTTTGCTCATAATATTTAGATGTAATAATCAGTATTTTTGTTATTGCCGTACATTAATGACACGGTGGAATCGCCATTGGCATCTAACGGAATTGGCAAACCATCAGGCACTTCTTTACCGGCTTTTATTTGCTCAAGTAATTTCATTGCCCATTCCCATTCATTTACATAATCGGTAGGTACTTTACGCGATGCATTACGGCGGATGAAGTCGTACAATACTAATTTGACTAATATTTTAATAATCAAATAATGTCGGTCTGCACCGGTAGTATTAAAAATGGCGACCACATCAAATCTACCCTTAAGCTTAGCTTTGATAATTTCAATATTTTGAGCTTCTAAAGTCTCTAGTATTGCGGTTTGTGGTTCTGCGCTACGCTCAGTCAAAAACTGGTCGATTATATGTGCCTGTAGATCTGCTGCAATTAAAAATTTATATGCCATAATTAAAAACTTTGTGGTCGTTGATATCTGCCCGTTACGGGCTTTGTAGCCCCGCGCGAACTGTATATATATTTACTTAATTCGGTGATACATTGTTCATCGGAATCTGGAGAATCATCATTGGTTCTATAACCGGGTTCTAAGCCCAATAACTGAGAGATGCCCACCAAAGTATCGTTATGACTCTTCTTTTTAAGGTTGTAATAAATACGTCCATTTTGATAGTATGGATGCATTGTTAACATCCGATCAAACTTTTTAACCTTTGGTATATTAACTTTAATAATATTGAGTTTAATGCCGAATTCAGCTTCTACTTCAGCTATGGTTCTCTCGATCTCATCATTCCAAAATTGCGCTTCAAACCGCCAATGAATGATGACGGTTTCGGGTAGCGTTTTTTGAAATTGGCACATCCAAACAATAGGCGCGCGCATTTTACTGCGCTTAACAAAACTATCTATTAAAAAGAAGTCGGCGTTTTTTAAACCCCAAACTTTAACGGCGTTAAAATCGGAAGTAGCAGAACCTGCAAAAGCAACATCCCAATGACCTATGATAATTTTAAAGTGGTTTAATTTAGGTAATTCTGCCCATTGAATGTGTTCCTCTAAAAAGATACTTCCTTCAATATGTGGCTCATTATTGTACTCAGCCAAAGCAGCTAATCGGCCAATATCAGATTCAATATTTTTATAATACTCGCTATCATATTTTTGATACCATGTTGGCTCATAGGTTACAGGGTTGTAGGCCTTAATACCATGGATTTTCCACGTGGGGTGGCGCTCCTGTAAAAGTGTTTGAATCATTACCGGATAGGCTTTATTATTCGCCTGAATAAACCGCCGAATATCTCCGTCCATTGTAGGGATTAAATCGCCTTCAATCCACTTCACAATTTCCATTTGACGTTTAGGGTTTTTAATTGTGTCCTTAATTTCAATATCATCTGGCACAATGTGAGTTGGTCGTTTACTACCTACACGTAAGCCTCTTACACTTTGTCCTGTTCCCAAAGCCTGACCTATAAACCCACCTCTTGTAATAAAAAACCCATCTTCCCAAGAGCCTTGGTTTTGTTGCTCTCCAAAATCGCCAATTATTCTAGGATTTCCCTCAAACTCAGCTTTAATATCTTCCAATAATTGTTGTGCTCTTTTTTGGGAGTTTCCAATTAGAACTAAATATACTGGTTCTCCATTTATCCACAGCCAAAAAGGGATTATAATATCATTCCAAACAGATTTTGAAAGCGCGCGACCCCATTCACAAAAGCCTTTAAAGGTTGGATTCTTTTTAACCATATTGGCAAACTCAATTTGAAAGTTGGCGCTCTCTGAAGTAGCATAGTGTGGGAAGTAGTACTGAACCATAAAGCGCACATCTTTTTTGGCACGTTCAATACGCGCCAATTTATCGGCTTTGGTTTCATCGGGATTAATGACTCCTCCCGAACTACGGATGAGTTTAATTTTGTCCTGGTACCTTTGCAGCGCTATTTTATCCTGTTGTTTCAATGTTATTTTTTTGGTTTGGTAAAAAATTCGGAATGACCCTCAATAGGTTGGCGCGAAAAAGAATGCGTGACTTTATTTAGCTTAAAATTGTAGAACAGGTTGCTGATGTAACGAAATCGCCTACGCTTGGTAATTGGTTCAATTACAGTAAAAGGTTGCCCTACCTGATACACGGCACCTTTTCGCAAATAATAAATGCCTTTTTCTAAATTTTTTTGATATGCCGGTGCATCGTACCACCAAAGCTGAAACATCTTTTTTCTAAAGTCTAACCAAGCATTTAAACGCTGTTTAAACGGTATTTTTTTTCTGTTACTCATTATCCAATTTTTAAACTGATATCACTAAGGTGTTGCTCTTGAAAGTCAAGTAGCGACATATACAATGCAGGACTGTAAACTTGAACGGCTTTAAAGATGCTATCCATAACATCGAGGTAAACCGACAAAGAGATTTTATTTTCTTTGTCAATAGACAACAAAGCTTTATTGTATTTAGAGACTTCATCAGCTAAACGATTGGCTTTGTATTGCAATGCATCATGTTCCTCAAGGTTATCATTAGCTATTGCAGTTTCCATTTTTCGGATAAGTGTTAAGCGTTGTTCGGTTAAACGGCCGATGAGTTTTTTTAAACTCAAAATTTGAGTATTGGCACTGTTAAACCGTGCATCACGCTCTTCGTTCCACCCATATTTTTTAACCCATTGACTGATGGTCTTTTCTTGAACTTTAACCATCCGGGCAATTTCTTTTTGATTATTCCCTTGCAGTAGCAATTCTTTTGCCAGTCTGCGTTCGTTTTGTTTAGCCATAATATAATGGTACAAAATTGTAATAAATGGTTTCAATTTCTAAATTCTTGTACCATCATGGGACGTATGCTTACCATCATGGGGCGTATGCTTACCATCATGGGACGTATGCTTACCATCATGGGATTGAAATTTTCATTTATAGAAAGCATCATGCAATTTTGCCTTTTGAATATGAAAAAACCATCATTTACAATTATGGCCTATGCCGAAAATAAACGCACACCGCTTGAGATAACGGCTGTTGTTAAAGATAAAATTGCTTATCTCGGTATAAAAGGTTCTATCTATCGATGGAATACGGCCTCTAGTGTTGATATTGAAGCAGCTATTAAGGGTTTTAAAAAGGACGGCATAACCAAAGCCGAACTATATATTAACACACCAGGTGGCGATTGCTTTGAGGCTAACGAAATTGTAAACCTTGTTAAAGACAATTTTACTGATGTTACCGTAAAAGTTGGAGCCGTAGCCGCATCGGCTGGAACCTACTTTTTAACCCAATGGCACAGTACAGCCAAACGAAACAGCCAATTTATGATTCATAAACCAATGGGCAATCCATCGGGGAATGAAGATGAGATAGCTGCAGGTTTGAAATTAATCCAAAATATGACTCAGGATTACAAATCGGCTTATGCCTCTAAAATGGGTATTACTGAACAAGAAATTGAAAACCTTTGGATGAAAGGCGATTATTGGATGACTGCTCAAGAAGCCCTTAAAAAAGGACTGATTGATGCAATTGAACCTACCGATGAACCTATTAATGCCGAAAGTCGCTTGCAATTAGTTGCCTGTGGCGCACCAAATATCCCAAAAATTGAGAATAATCAAAACAAAAATAAAACTATGGAATTACCTGTATTAGCCGTTATGATTGGACTACCATCTGACGCAACTCAAGCTCAAGTCAACGCCAAGTTAGCTGAGCTTAAAACCAAAGCCACGCAGAGCGATGCTCTTGTACAAGCCGCCGCCGATAAGGCTAAAGTTGATGTGGCAGCAAAGAAAAAAACGGTTTTAGATGCTGCTGAAGTAGCTAAAAAAATTACCGCAAAACAACGCCCTCATTTAGAGGCTATGGAACTGGAAGCTTTAGAAGCATTTTTAAAAGATGCGCCATCAATTAAAGCTATCTCTGACATTTTTGAACCCGGTACCAAAGGCGAAACCGAAGGTCGTGATAAATGGACTTATGCCGATTATCAAGAAAAAGACTCCAAAGCATTTGAAGAATTAGATGCTGCTGTTCAAGTAGAATTAATTGATGCGCATTACAAAAAAAACTAATCAAAAATAGAAAAATAGAAATTATGAAAAAGCTCTTTAAAATTATTTTAGCACTCTTGTTTATCGGTATTACCGGATATGCATTTAGCACCAACAATCACGATTTAGCTACCAACAGCTTAGAAGTGTTGAATAATGGCGCGCCAAGTATGGCGTTTGCCGCCGTCGCCAAAAACGAGTTGGCTGAACGTGAATTGATATTACATTTTCGCCATGCAGGCACTTGGCTAGACCGTGTGCCCAGTAAAAACCAATGGGTAGGCAACGACGTCATTAAACTTAACGAAATTGGTGCAGATCCAACGGTATTAATTGATAATAATACATACCCTATTGCTGTAACTTCACGTACAGATACCAGTACCGCAATTTCTTTATTTAAGTATGATACTACCAATACCAAAATAACTGATGACGAACTAAACGCTTTACCTTATGATAAAGTTGGCAGTGTGCAAGAACAACATCGTTTGACTTTAGAGGAACGAACTCAAGAACACGCCTTACATAGTTTAGCACCAGTTGCCAATACAGCCGATACGCCAATTTTAGTAACGACTGGAGCTGCTTTAGGTGGTGTCGGCACAAGAAAACGTTTAACTAGCGCCGATTTGATTGCTTATAAATCGACTTTAGACTTGCTCAAAATTCCATTAAATGGTCGTGTATTGGTGCTTTGCCCTGAACACGTAGCCGATTTACTGTTAGAAGATAAGGCTCTAAATGTGCAATATCAAAACCATCTAACCGGAGCAATTGCAAAAAACTATTACAGTTTTGAAATCTATGAAGATATTTATAGCCCTGTTTATGACGGTACCACTTTGGCAAAAATTCCTTTTGGAAGTGCTACACCTGGTGTGAATGCTTCTATATTCTTCTTAGCACAACGAACTGCTAAAGCTAGAGGTACTGTGACAAGATATATGAAAACTGCCGATACCGATCCTCAAAATAGAGAGACCGTTGTTGGCTTTAGATTGTACTTTATTGCTATACCTACAAGCTTAAAAGGTCAAGGTGCTATCGTATCTGGTACTGCAGCATAAAAATTATAAAAAGGGGAGCACTGCTTAACACAAGCAGGCTCCACCCTTATGGGGAATAAGCTATATGAACACAAACCTAATTAACACCGCATTAAGCCAATACGGCATCAAAGAAATTGAGGGATCTCAGGATAATCCTGAAGTGCTAAAATATTTTGATGCGATGGGTCTTGATGGCAAACAACTAAAAGACGAAACTTCATGGTGCTCGGCTTTTGTTAACTGGGTAGCCATTCAAGCAGGTGTTGATAGAAGTAATAAGTTAACCGCAAGAAGCTGGCTAAATGTTGGCAATCATGTGGACGAACCCATAATAGGCGACGTCGTTATTTTTTGGCGCGAGTCTAAAGACAGTTGGAAAGGTCATGTTGCCTTTTTTATCAGAGCCACCGATAACTTTATATATGTATTGGGCGGCAATCAAAGTAACGAAGTGAAAATAGCAGCTTACCCAAAAGAAAGACTGCTTCAATATCGCAGATTATGAACAAAATTTTAAATTGGTTTACAGGCGAGTTAGTAGATGCTATTGGTAATGGTTTGGATAAACTATTTACTTCAAAAGAAGAAAAACTACAAGCGCGTAATGAGCTCGAAAAAATCATAAATGCCAAAAGCCTTGAGCTTTTGCAAATGGGTAAAGACATCATTATGGCTGAGGCAACCGGCAACTGGTTACAACGCTCTTGGCGACCAATTTTGATGTTATCATTTGGTTTTATTGTGATGTACTCAAAATTTATTGCTCCGGCTTTTCATTTACCAAATACAGTCTTAGAACCCGATTTTTGGGAATTATTAAGACTCGGTATCGGCGGTTATGTCATCGGTAGATCTGTAGAAAAAGTTGCCCCTCAAATAACCGATATTTTTAAAAACAAAAACAAAAACTAAGTATCATGAAAAAAACAGAGTTGCAAGCAATTGCTGACAAAGAATTTAAAAAAGACGAAAATTTAGTCGAAGTATTTTTTACTTCAGACGGTTTTATGTTCTTTCATAAAAACGCTGCCGATTTACATGCTAATACCAATGTATCTGGTAAGAAAATGGAAGTCATTACGATTAAGAAAGAAGACTTTATTGTAGCTGCAGAACCAAAGCCGTTATCTAAAATGACTAAAGCCGAACTTGAAGCAGTAGCCAAAGAAAAAGGTGTGGATATTTCTAACGCCCCAAATAATGGAGAGCGCGTAAAGTTGATAGAAACTGTTATTAATTCTGAAATTGTAGCATAATGGGATTTAACGGTGTAAATATAAACAGACTCAATGGCGGTCTTGGTCGTAAAAATTCCGCTCAAGATGGCGTTTGCTTGCTAGTTATTGGTGGTGCTGTAGCAGCAACCGGATTGGCATTAAAAACAGCAGTTGAGTTATTAGCCATTGAAGATGCTGAAGCTCTTGGCATCACACCATCTTATGACGATACCAATAGCATATTGGCGCATCATCATATTGATGAGTTTTTCCGCGTGTCACCAAACGGCAATTTATTTGTGGTTTTAGATGACAACACGTTAACCACGGCCGAAATCAAAGCGGTGTTAATAGCCAATCCAACCATTAAAAACGTTGGTTTTGTTAGAAATAACTTGGTAGCACCATTAGATATGGCTGTTTATATAGCCAATTATCAAACAATGATAACGGAGTTAAGAACCGCCAATCGTAATATTTCAACTGTATTGGTAGAGGGTGCTGAGTTTATCTTAGCTACCTTAATTTCGGCTTATGTAGATGCACGAACTTATGCTGCAGGAAATGTAGCCATAGTGATTGGTCAAGACCCAATAATTCGCAATTTAAAAGCGGCTTATGCCACTTATGCGGCTATTGGCACAGCTCTAGGAGCGATATCTGTACGAAGCGTGAATGAGAATATTGGCTCGGTAGATATCCAACAAAAACCACGTGCCTTTAAAGGTAGTTTAAATTACTCTTTAACCGATGTGGCACGTCAAAGATGGCTTACAGCCGTTTTACAAGATGGTAAAGATGTGGCAAGTCTATCGGATACCGATATACAAGCACTTAACGATAAAGCCTACATTTTTGTGGGATTCTATAACGGTTATCCAGGCTTCTATTTTAATGACTCACATACTTGTATAATTAAGACATCCGATTACTCAAGAATTGAGAACAACCGTGTTTGGGATAAGGCAGCCGATTTGGTTCGTATCGCCTTATTGCCTCGGGTTAAATCGAATTTATTAAAAGACCCGGCAACGGGATTTATAAGAGATATTGAGGCTACTGAACTTGAGGTAATGGCCGAAAAAGCCATTGACCAAATGACATCAGCAGGCGAGATTAGCGGACGCGATGTTTACGTTGACCCTAAACAGGATATTACCAACGACGTCGCCTTAAAAATTAAAGGCGAACTGGTGTTTAACAACATCATTCATGAGATGAGTTTTGACTTAGGTTTAACCAATAAATTACAATAAAGATGACAACGATTATAAATGCATTTGGTAAAATGGCCGGTTGGAATTCGGTGACATGCCGTTTATTTGGCAGAGACGTAGTAGGTATTCGAAAGATTGCTTACGACGATGAAAAAGAGATTGACAACGAATACGGTGCCGGCGATATGCCTGTTGGCGAAAGCGAAGGCAACTATAAAGCCAAAGCCTCTATTGAACTGACCATTGAAGAGCGTTTAGCTATTCAAGATTCATTGCCTAAAGGTATGCGAATTCAAGATATTCCAGCTTTCCCAATTGTGGTAGCTTACGAATACCAAGGACGTGTTTACAAAGACGTCATTCACAACTGCCGATTTAAAAATAACGGCATTGATGTTAAACAAGGTGATAAAACCATCAGTACTGATCATACTTTGAATTGCTCACATATTAATTGGAACGTATAATGGCAGAAATAGGCAAAGCCTCTAAAGAGGAGATTGTTGCGCTTAAAGCAAAATACAGCGAGGTTTATGAAATTAAATCGGTTAGAGATGATGATGTACATTATACCTATGTAAAAAAACCCGATTTAAACATCATATCTGCAGCTGCAAAATATGCCGAAAGTGACCCGGTTCAAAGTGGTATGATTATGTTTAATTCGACTAGAATTGCTGGTAGTGATGCCGTAGTGAACGATTCTGAAATGGTGCTTGGCGTTATCCAGTACATTGGCAAATTATTTAAAGTAATAGAAGCTGAAGGAAAAAAGTTATAGCCCAAGCTGCCATAAATGACGATGACGGCTATGATGAATATCTAAAAGGCAATGCGCTGATAAGGCAGGCTTTTAAAATCGAGCCGGAACAGTTGCCTTTAGAAGCTTGGGCTAAATTATACCAAGAAGCGATTTGGTTAAAAAGATTAGATATCAAGTTACAATCAGAAATGCTAGCGAGGCTCTTTGGCGGGACTGAATCAAATTAAATAAATGAGAATTAGTTAATATTAGTTGATAACGAGCCTTAAAATTAAGGCTCGTTATTTTTTTAAAATTAGAATATGTCAAGTTTTAACACAAAGTGGATATTAGAATTGGTGGACAATATTACAAGTCCGCTTAAAAATATTGACGGAAACATCAAATCGATTTCCGGCAAGACTGGTGTGTTAAACAAACAACTTAAAGATACATCAGCAATTAATATCAGTGCCATTGCCGAGGGCTTTAGAAGTCTGAAAAATAGACTTGACGAAGCCGTTGCGCCAGGCATTAAATTTCAATCCGGATTAGCAGATGTAGAAGCTATTACAGGCGTTACCGGAAAGGCTTTAGACAGTCTAGGATTAAAGGCGCGCCAATCGGCTAAAAACTTTGGTGGCGATGCTTCAGATTCGCTCGAAAACTACAAAATTATCTTATCAAAACTAGGCCCCGATATCGCTAAAAGCGAACCGGCACTTGATAGTATGAATACTAACGTGTTGACCCTTTCAAAAACAATGAAAGGCGATACAAAAGGCGCAGTTGATGCGTTAACCACTTCGATGCTGCAATTTAGAATTGACCTTGCAGACCCTATAAAAGCCGCTGCCGAAATGAGCAATCAAATGAATGTGATGGCGGCGGGGGCTAAGTTTGGTTCTGCTGAAGTACCCGAAGTCACTCAAGCTATCAGAGTGTCGGGTGTTGCAGCTTCTCAAGCTAAAGTATCGTTTGCCGAAACCAATGCCGCTATTCAAGAATTGGCGCGTGGTGGTAAAGCCGGGGCTGAAGGTGGTATGGCCTTGCGAAATGTTTTAAATAAAATAGCGGGCGAAGATGTGATACCAGCTGAAGCACTTAAAAAGCTTAAGCATTATGGTGTCAATATGAAGATTGTATCTGACACATCTTTGCCATTTACAACCCGTTTACGAGAACTAGGTAAGGCGCAAAATGATGCTACGGCATTTGCGCAAATATTTGGTGTTGAAAACGCCGCAGGAGCTACTATCTTAACACGTAGTGTTGATGCACAGGATGACTTATTATCTAAAATTACAGGCACTAATGTAGCTACCGAACAGGCTACTACCATTATGGCAACCTATTCAGAAAAAATGAGCCGGTACAGTGCCTTTTTTAAAGACATCGGCATTTCAATATTTAATGGTTCTAAAAGTTTTTTACCATTTATTAATGGCGGCTTTGAAGCTATCGATGTGTTAGCCGATTTAAAACGCGCACAGCAAGGTGTTGCCTTGATAATGGATACTAAATTAGGCAAAGGCTTAAAAATGATTGGCGGCGGTTTTAAATGGGCAGGAACGCAAGCCTTTTTGTTTGGTAAATCAGTAGTCTTAACCGGTTGGAATGCTTTAAAATCAGCCGGAAGTTTTGTTTTTACAGCATTAACAGGATTAGGATCGTATGTGGTAGGTTTGGTTTCGGCCACAGCCGCACAAATGGGCTTAAACATTGCTATGAATGCCAATCCAATCGGTGCGATTGTAATAGGTATAGGATTAGCTATTGGCGCGATTGTTTTATTGGTAAAATATTGGGACAACATTAAAAATGCCATTATAAGTTTTACAACTTGGGTATGGAATCACAGTCCTTTTAAATTTATTATAGATTTAGTTGACATAATATTCCCTGGCTTCAAGGCAAAAGTTTCAGAAGTATTTGAATATGTAAAAGGTCTGGTACTCGGTTTTTGGAATAAGATAAAAGAAGTATGGGGAGATATTAAAAAATTCTTTGGTTTTGGCGATGATTTAAAGGCTGAGATTAAAGTTAAATATGATAAGGACGGAAATATAATTCCACCTCCAAACGAGCCGGACCCTTTTGGTGGCTTAAAAGTAAAACCAACTGGCAGTTTACCGAAAAGTAGTGATATGGGTGTAACCGGAACAGGAGGCGGCGGTTCAGGAAAATCAATTACGATGAATTTAGACATTAAAAACTATTTTAATATCACAGGCGGGCACTTAAAAGGAAACATTGATGAGTTTGCCGATAAGATTGTAGGTAAAATTAACGACAAATTGCGGGATGCCGCTATTTCACTAGGCTAATGAATAATTATAACATTGCACAATTGTTTGACCTTGCTTTTGGTATCAGAAGCATTGCCGCCTATAACATTAATACAAATCAAACACCTGCAGGTACAAATTTTGATTACAGCGGCATTCCTATTGCGAATAACGTACACGAGGCATCGCGTATGAGTCATTTAGGAACGCCTATTTTGGGGTCAATGTTATTTAAAGGAAAAGACTATCAAATATTTAATGATCTTGGCGATGTTGTGCCAAAATCCTTTGCCGATTTTGAATTGCCATCGGCTACACTCGTTAATTTTAGACGTGGCAAAATTATTACTAAAACAAAAGCTTTGGCAGCTAATGGAACAGTTAAAGAGATGTATGGCTTTGACGATTGGTCTATTGATATTCGTGGCTTATGCCTTCCAGATCCAAGCCATCCAACGGCCAAAACAGCTGAGGAACAAAAATTACAGTTATTGAGTTATGAGGGCATTGCAGACGCTATTCAAGTTATAGGTCAGCTATTTGACAATCATAAAATTTACAATATTACGATTGACGAAATAGACATCAATCAGTTAAAAGGCAAACCCGATGTGATTCCTTTTTATCTAAAATGTAGTAGTGATGAACCTTTAGAATTGAGAAAATAATGGTACTAGCGATGAATGCAAAAATAACGTTTTCTAAAACGAAAAGTCACAATAAGATTGTTCTTAAAAAAGTAACATCGGTTCATATAGAAAGCAGTTGGAAACGACTTACCGATACGGCTATAATTACCATTCCTAGAAATGTCATTTTTATTGATGACCAAAAGATAAAATTATCTATAAAAGATGTTAATAGATTCTTTAAAAAAGGCGACCCAGTATGTATCGAGCTTGGCTATAATGGACAATTTTACAAAGAGTTTGAGGGTTATGTTACTGAGGTATCAGCCGATATTCCGATTGTGATTAAATGTGAAGATGAAATGTATCAACTTAAAAAGAAATCAATTAACATAAGCCTAGAAAAGGCTACATTAAAAGGACTTTTGACAAAAATATTACCTGGTTATGATATGGATATTCTAGAAGGAACTGAAATTGGAGATGTAATATTTCCAAACAAAACAGTTCCAGAAGCGCTTGAGTATTTAAGAGATGAATTGGGACTATATAGTTATTTTAAAGGAAAACAGCTTGTAAGTGGTAAAATATATCAAGATGATGCTAAGTATTATAAAGACAATCCTAATTTAAAACCCATCAAGTTGCATCTTGAGAAAAATGTCGTAAACAATGACTTGAATTACAGGAATAAAGAAGATGTATTGATTAAAATTATTGCCATATCAATGCAAACTTACGGTGATAAATTGCAAGTTGAAGTAGGTGATAAATACGGGCTTGAAAAAAAATTACAATATCCAATGAATATCACAGTTAAGGCGGAACTGACGAAAGCTGCAGAGAGAGACTTAAAAAAATTTAAAATAGATGGTTTTGCAGGGTCTATTACGGCGTATGGTATTCCGGTTATTAATCACGGCAATAAAGTGGATTTAGTAAGTGACCTGTATCCGGATAGAAACGGTTTGTATTATGTAGAGGAAAAGGTTATTGATTTTGACGAAAACGGATTTAGGCGTAAAGTACAATTTGGCGATAAAGTAACGGCATAATGGGAAAAGAGATAGACGAATTTACAAGGCTATTAAAAGCGCAACAAAAGAGTGTTGTTAATCCGCAATTGGTTTGGGCAACGGTTAAAAGTGTTGACTATACAAAAAAGACTATGACGGCCACCAGTATTGTTCATGAGCTAGACTATTTTAATGTACTGTTAGGCTTGGGCTCATTTTATCGCAAACCAAAAGTAGGTACAAAATGTCTGCTTGGCGTTTTAGGCGATAAAACATCGGCAACATTTTTAGTAGAAGCTGAAGCATTTGAAGAGGCTAATTATATAAGCGGTAATACCGCCTTTACTATTAAAGAAACAGGTTTTGTTTTAAAGCAAGGCGACGAGAGTTTAAAAACGATACTGGACGATCTGATTGATGAATTAAATAAAATAGTAGTGATACAAGGTAGAACCATTAATGTGGCGGCTGTAACACTAATTAAACAACGATTAAATACTGTTTTAATAGCATAATAATATGGCAGCAATAACTGAAGCACAATTAGCGCAAGGACTTGAAGACTTATATAATTTTTGGTCTGACAAAGTAGATATTATACCTGCTGAAGCGCGACATCAATTAGCTATTGAGCAAGCCAATTTAATAGCCCAATTTGTGCAAGGTCGCACCACAACCGGTAGCAGTTCCGACGGTGCAACCGTAACAACGACGATACAATGACAGATGTACTCTTAAATATAAATGATGATGACGTAACCATTGCTAATGGCGATTTTGCTATTGGTGATAGTGTAGATCAGGAGGTGGGACTTATCCTGCGAATGAATAAAGGAGAGCTAAAGGAAGATCCATTGTTGGGAACAGATTTGATTAGACTAATTAATAGCAACACTTCTGAGCTCGAGGTGAAGCAATTGGTCAAAGTACAGTTAGCCAGAGATGGCAAAAGTTATGATGAGTTAAAAGAACGTATAAAATTAAAAACAACATAGATGGAATTTACAATAGCAAATATTTCAATTATAGTGGCTACCCTTTTTGGCAGTGGAAGCCTTATCGCGCTTATTTTTGAAAAAAGAAAAAATAAAGCGATAACTTCAGGTTTAGAAACAGATAATGAGGCAAAAATTATAAAAATTTATGTTGCTGCTCTTGACGATTTAGGAGTTAGATATGAAAAAAAGTTTATTGAAATTGTAGAAATGTACGAGAGAAAAGTCAAAGTTTTAGAGGATGAAATAAAGTTGCATAAACGGATTAACAACAATTTGAAAAGAGAAAATTTAGATTTAAGGAGACAACTGGATAATAAAGAATGATACTCATTTCGCAAAATAATCAGTCATTAATTGACTTGTCTATTCAGGCTACCGGGAGCCCTTTAAACTGGTTAAAAATAGCCTTAGCCAACGCTTTAGTACCTACGGCAAAAGTAACACCGGGAATGGAATTATCGATACCTGATGGTTTAGTGCTTAATAGTGATGTAGCAAGGTATTATGGCGCTAATAGTATTGAACCGGCAACAGCCTTAAACGATGTGATGTTGCTACCACAATTGAGATGTGAAGATAAATTATATGAATGTTTTAAACCATAATTATGACAAAACAAAGTAAAGCCATTTTAGTTGATTATAACAAATGCCCCGATTTAGCGGTGCGTTGGCAAAATATTTTGGACTCTTTTTTCCATAAAGATGAGGGTAAAATTGTTAAAAATGTAGCTCAAGATGCTGACAATATTACCATTACATTGGATGATAATTCCACAATTGTTATTCCGTTAAAAGACCCCTATTACAAAGGCAAGCACCTTTCACTTGCAGCTTTAACAGCTGCTTATCCTGCGCCCGAAGATGGCAGTTATGCACACGTTGATGAGGGCGTTGGTAATGATATACAAAATGCACTTTGGGATGCCGATGATGCTATTTGGGTAATTGGATCAACCGCCGTAATAGATTTAAGTGCGCCATCCATTCAAGTCGTTTTATCTGCAGGGAAAACTTTAGGAAAATATGCTAATGGTCAAACCGTTCCGGCAGCTGCAACTATTCAAGACCAATTAAAAGATATCGCTCAAGAACTGACGTTGCCTACTTTTAATTTACCAACTGCAGCTTTATATGCTTCCATCGCCCCTGATAGTGCAACCGAAGTCGGTACAAGTATCAGCTCAGATTTAACGGCAGTTTTAACGCCAAATGATGGTGGTGCCGCTAATCAGTACTTAATTAAAAAAGATGGCATCGCAATTCTTACGGACCCTGTTTTAAATCATATTATCAATACCATAGTTCTAGGAACTGTGCCAATCGTATTTCAGGGAGTGATTGATTACAATGCCGGTACAACGCCTAAAAATGATTCGTTAGGTAATCCGGTTGCAAATACCATTGTGGCAGGTTCTGCAAATAGCAACACTTTAAGTTATCGCGGTTATCGAAAGATATTTTTTGGAGCAACTGCAACCATAGCCGCAACATCAGCTCAAGTCCGTGCACTAGTCTCTTATAGATTTGAAAATGCAGGCAATGTCTTCAACTTGGCCACAGGGAATACAGAATTAAACTTTCAATTTTGGCTACCTACTGGTGTAAACCTTGTGAGTGTAATCGACCTAGATGCTTTGAATGCCAATATTACGGCTAGTTATATAACAAGTGCCTTATCGGTTAACGATGCAGGCGGAACACCAATAGCCGGAACACTTTATACCTTAACGCAAGGCGTACCTTATAGCACATCACACAACCACCAAATAACAATTAATTAAGATGGCAAACTTCGATTTAGAAATATCAGGAAAAAATAAATCTACAACCAAGGGAAACTCCGATTGGTATTATGGTGGTGGCGATGAAGCTTGGGTAAGTTTAGCAGCTGCAAAGGCGGGGGTACCTTCTGCTATTAGACCAGGTAAAACAGTTGGTGTTATAGAAGCCAATAAGATTGTAGAGTACATCTGGCATAATGATGATTTGACTGATACTGGATTGGTTTTAAAAACATCTAGTGCATCAGGCGTTACAAATTTAAGTAATACTCCAAGTCCAACAGGAATTACAGTAGAATCAGATACAGGAAATGATACAATTCTACCAGCTGCAGATGTTACAAATGCTGGTCTTATGTTACCTGCCGAAAAGACTAAATTAGGTCATCTTGGACTTAGTAGAGATATAGATTTAGGTGCTATAGATGATGCGGTCAATGGTGTGAATGGTTTAGCGACTAAGGTAGATAAAGTCACAGGAAAAGGTCTGTCAACAGAAGATTATACAACTTCTGAAAAAGCCAAAGTTGCTAATTTACCTGTCGACACAAATTCAGCAATATCTACAATTAATGCTCAACTAGATACAAAAGTAGCTATTAGTGGCTCTAAAGTTTTATCAGATGAAAATTACACAACTTCTGAAAAAGCTAAATTAGCAGGGTTAGAGAGTTCTCACTTTAAGGGCACGCATCTTACACTTGCTGCATTACAAACTGCTTATCCTGCCGCAAATATGATTGCGGGCGATTATGGTGATGTAGATTCAGGTATAGGAACAGATGTTCAAAGATATATTCTAGATGTTAATGATGCTATTTGGGTTGCTCAAAGTGGAGCCGTTGGTGGCGAAACTGCTGCTTCTATAAAATCAAAATATGAATCAAATGCAGACACAAATGCTTTTACAGATGCTTTATTAGCAAAAATAAACAGTATTACAGAAATATTTACTACGGCTTTAAAATCAGGTTATGATAATGTTGTAACTTGGGTAAGTACAAATGGAGCAACTGTTTTAGCTCATATTGCAAATGTTACTACAAATCCTCACAATGTTACTAAAGCTCAAGTAGGTTTAGGTAGTGTTGATAATACAGCCGATGTTGATAAACCTAATAGTAATGCTACCATAGCTTCTTTAGCATTTAAAAAAGAGAAATTAAGAACTATTAACGCTCAAATAGGAACTGCATATCAAATAGTTCTTACAGATAAAGATGATAAATTAATTGTTTTTAATAGTGCCTCTGCAATTACTTTAACTATACCAACTAATACTGTTGACCCATTGCCAATAGGTTATGAAACTGAATATTTGCAAAGTGGTTCAGGTAAGATAAGTCTAGAAACTACTGGATTAACAATAGTTTCATCTTCAAACCTTGTAAGTAAGATAGGTAGAATTATGAAACTTATCAAAATAGACACTGATACTTGGGTTGTAAAAGGTGATGAAATGGGTGGTGAACTTACTTTTGGAGCTTTCCCAATAACTCGAAGTGATGGTGAGTTATTGACAAATAAGATATTTTCAGTTAATACAAATGGTGATATTGGACTTTATAACATTACAATATTTTCAAGTCCTTTTGTAGAAGTTAATAACATCGCTAGCTTTTCTCCTGATGTTCAGTATAATTGGAATATGGTAGGTAATTTTTTCACTTATGATATGGTTGTAACAATGACAGGGGGGGCTATTTCATATACTGAATTTGTCAATTCAAAATTAATGATTGTACACTTTACATCAGGTTCAACAGCAGGTTATTATAACTTAACACTTAACAACGGTATTACTAAAACCTTTGTTAATTATATAAATATAACTACAGGTACAATTTATCTAACTGATATTAACTCTTGGAATACTGTTGTTAATTTTGATGTAAGTTCTGAAGGTAATTTACTTTTAAATACACCTTCAAGTCGTGGTACAGCATTTTTATCAATACTCTTAGACCCTTTAATTGATTTTGAGTTAAGCTGGCAATTAATTATTTCTCCTTATCACCCAGAATCTCTCCCAAATATAGATAACTTTTTAACCTTATTTAATGCTTCAGATAATGCTTTAATTATGAAGTTTCAATATATTGGAGTTGCCCAGATACACCAATTATACATTACTGGTGCTAATGGTATCTATGGCTATACGAGTATAGGAGATAGTACCGGTCATACATCTGTTTATCGTTTACGTTGGATGGGTGGTGTTTTACAATATTTAACTGACAACACTTTAACAACGACATTTACAGAAGTATTGCCTACAGCAATAGGTTTTAAAGTTGATATGATTGGATTTGATATTGCCAATGTAGTATATACTGAATTATAAATTATAAAATTATGCAAAGTACAGTATTAGAGTTTATCGTAAATAAGTTAGCTATTCAAATATCTACTAATAGTTTAACAGATATAGATTTTAGTCAATTCAGTTGGTTAAATGAGAGAGAACCAATTTATAGTAATAAAGGAGAAAGGATTTCTAAGTCTTATTATTATAAAAATGAAAAGGAAACTATTAGAATTGAATATTTTAAGATTTTCAAAGATTATGTATTTGAAGGAATAACTTATCCAAATACATTTATTGGAGTAAATAAAAATATTATTTGGATTTATTGGGATGGCACTAATAGCCCATATCAAAAAACTAAAGATACTTTTATGTTCACTCTAAAGCCTATTTATACTAATGGAGTTATAGCTGGTTTTACATCTATAAGAGGAGAACAGATATTAAGTGAAGAAAGAAGACAAGTAGTAAATAGATTAATCTTTGAGGCAAAAACATCTAATATTCAAACCATTGCTAATGATTATGATATTCTTTTTGACTACCTAAACAGTAGTATAAACTCTTGGGTAAATACTGGCAAAGTGACCAAATTTAACACTTTAATTAATGATACTTCTAATATCGAAATAGTTAATTTATTAGCCATTGAAGTAGAACCAAGTGTTACCTTAAAAGATTATTTAATAAGCTATATAAACTAATGTCAGACCTAACCACATATCAACAGCAACACCTAGACCAAAAGGCTAATTATCCAGATTTGGCAACCTTAAACAGTGCCTCTAAGGTATCTGTTTGGCGACTTTGGGTATATGTTGTGTCTTTTGTCGCTAATACCGTCAGAGAGCTTGTTAGTATCCATAAAGATGAGATAAATTGGCTTATAGAACAGCAACGTGTTACGGGCTTAAAGTATTACCAAGAAAAGGTACTTCAGTATCGTTATGGGCATCCGTTTGACCGTGAAAATTTGGTTTATACCGGTGTTTATACCGATGCCGAAATTGTAGCAGCGCAAATTGTTAAACGCGCCGCTGTGCTAACCATTAATCGTGACGGCCGTCAAATATTATTTATAAAACTTGCCACAATTGATATTAATGGCAAGTTGGCTAAAATTGATGCACCTGCGATGTTGTTAGTTCAAGATTATATGTTTCCGAATACCGCTGCAGGAACAAATATTGAATATTATAGCGATAATGCCGATGAACTTAAAATGGACATCGATGTGTATATCGATCCTCAAATTCTAAGTGTTGACGGTACACGAATAGATGGTAGCAGTAATACACCAATCCCCGATGCTATTGATGCCTTTTTAAGCGACTTAAACTTCAACTTTAAAGGCGAACTTATCGTTTCTAAGCTTGAGCGTGCCTTAGAGAATTTAGAAGGCGTTATTGATAATTCGGTTAAAGTTAAATCGGCTTATGCTAATTATCAAACACCTGCCAACTGGCAGTTAATTGACGAGAGCTATATCGCTAACAGCGGATACATGGAAATATTGTCCGAAAACTTAACCATCAACTATTTACCAAAATATGCTCAACAATAGTGCTTTTGATATTGATTTAGACGCATTGGTCATTCAATTGATGCCGATTAAACTTCGCACTACCATTCATAATGCTTGGTTGCGCTTTTTAATATGGCCGTTTAAACAGCAATTAAACGCCCTTAAAACGTATCGAGCCGATACCATTTACAAGTTAACGCATTCAACACTTGTAGGCTCTATTGAGCAAGTTTTAAACGACGGATTTGATAAAGTTGAGCGTCGTATCCGGATAAAAGATGGCGTTAAAATAAATGCCTTATATATTTATACTCAGGCTGAAAATAAGCCCGTATATCTGCCAAAAACCATTTATACAGCCGTCGAATTGGCTGAGATTTACTCAGACTTTATCGTTTCAATACCGATGGCATTAGGCTTAACAACGCCCGATATTGACCGATTAAAATATTTAACCAGGTACTACTGTGCCGATGACAAAACATTTAAAATTGAATTGATATGAAAAAAATAGACCAAATAGCTCAAGGCGGTTATCCGCTCGATGACCAATCCTTAAATTACATCCAAACGGTAGTTGATAATGTTTTAAATGCTTCAGCTAATATTTTGGGTAGCCAAATAGCTATTAATTTAGTTAATGATGGTGTTGGTAATATTTCGGCCGGACATATTGTTTATAACGGAGAAGTCCTCAATTTTACCGCGGGTGCTTTAGCCACCAAAGTTGCCATAATTGAAGAGCGCACCAATCGCATTTATTTAGACGGACAGTCTAAGGCGTCTTGGTTAGACCGATATGCTAAATTTGGCAATATCAACACGCCTAATGCCGTAGCCGAATTTAACTATGCCGATTTAAAACATATCGATTCATTGGAAGGCTTGTTTGATAAACTGGTTTTGGCTACCAATGCCGAGGTTGCCGATGATAATAATGACTCAAAACTATTTAGTATTAAAACACTTTTAACACGTATAGCATCATTAACGGTAAGAGCCTTGGTAAGAGCCGCTACAACTGCCGAAATAACATCTGGGACAAAAGATGACGTATTTATAAGCCCTAAACAAGCCAAAGCTTCAGGCATCACGCCATTACTTAAGGGTACAGTCGCTATTGGAAACGTTGCCGGTAGCGACCAACTCATCACGGTCAGTTTTGCAACATTGGGAACTGCCAATTATATAGTTTTAGGTAGCCTAGTTGGAGTCTCTACTAATTATAATGATGACAATGATGTTATCTGGAGTATTAGAGAAAAGAGTGCAACCTCATTTAAATTAGCATTAAGAGAGGTTTCTGGAAACACACAAAATTTAAGTTTTAACTATGTGTTGATAGCATTATAGATAAGAAACCTTTGGGGGAAGGTTAAAAAAATGTCCCCAAAAATTTAAAAACTTCTCAAGGTAATTTAAATTTAGCATCAAAGCCCAGTTGGAGGACACAAGTCTTCTGATTGGGCTTTGTTGTTTCTAAAAATTACCTTGAGAGTGACAAATTTAAAAATTAAACTATAATAATAGATGAAAAAAGTAGAAATTAAAATGAAAACGCCCATAAGCTACTATGGCGGAAAACAAAGTATGTTAAAACACATATTACCAATGATTCCAAGACACATGACTTACGTTGAACCATTTTTTGGAGGTGGTGCCGTATTTTGGGCAAAACCACAAAGTGAAGTCGAAATTATAAATGATTATAATGCAAATGTTGCAAACTTTTATGTACAACTAAAGACCAATTTTAAAGCCCTTAAAATCTTAATAGACGCCACGCCATATTGTAGAGAAGTATATCAGCGTGCTGTGGTTATTTACAACACACCTTATATTTTTACTGAAGTACATAGAGCTTGGGCGTTTTGGATAGGATGTATTCAAGGCTTTAGCAATCAAATAGGCTCTTGGCGCTCCAGTCAGCTAAGAAATAAAGAAAACCTCCTGAACTTTAATAAAAAAGTTGCTTTTACAGAGGCATTTTCAAAACGACTTGATTTAATTCAAATAGAGCAACGTGATGCTGTATATTTGATAAAGAGACTAGATAGTGTAGATACGTTCTTTTATATTGATCCACCATACGTAAATGCTAATCAGGGGCATTATGGCGGATACACTCAAGCGCATTTTGATGAATTGTTAGAAGCTTTAACCACTATAAAAGGTAAATTTTTACTCTCAAGCTATCCAAATGAAAGCTTAGAAAATTACCGAAAAGCTAATAGCTGGAGTAGTAATGATAAGGATATGTGCCTTTCTGCTTCTAATTCTAAGAAAAGGAAAACGGAGGCATTAACACATAATTATGATTTAAATAGCATTTAAATATTGTTTAAAAAGTTATATTTGAAGTCTAACTGGCACATATATTTGCGTCGAAAACAGGTACAATCCGTTTGATAAACTGGTGCGGCCTGTTTTTCCGATTATAGATAAGTAGATTTTTACAATTCTAAAATGTTAAAAAAATGTTAAAATATAGTACTTAGTATTGCATAGTACTGTATGTTCAATATATATTTGCATAAAATATTACTAAACTTAACAAATGATGCAA
>Ga0210026_1000675_pt1 | contig 37648 bp, 31 predicted proteins | sample CryGeymeta201509_FD_183977 | JGI IMG/M metagenome (GOLD analysis project Ga0210026, IMG submission 183977) | Groundwater microbial communities from Crystal Geyser aquifers in Utah, USA - Crystal Geyser metaG 2015-09 (SPAdes) (version 2) | ecosystem: Environmental > Aquatic > Deep subsurface >...
GAACGGTTTTATGCTCAATCTAATGGCTGGCTTAGTGGCATATTGCCTCAAGAAAAATAAGCCATCCCTTAATATTAGCGACGTTGAGAGAAATGCGATGGTGGCTGCTTAAACCGATCTCAGGTTAATTAAATTCATGTTAGTGCGTAGTATGGTTTTGCTAGCTTTGCTGCTCTTGGCTCTTGGCTTTTGATCTTGGTGCTCAGCAGGTTCAGCCGGCCCAGCCTCTCAAGTTTGCCGTGAACGCCCCAGGCTCCTTTCCTTATTTGTTTTTTGACCAACCGTCGAAAAGTTATAAAGGCGTGGTGCCTGACCTGATGGCGTTTTTGGCACAAAAAAGTCAACTCAATGTCATTTTTGTGGATTCCAATCCGTCGCGCAGTGAACAATTTTTATTGGATGGAAAAGTTGATCTGTTATTAGTGAATGTGGCTTGGCTCAATCAACCGCAGAAATTTATTACCAGCTTACCCCTTATTCAACACGCCACCTACTTGTACAGCTTACAGCCTTTTGCCCAAGACTTTTCGTTACTGTCAGCAAACAAACAACGAATTTGCACACGTGAAGGGTTTGTTTATCCGGGATTAAGCCGCTTCTTTCAACAAAATCAGCTGCAACGCGTTGATGTGAGCAGCCAAGCTGGTATGCCAGCGATGTTGGTAAAAAAGCGTTGTGATTTTATCGCTATGAACAATTTCAACGCCCTTGACGCATTTTCTCAAGCACAATTTTGTCAACTGCCCGTATACCAAAGCCCACAGCCAACCAGCAATGTTCCTTTGTATATCGTGATGCGCCAAGAGTTGTTACAGACAAGAAAACAGATAGACCGATACCTACAAGAATTTATTGATAGCGGCCGTTTGCAAGCCTCCTTAACGGCTCATGCGCCTAAAACGGTTTTTCCCTTATCACCAAGATGTGACAGCCAATGATGTGGCAGTCAAGATGTGGCAGCCAAGATGCTCCAGCCAATAAGTGAGAAAAATCAGACATCATGGTCACAGCAAAAATTCGTTCCTGAGCTTGGCATATTCGGGACTGCCAACATCCGTGGCCTGACAAATACTCAATAAATCATCGACAAAATAGCCCAAGGCGCGCCGTTCAATCCGCTCAATTAAGGCCTGCTGACTGGCACTTAGCATCTGGTAACAAGAGGCTGCACCAAAATCCCCAACGATAATATTAGCCTGGTCATCCACTAGCGTATTGTGTGCATATAGATCGCCATGACAAACCTTGTGCTGATGAAGATGGTGGAAAACCGACTGCATTTGCGCCACCACTTTAGCTATTTTCGCAATAGGTAATTGATAGTTGTCGGCAAAGGTATCACGGGTGCAGCTGTCAAATGAGGGCGGCAAACCGAGATTAGTGAAATGTTTTGGGATCAATTCCATCACCAAAGCGCGCTGTGATGGTTCGTCTATCAGGGCCAAGGGTTTCACCAAATTGGGGTGCGCACCGGCTTGTATGCAGGCATGTAATTCATCTTCTGGGTAGCCATCACTGGTCACCTCTCCTTTAAATACTTTTATTGCCACATCCTGTGATGTCGGTTCTGATGAAACATCATCAGCACTGCTGTGACGATGCCACTTGCCTTGATAAATAATCCCTGATGCCCCCTGCCCGATGACATGTTCTTGGACGACACTGTCTCCACTAATTCTGCCCATCCCCCATGACTGTTCAGCTGGCAATGGCAAGGTGGTTTTTGCAAACGGTTGGCCAGCAAACGGTTGGCCAGCAAAAGGGTTGCCAGCAAAAGCTAACCACGCCAAGTTGGGTAGACGCAGAATATGCTCCGGGCAGGTTGGCAAGTCATTGGCCGAAATGCGCAATAACTGCAAATTATGCAAGTTCTCCATGCTTTGCGGTAACGCACGCAATTGATTGCCAGCGAGTGCCAGCTTTTGTAAAAGTGCACAACGTCCGATGCTCTCAGGTAATGTTTGTAAGCGATTTTCGGTCAAAATCAACCAACGTAACTTGGGCGGAAAGGCGCCAGCACTGAGCGTGCTGATTTGGTTGGCTTTGAAACCAATCATTTCTAGGTTGTCGCATTGGCCCAGTATCTCTGGAAGATGGGTAAATAAGTTGTTTGATACAAACAGGATCTTGAGTTTTTTCAGCGCCACTATCTCGTCTGGCAAAACACTCAGTTGGTTATTGGATAAGTCGAGGATTTCGAGACTATCAGCCAAACTCAGAATTTCCAGCGGAAAAGCCCGCAGGTTTTCAGCCAATTTTAATCGCCGCACACCATGTAAAGCGCCGCTGCGCAATTGCGCCAGAGTATGCAAAATATTGTTTCCTTCATCGTTTTAACAAAAACGGCAAGACTACTGAAAAAGCGACAAGACAACAAGGCGATGAATAAACCCACGGGGCGAGTCGCTGTCAATCGTTCCATAACGGTTACACAAACAAAAACGGTTATGTGCATTGTAAGGTTAGAAAAGGCCTATTTTATTTACATTCAAAACGAATGGAGGTGTTTAGATTTAAGCAATGCCTAATACTTCTTTGTGCCAAAAGGCGACGAAGTGGTGGCTCGAAAAAACTGGTTTTAGCGATCTCGTTTGCCACCACAGCGGTCGTTTACCAAATTGTATTGGCATGCCTTGAAGGCCCTATCAAGAAACATTAGCCGCTTCCAACCACAGAAAATAAAAAGCCCACCGAAGTGAGCTTACATCAGAAGATTTGTTTGCGCTTTTCGGTGCGCCCAACCAAGGCCAGCGAGTCCGAGACCGATTAGGAGGATAGTGGCGGGCGCGGGTACAGGAGAAACATTTACCAAATCACCCGTTACCCGGACCCTAAAATCTACTCTTGGGTCACGTCCATTTATGGGGAGAACAATTCCATTCACGTTATATCCATTGCTATTTGGGGTGTCGATTCCCGTTGTACTGAGGCTTCCGCGAGCGCTACCACCGCTGGAGAATACAACAGTGTATGCACCCGGACCGATCGTGCCCAGCGAGGAGAAATCTACCATGTTAAGTCCGCTAAACCCATCTGCGAGTATCGACGTCACCATTCCAAGTACTGCACCACCAACCCCCGCTCCACTGACGAGCGATGTTGTTATCGATAAATTGGGAGCCAAAGACGAATTGATATCTTCGATTACTCCACCAAGCATTAGATTGTCGAAACTTTGGCTCAAGATAAATGACTGCCCCAATGGATCTTGATCGGTCGAAAAATTCCCGAGTGTAAACGATCCACTGTTAGGGCTGGAGACTGTATCAAGGATCAATACGGCGTTTGCGGTCGCGGCAATTCCGGAAAACACTAATCCGATAATCGATCTAAATAAAGCTATATATAGTTTCTTCTTTACTGAGTACATATTGGTCATGCCCCCTTACAATACTTGTTAATTTTTTCCTTCGCATTATTCACACCACAACTGTAACCACGCGTCTTCCAGCTTTTCGCTCAAAGCGGACCTACCACAATTTGCACAAAACAGATGTTTGTCCAAATTAGCAGAATTTGTGACTTCCAACCCTAGAATGCAAATAGCCCAAAAAAGAATGGACGAAGACCAAAAATGCTGCCCAAACTTATGTTTGGGCAGCCTGTCGTAACATTACATCAACGGCTCTGGTGGTCGACTGGCAACCTCCCTCTCACCGTTATACCCAGACTTATTTGTTTGCTGGTTTTTTATCTGCTTGCTGCACCAATGGCTTTTGCTCAGATTGATTTTTATCTGGCATAGCTTTTTTCACTGCCTCTTGGTTTTTTTGTCACTTGGTTTTTGGCCTGTACCTGGATTTTGCATAATATTCTCCACTACCTCGTCGTTTGCGACATTGCATTTGACTGAGTTATTAAGGATACGGCGAATAGGCAGCACGTTCAGTGCGCTGCAGCACTTACCCATTGATTAAATCTCAAGCTGGGTGTTTGCCAAACTCAGAGCAGCAACCTAAGGCAAGACTTAACACACGGTTTCTTGATAAAATGGCGAATGGCTGCGTCCTCTATTTTTAACGTGTTGCATCGCTTGCACAGCTTTGTCTAATAGCTCAGTACCGAGATTACCATCCTCAGGAAACACACTAATACCAATACTGAGCGCAACATTTATTGTTTGTTTTTCAATCAGGTAGGCCTGACTTAGGCGTCTGACTAATTTTTTGTACACAGCCTGCAGGTGGCTTGTTGCTTTAACATTCGCCAATAACAATACAAATTCATTGATTTCTACATGACACAAGGTATCACTTTCGCGGGTAATCGCTTGCAGGCGTTGGGCTAAAGACTTAAGCAAAAGCTCGCCTTTGGTTTTGCCGTGCACCGTGAGGATTTGCTCAAAACCATCAATATCAATATGCATCACGGCTAACTGTTCTGTGCGGCGTTTTGCCATCAATAAGGCTTGACCAAGCCGGTCTTCCAATAAATAACGATTGGGTAAGGCGGTTAATACGTCATGCTGAGCCGCATGCAATTTGGCGTTACTCAGCTGCCGGTCAGGCTCTTTGTCACTGAACATTAAAACCGCACCCGCCATGTTGCCTGCATTGTTTAGCATGGGCACAGCAACGCTGTGAATGGCGGTGGAGCCGTCTTTTTGACTACTCAAGACACAGTCGGTGGCAAGATGTATGGTTTGATTTATTTCCATGGCCAGTTTGGCAGGGTTATCAACACGCTGGCCACTGCCGTTGTCACTGACCTTGAAGATGTCATTTAAATCTAAGCCCTTAGCTTGCAGGTTGCTCCAGCCGGTAAGCTGTTCTGCACAGGCATTTAAATACGTGACTTTGCTGTCTTGGTCGGTCATTAATACCGCATCCTGCATGTTTGCCATGATGTAATTTAAGGCTGAGCTTGGCAAATTGCTTGAATACGTTTCACCTCGAAATGTACAGTCAGCCCGCAGGTATTGCCCTTCCCTCGCTGCGATATTTTCGAATAAGCGCACATGCCCATAGAGCTTTTTGTTATCGCGCAAGAACGCACCATGCATGTAAACACCCCGTTTGCTATTGTCGAAGTGGCGCAGATTAAGCTGGCTTTGAAAGGGCTGTTGCGATTGAACGGCCTGGCGCCATTCACGTTGCACCCGTATAAGATCATCAGGAAACACGCTCTCAGCCCAATGCTTACCCAATAGCTGTTTTGCATTGTGACCCGTGATTCGATGATAGGCCTCATTAGTGTAAGTAATGTTCCCTGTCATGTCTGAAACCATAATGCCAAGAGGAGAAGCCTCACCAATGGCCTTAAAACCAGCAATGGAAATATTTAACACGTTTTTAGTTTTTTTACTGGCAAGATTGTAACGTAACACACGGCGTAACCAACCCTGATCTATTTCATGTTTGTTTATAAAATCACTGGCACCCAAGCTGACGGCTTGTCGCGCTGTACCCTCATCTGTTTGCTCACAAATTAAAATAAAAATAGCGTGGGGAGCCTGTTGGTATAAATGCTCAAAATTTGCCAACCCAGTGCCATTCATCTTTCGGATATCTAACAGGATAATGTCAATGTTACCGTTGAGTAAATGACTCTCAGCGCCATCTACATCCTTACTCCAACGTAAATCAAATAGAGGTGATTGATAGCAATCCAAGGCCGTGTGAATGCTTGTCAACATGGCTTGGTCATCTTCGACTAATAACACTTTCGTCGGTAAAATTGGCATACACAAATCACTCCCTTTTTTATCAGATTTTTGATTACGGAATACAATTCACGGCCAAAGAATCCTGCCATGTATCAATTGGTTAAAATATAATCAAATAGATAGACAATCGGTGTCTGTTCGCTATCGAACATTTGTTCTACAACAAACGTTGAATCGGGGATTTGCAGCAGTGCCAATGCAACGCATCGCAGAGGATGACGTGTGATTAAATTGAGGATTCACACATTGTAACGTTACAGGATAAGCAACGAGCAGCGATCACCTTATCAATGGAATTGGCCATGTAAATACTGCTGATAGCTGCTCAAATCGGCTTGGTAGCATTCACAAGCTGACGCTTCAAGGCCTTGGCGATCCAATACACCAATCGTGCCACGGCTGTAATGAATAATACCGGCTTTTTGCAAATCTCCAGCCGCAATAGTGATGGCACTGCGCCTGACCCCAATCATATCCGCTATAAAGTGATGAGTAAGGTGGAAGTCAGCTTGATTGGCCCGATCATGGCTCATCAATAACCATTTGGCTAACCGAGCGGCGATTGGATGAAAACATTGGCACAAATTTGCTTGTGTCAGTTGCACCAACTGCACAAACACATAGTGGCTGAGCAGTTTGGCTAACACCGGATGTTGTGCCAAAATTAAAACAAAATCATCTGCACTAATCTTCAAAGCTACACCGTTGCCCTGCACAACAGAATTAAATGGTGCGTTGTCGACACCTAAAATGAGGGGCGCGCCTAACATGCCCTCTCGCCCTATCATGCCAACTTCCAGGTTTTTTTGGTGGTTCTGCCCAGCAATTTGAGAAATGAACCCGCTTAAAGGGAAATACACCGCTGATACAGTTTGCCCTGCGTAGTTGAGCACCTGACCAAATTCCATGTGGGTCTCAGTGGCATGTTCAACAATGCTGTTATAAAGATGTGGTGGCAAGCAATTGAGCAAACGATTGGCTGACAACATAACCTTGTTTTTCATGAGCTTTTTGGATGCATGTAGGCAGCAAGGCGATCTGTCTCGCTCTTAACCACTTTATAGCACTCGCAAGAATTAGCCTCTAAACGCTCACGGTCAATCACACATATATGGCCGCGTTTATAGGTAATAATGCCCTGTTTTTGCAACTTACCGGCCGCTTCGGTAACACCTTCGCGTCTTACCCCTAACATATTGGCGATTAATTCTTGGGTCATGACTAAATTATTGTTATCGAGGCGATCTAATGACAGCAACAACCAGCGGCACAACTGCTGGTCGATGCTGTGGTGACGATTGCACACCGCCGTTTGTGCCATTTGTGTAATAAGTGCCTCCGTGTAGCGCAAAAGGAGCATGCGCATATCAGGTTGAGTGTTAAATTCAGCTCGTAAAACAGCAGCAGGCAAACGAAAGGCTGAACCTGCACTTTGCACAATTGCCCTGCTTGGCGTACTCTCGCCGCCCATGAATACCGCAATGCCTACCACCCCTTCATTACCAATGACGGATATTTCAGCCGACGCACCGTCCACCATCACATACAATAACGAGACTATGCTATCCGTTGGAAAATACACAAACTGAAGTTTTTGACTGGCTTCGTAAACAACCTTACCCAACGGTAAGTCAACCAATTTTAATTGTGGAAAAATGCGCTGTTGCGCACCTTTATCGAAGGCTTGTAAAAGTTTATTTTGTGTGGGTTCCATAGTGGCTTATTTTCCTTTTTAAAGCGCTGTATACATTGTCCATGCTGCAGTAAATTTTATTAGCCAAAGAGCGTTCAGAGACAAAAATAATCAACTTACCAGCACTGTGTTCTCTGCTGTGTAAGGGTTTTAGGTCTTGTTTGAAGAGTGGTTGATTAACTAATGCTTTTGGCCAATGCGGACTCGTTTGCTCATGCAGTTTAACTATTTCAGGTCTGCGATTTTCATGGTGATTGTCAGAATAAATTGCCTGCTCGTTATGATTATTCATATCAGTATTTCGCATTAGTCCTGTGTATCATGTGCAATACACAGAGCGTGCAGAGCAATCGCAATTAGAGTAGCAGAGACGGGGTGGCATTAATGTACGCTAACGAACATATAAACACGTTTGGGCTGTTGAGAGGACAAGAAAAACGCTGATGAACGCAAGCAAATAGCTTGTTCTGGGTTTAACAACAGCTGACATGAAAATAATTCCTCATTAGGTTCGCCAACGAACCGACTAGACAAACCTACCTGCTTATATTGAGCTTGGCTAAGGTAGTGGATCATTATCAATGATCAATTATCTCGCTACTTTGCACATGGATGTGCAAACCCAGTCCAAATTCACCGCGACACCCAGCGGCACAACGCTGATGGACACGTCTGCTGTGCTGTTCTTTTAAGGAGGAACTGATGAAAAATTACAAACAAAAATTACTTATCGCTACCATGATGGCGGCGCTTTATAGCCCACTAACTGGCGTGCTAGCGGCAGAGACTATCGCTACCCCAGCAGCTAATACTTGGCAGGAAGCACAAATATGGACAACCTATCAGCTTAGCCCTTACCTTCGAGATAGCAATCTCATGGTAACGGTAGCCAATGGCAAAGCCACCCTAACAGGCACCGTTACTGAAGAAGTGAGTAGTGAATTAGCCAAGGCAATCGCCGCTGGGGTAAAAGGAATTAATGATGTCGATAACCAAATTGAAGTCGATGAGGCATACCAAGGTACGCCAACTAGCGGCACTGCTGAAGCAAGCGAGCGAGGTTATGCACAATTGGTGGACGATGCCACCGTTACTGCCGCAATTAAGTCAAAAATGCTGTGGAGCACCTTGTCCGACGGCATCTCCACAGACGTTGATACAGTGCGCGGAAATGTCACCTTGACAGGTGAAGTATCGGATCAGACAACTAAAGATGCCTTAGTTAAGTTAGCCAAAAATACCCATGGGGTAACGGCCATCGATAATCAGTTAACGATTAGCAAAAATAAGAAAAACAAAGCCCTTGAGGAAGACAATGAGACGACTGCATCGGTCTTTGCCGATGGGTGGATTACCACCAAAGTAAAATCGACTTACATGTATTCCTCGAATGTTGATAGTGACGACATTGGTGTCACCACTCTCAATGGTGTGGTATCCCTAGATGGACAAGTGAGTAGCGGCCCAGAGCGAGCCTTAGCCATCGAACTGGCGAAAAATATACATGGTGTAAAAAGTGTAACTGCCACTGATTTATCATTTTAGTCGTTCCATTAACGACGCCGCCACCTCCTTAGGTAGTTGGCGGCTTTTTTATTTGACGACTACCTAAAACCATAAACTGACCTCCCCTCCTTGTTACACCGATAAGCAGGTAAGGGCGTCTGTAATGTGCGGATTCGCACAGACACACGTTTTATCGTGTGCAAAGCTAACCTTATTGTTCACCATCCTATATCGACACCATTATGTTAGAGACTCTTGCGATTGTATTGATCATTTTGTGGGCATTGGGTTTGGTTTCGTCCTATTCCATGGGCGGTTTTATTCATATTTTGCTGGTCATCGCCGTCATTGTGATAGTGCTCAGAGTGATTCAACGGCGACGTTTGTGAGTAAAGAAACAACAATCTTCATTTTAACCCACAGGAATTGTCATGAAATTACTAAAATTATGTTTACTTGCAGGGCCCCTCACTGCGGCGATTTTATTAAGCAGCAGTTGTGCGAGTAACGCCAAACCCGCCAGTGAATCGATGTTAGCCGCAGAATTGGCTATCAGCAGTGCAGAACGTTCGAGAGTTAGTCAATATGCTGCGGCAGAACTGACACAGGCTCGAGAGATTCTCAAGCAAGCGCAATTGGCCATGCAGCAAAAAAATATGCCAAATGCGGAACGTTTAGCCCAACAATCCCTGGTCAATACACAGTTAGCCGTCGCGCGCGCAGAATTAATTAAAGCCGAGCAAGTTAATGCGGAAATGGACCAAGGTATCTTTCAGTTACAACAAGAAATACAACGCAATCAAGGAGTGAAGTAATGATGACTAACACCTCTAAAAAAGTGCTGCTGATGACAACCCTCAGCCTATTAACCGTAGCGTGTGTCTCAGCGCCCAGTCGATTTTCCGGCGCAGATCAAGTGCGTGAGCGTTTCAACACATTACAAGGTGATCAACGTTTAGCCGCGTTGGCGCCTATCGCCATGCAAGAAGCGCGCACAGCCGTGTTACAAGCGGAGCAATCAAGTAAAGAGCCACAACAAGCCATACATTTAATCGTTATGGCTGAGCGCAAGGTTGATATTGCGGAAGCAGAAGCGCAGCGGCGATATTTAGAAGAGCAGCGTAATACGTTAAAAAATCAACGTGATAACATGCAACTAGATGCGCGCACCAATGAATCCAAATGGGCAAAAATTGAAGCAAACCAAGCCAGAGACGAAGCCCTCGAGGCCAAACAACAAGCCATGCAAGCGCAGCAGGATGCGGCCCTTGCTCAGCAAAATTTAAATCAAGCTGAACAGCAAACCGCCAAAGCGCAACGGCAAGTAAAAGATATTCAGCAGCAACTCGATGAACTGGATGCGCGTCAATCCTCACGTGGTGCAGTGGTCACCCTCGGCGATTTATTGTTTGATTTTAACCAATCGCGTATTAATCCGGCGGCCTTGGGACATTTAGCAAAACTAGCCGAGTTTCTGAATAACAATCCCGAGCGTCATGCCACAATAGAAGGTCATACTGACAATGTGGGCGCTGATGATTTCAACATGCTCTTGTCTCAGCGTCGCGCTGATGCAGTTCAGGGCTATCTGCTCAGTCAGGGCGTGGCTTTACAACGCATGGAATCCGTAGGTAAAGGCGCTGGCATGCCCGTCACAAAAAACCAAGATGCAGCGGCTAGACAACAAAATCGGCGTGTTGAAGTGATCATTAGTAATACCTCAACGTAACTGATTGAATCGTATCAGTAAAACGGCTTATAAAAACAATTTGATACGCTGTCAGTGAACAAAATAAGCACTAATGTCGCAATTTTGCTGCACTTGTTGAGTTAAAACTCCTCAACTACACTCCTTCATCGTCAACCTGAACCTGTCGGTCGACAGGGAGTCATTATGCCAGATAAAAAAACTGGTGTAGTAACGGGATCTAGCAGTTCACGTGTAGCCAATACCAGTAAACCCAAACTCAGTCGCAGCAAAGTGGTGGCCGTCAACGCCACCCCTGCCAAGGTTGCGCCTGCCACCGTTGTAGTATCCACCACGACACTCAGCCGTCCCATCAGTACTAGCCGAGAGGCATCAACCCCTGACAAACAGCCTAGCAGCTCACCCGCTGCAGCGGTGACATCCACGCAGTCCAGCGCCGAGGTGCAGGCTAGCGCTAGTGCAGTGGATGTGCGTTATTTACTTAGCCGATATGTTGGCAATAACCAGTCGATATTTACTCTACACGCCCGCCGCCCCGATGATCTATTAGTGTTCGAATTACGTGGCAGCAATTTAAAGGTTGCCAGCAGTGGTCCACCACGTCTGGTGAAAATCGTCAGTAATAAACCCAGTGGGATTATTATCGACCTGCCTGCCCAGCATTTTGCTGAACAGGCGTTTTTAGACGCCACTGGGCCAGAAGTTGTCGACGGGCAAGGCAACACCGATTTTCCTGAATCATCGGAAGTCGACAAAAATCAAGCCAGCAGCAATGCAGAACATTACGGTAGTTTGCCCGTCGCTAAAATCCGTATGGCGGGACCGAGTCGTTTGGCGTTTTTAATGCCTAGCTCTGTTAGTTCATTGCCGCTGACCTATGAAGCAGTATTAAACGCCTGCCAAACTTGGCCACTGCGTCTGAGTCCTTTGGCGGTGCCCGTGCCAGATGATGTGGCCATCGGCACGGCACAAGAGGTGTCGATTGTTGAACTTATTCAATCTGACGGCTGGCAAACCACCTTAAATATTGCCGAGCAAGCCTTCAGTACCCAGATTTCCAACACGGCAACAGTCGCCCTAACCGCTGCCGCCACAAACGTGGCCAAACAACTGACCACACGTTATAAAACTAAGGTAAGTAGTCGCAGCACTGGCCCAATTCAGAGTTTGTTTAAGACTGAACTGGAAAACTTGCAGCGGCACTTTTCCTCCTTAAAACAAACAGGAAACAGTGAGCTGGCTGCTACCTTGATTGCCATGCATAGCATTGCTACCGTGGCAGAAACCAATCCGGGTTTAGCCAATTCACTGGTGGAGATGGTGGCTGGCATGTTGGCCTTCATCCAGCCCCATGAGCCACCTTGGGCAGTAACTGCGATTGAATTACCCTACCGTTTGATCATCAGTCCCCTTGCCAATTCTCGCTGGCAACATCTTACTCAGCCTAGAGTGCATCAACAGCATACTGAGTTATGGCATACCCGCTTAACTAAAAAAACCCCTCTCGGCACGAACCGCAGTAGTCCTATTCGGGCGATTTGGTCCCCTGACTATAAATTGCCGGAGATCCTCGACGCCGCCAATAATGATCCCCCCAAACCATTTCGCATGAGTTTGGATGGTATTGACCGCGAAATGCTAGTCAAATTAATGGCCGGTTATACCGAAAAACAAGCTTCGGATAGTGCCAATCCTCCTGCCTACAAACCGACTCCCAGTGAGGCTGACAGGCTGATACTCTCGCCTTTGGGCGGTCTATTAGACGCCGAAGGCAACTGGGACTATCGACACTTACCGGCGGCGGTGGGGCTCGAGCAATGGCGCTACTCGAGTGCGCTGGGGCGCGATCAGTATGTACGTGTGGTGTATCGCGGTTATCTTTATCCTTTTGGCCATTCAGCCTCACTGATTAAGGTCACCGAACGTAAATTTGAAAGCTATCAGAGTGATATTAACAAGCGAGTCGCAATTTTACGTCAGCGCTTTTTCATTGTGGTCCGTGAGTCAGAACGGGAATTTGACGGCACGGGTCATGTGTATCAGGGGCGCAACTTCCCCTTTACCCGCATTCACATTGTCACCAAAACCACCCCCAATTTGCGCGCCCCCGAACAAAGTGCCGCAGAGCCAGGCGATGGCATGTATGCCAATTTATTCACCGACAACGCCAATTCCGTGCCTAAACGAGCCTGTTTTTGGCCGATGCTCAGTGCCACAAGTGACTTTGAATTTGATTGCCGAGGCATTGATTTAGCCGGTAAAAGCAGCTCCTTTTCCATGCCGTTGTTATTTGTGGGATTGGAAGCCAACCAACTTAAGCCTGATCATGTGCTCGCGGCGTATAACAAAACCGCAGAAAGTCGCCGTAATACCGAGTTTTCTGGTAGCTCGATATGTTATGCGCCGTTGTCGAATAATCCACAAGCCCAAGGTGATCCGCGCCTGCCGACCACCACAATGGTGTTTAAGGCCGCGAAAAATTCTGCCGCCAGCATCATCGAACCTCATGTCTATCCTGAAGTGGTCAAAGCCGACATAGCGATCCGCGCGGTGCAACGCATCTTAAATGATCCAACCGCAACGCTCTCGGTGAAATACCCACAAGTATATAATCAACATGGTTTTTCCACTCAAGCCAATGGTCCCAACAGCGGAGAATTGTTTTTACAAGCCTTAAGTCCCTTTAGTATGGCGTTTTCTGAGAGCCATAAAAAAACCGATGCCTTGGGCGCTATTGCCTCTCCTTCTATGGATATAGGTGGCTTTTCTCGCCTGATTGGTAGCGCAGGAGACCTGCAAAATGTGGCAAAACAGACCTTTGATCCCCTTGCGTTTTTTAAGGATGCCAAAATTTTAGGCGGCCTGCGCATTGCTGACTTGATTGAACTGACCAACAGCCTTGCCGATGCACCAAAAATGTTAAGTAAGGAACTGCCGGATAAAATAGAAGCAAGGTTTGATTGGCAAACTGTAATCAAAAAATCCGATCCACTGGGCATTTTTATCCAAACTCCAAAACCTGGTAAACCGTCGCTATTTGTTATGCAGGCCACGGCTACTGCGCCAATTAACCAACCCACGGCGCTCACTACCGATGCCACTGCCAGTATCGACAATTTCAAAATTAATTTGTTTGGCTTTATCACTCTGTGGTTTGACCGCTTGCAGTTTACCGCCAAGTCAGGCTCTAAGGCCGATGTCATGGTGGACTTGCATCCCTTGTCAAACACTGAGAAACCCGTTGAGTTTGGTGGTCCGCTGGAATTTATTAATGAACTGAGCGAGATCATTCCCATGGATGGTTTTAGTGATCCGCCCAATATTGCGGTATCACCCAGTGGCATCAGTGCCAGCTATTCCTTGGCCATTCCTAATGTACAGGTGGGTATTTTTGCGCTGACTAACATGTCGATTGGCGCAGGTTTTTCCCTCCCCTTCAATAGTGAGCCCATGCAGGTCAGGTTCAACTTTTCAGAACGAGAAAACCCCTTCAGTTTAACGGTATCGTTGTTTGGCGGCGGCGGATTTTTTGCCTTGGGTATTGGTACACAGGGCGTCAATGAAATTGAAGCCGCGCTGGAATTTGGTGCAGCCATTCAGATAGATCTTGGGGTGGCCAGCGGTGGCATTGAAGTCAAAGGCGGCGTGTATTTTCACTGGTTGCAAGAGTCAGTTGAATTATCAGGTTACGTGCGCTTGCACGGAGAATTGTCGGTATTAGGCCTGATTTCTGCCTCGTTAACCTTCAATCTCAGCCTCAGTTACCTCAAAGAATCAGGCGGTTCGATTGTGTGGGGCGAAGCGAGCCTGATCATTGAAGTGGATGTATTGCTATTTAGCGCTAGTGTCGAGGTGCATTGTCGCCGCGAATTTGCCGGGTCGAAATCTGATCCGACTTTCCAAGATTTAATGCCGGTGGCCAATCATTGGTCTGACTATTGTGCTGCATTTGCCCTTGAGGAGGCTGCTTAATGGCTACGCAAAGTTTACTCTGGACCGCCATGCCTAATGGCCTGAATCAACACAAAGAACTCAGGATATCGGTGTTATTGTCGCCTCGCCTTGATGCTGATACTGCCAGCCCAAAATTGTCCAGCTTCCCCGATTTTGTTGATTGGCCACAAACCATAGCGGGCTGCAAGTTCACCCTGCATTTCAACAGTCAAAGTGTCAGCATTAAAGGCGACCAAGTCAGTGGCCGCGAACGTGTGGATCTCAGTAATGGCAAGGCCGACAGTGCGATTTGGGCGCTGATGTTGCCCCCCAACACCCGCGTCAAAGATTTTGTCTTTAAAGATATGACGGCGAAAAAAGTGCTGTCCTATGACACGGCCAAATTGGCCTTACGTCAAGCCTTGTTGTATCGCAGCTTAGCGGTAAAAGCCGACGATCAACTGCCCCGTATTGCTAGCTTGTTGAGTGATCCCGCGTGGGCGAGTTTGATTGACGACGTAATCAGTGTCGATCGTGCTTTTGCGAGCGATGCGCCGGACAAGATGGGGCGTGATATTGGCCGTCAATTTACCGATTTTATTGAGGGTTATAAACAAAGTGGCCTGAAAAAAAGTCAACAGGACTTGGCCCAGTTTCAGCTTTTTCACACGCCGCTTGGGGCACAGTCCAGCCAAAATTATCAAGGCTTGTCGAACAAACCCGAGAAAAGTAAAACCCAGTGGCGCACCACCAAACGCCATCCATTGCCCACTGCGCAACAACTCGCAAGCCTCTATGATTTCCATCAGGTCGTGGCGGCCATGAACCAATACCCTAGCCTATTGCGGCGCATGGGGTTGGTGATAGATTTTATCGTAGCAGCCGATAGTTTTACCCCTACCTCAGACGGCCTATTACGGGTAGAAGTCAGTTTGCCGAGATCCAAAAGCCGTAAAACCGTAACACGCCAACAAGATGTGTCACCCAAAGTGCACTGTGCTTACCAAGATACAGCGTTTTACATGCTCTCCAGTCAGCAATCACAGGTGCATCAGGTATTCATCAAACAGGGGTTACTCGACATTAACACTGAGCATTTTGCGTTATTACAACATGATGTGGACAGTACCGGCTTGAAGATGATGAACACCGCGCGCACCTTAGTGAGACAAAAACTGGATGCGGTGCGTTTAGATCCCACGTCACGCAAGGAGCGCGGCATGGGTGTGCCTGCGCTGCGCAATGCGGGGCTGATGTTGGTACAAAAAGAGCGGGCTGCGGATGTTGAACAACGGTTTAAACACGCGCAAAACCTGAATACTAAGTTCATTAATGCCCAACACACAGCAGGCAGTTTGCAACTAGCCACCTTGCCTCATGCCTACGCCGAAGATCTCAACCGTGGCTTTCGTTTTGATATTTGGGACGACAACAGCAAAGTGTGGCATTCCCTGTGTCGGCGCAGCAGTGAGTTTTTGATTGGTGGACAAATCAATCTTAAGGTTGCCGATGAAGAGGGTTTGGTACGCATGGCCGCCACGCAATCGGCGGATGGGCAAACCAATAACAATATTGTTAGCTTACATGAGATGGTATTGGCGTGGACGGGTTGGAGTTTATGTGCGCCGATGCCGGGTAAAATTGTCGATGTCAAAGACCAAGTGAATGATCAACCAGCGGATGTGCCGGCGGGTCTGCCCCTTCAATCCAGCTTTAAGGTTGTACCTGGTTCGTTACCGCGCCTGCGGTATGGACGACGCTATTGGCTGCGCGCCCGCGCGGTGGATTTGGCCGGTAACTCTCTGTCGCCTTCACCACATGACTATGGTGCGGAACAAGTACAACCAAACGCCCAGCCTTATTTACGTTTTGAGCCCATCAAAGCGCCGGTGCTGGCCTTGTATCAAAGCAAAGCGGGTAAAGTTGAAGGGCCGCGTGAAGGTGAGTCCATGCAGCGCATGGCGATCCGCAGTTTTAATCACAGTCCGGATTTAAATAAAGTCGCCAGTAGCCAAAGCTGTCGCCGCTATGTGTTGCCCGCCGCCAGTTCGGTCAAAGATGCGGAAGTACATGGCATGTTGGATAAACAAGGGGCAATGGACAGCGCAACCTATGCCTTGTTAGTGAATCAAGACAAAGCCTTAAGCGAGACAAAAATACCCTCGATTCCCGCAGCAATCCCTGATCCACAGCGCCCACTGGGAGAAACCGCCTACAGTGTTTTTCCACAGGGAAGCAGCTTACCCTATTTACCTGACCCTTTGTGTGTGCACCTAGCAGCACGATTTTTTGACCATCCCGGCATCAGTAACAGCGTCATCATCCCCATTGATATTTATGCCAAAAACCAGCGCTGGCCACATGCTTTACCATTTCATATTGAGTTGTCAGAAAACAGCAAGGCAAAACCCTATTATGATAGCGAGGCCTTGACCCTGTTTGTGCCTTTGGGCAAGGCTGAACGTGTCACACTGCGTTTGAGTGTTAAACCCGAACCCGCAGCACTGGCGCTATTGGGCTTATGGCATTGGTTAAGTAAGCTAGAGCAACGCAAAATAAAACTTCGAGCCCTTGATGGTCAGCACTGGATGTTTACGCCTTGGCTTGATATCGAGTTAGTCCATGCCGTACAAAAACCACTGATTACCCCTGTGCTTGATTTACGGATGTATCGTGAAGCAAAACGTACTTGGGCGGTACCGCAATTCAGTACACCGATGAGTTTAAAAAGTACCGACCACGCCGATCTGATGGCCCGTTGGCATGAACCTTCACTCCTGCAAAAATCCGTGCCTGCCGATGTGAGTAAAATCGATCGCGCTTTTACGATCAAGATAAGCGACCCTGCAAATTATGTGGGCAAACCCGAACACGAAATTCTCAAACCCGATCTAATTCGAGCAGGAAGCAAAGGCTTAAAAGCGCTGGTCGACAAAGTGCATGAATTTGAAGATACCCGCTACCGGCGTATCGAATACTGGTTAGACGCCACCACCCGTTTTCGCGAATATATGCCAGCAGCAATCTTGACCGAAACCGTCAATAACACGCTGCAACTTAGCGACAAACAGATCAAAGTGCAAAGTGCAGCCGTGGTGAATTGGGTGCCTAGCTCGGCACCACCCCCTGCCCCTGAAGTCTTGTACTGCGTGCCCACTTTTCGTTGGGTGCGTTCAAACTCGGCAAGCAAACAACATAGCTTGCGTCGGGGCTGGGGTTTACGCGTATATTTAGATGGTCCTTGGCATGTGAGTGGTTACGGTGAAATGCTCGCGGTGGTATTGCCGGGGGATGCCGCCCAAGGTGATGATCCTAACACTCAACCTAGTACTCAACCGTTGAAAAACTTTGTGACCCAATGGGGCAATGATCCTATCTGGTTAACTAATTTTGTGCCGGGCCCCAGTCCTAAGCCCAGTGATTTCCCTTCGGCCCGTTTTGCGCCTGACCCGACTGGTGCGTGGTTACCAGACTTTGCGCCAGCAACTGAAGCAGATCAGCCTCAGGGTAATTTTGTCGTGAATTACCTGCGTCATCCCCAAATTCGCGATCCAGCAGGCAGTAGTGCCAGTAGCAAGCTGAAAAAGTTAGTTAATGTAGCCCCTCATGATGTGTTTTTTGACGCTGAACGTAAGCTATGGTTTTGTGATATCGATATGGCGCCAAAATCTACTTACTCCCCCTTTGTGCGCCTTGCCCTGGCGCGTTACCAACCTGTGTCGGTGATAGACAACCACCTGTCCAACATTGTGTTGGCAGATTTTATGACCTTAAGTAATGATCGTTCCTTAACCGTGACTACCAAAGACAAGCCCACAGAGCGTCATATTGAGGTATTTGGTAGCAGTTATACCGATTCCAGTGGTCATCAGGAGGCGATCCACGCACCGCAGTACACCATTAGCACCCCAGAGGGCACTCGTGTTGTAAAAGCCGCCGATGTCAGTGCAAGCACAGTGATAGAGGTGTGGGTTGAAAAACTTAATGAGCAACTTGGCGAAGACTTTGGTTGGCAGGTGGATGATAGTGTAAAGGTGAGCAAGGCCATGAGTGTTAGCGCCAGTGCTACTCGGCTCAGTGCTGCGGCCAAGGCCACTTTACTGAAAAATCAAAAACGCGCCCTGCAATTAGCCGCGCAAAACCAATTTCAGGCCCTACAACAAGAAGACTTGCTGCAATACGTGATGGAGGCAGCCAGCTTGTGGAAAGGCACGGTGACCTTGCCAAGAGGTGCCTCTTCCGCCGAGCGACGGCGTTTGGTGGTAGCGGAATACGAGGAGTATTTTGTGGATGATGACGCGTCCTATAACGCCCTGCCACTGAACAAAGGTAGGCGTTTGGTGTTTGTTGAGCACATTGATTGGTAGAGTGTGACGGTCATGCCGTGTTTATAAAACTCCGCTGCGGTAATGTTACTGCTTACCCAGCGGCGTGTTTAAGGTCTTATGGCAAACACGTCGTCCATTAAGCTTTGTTTTGTCCTCACTTTTGTCCATCGACGATTCTTTGCTGCACGCGTAAATCACACCACAAAGTGCGTTAGCGAACAGAAAAAACGCCAGCCTTAGCATAGTCTTTACTTGCCACTAATCCTCTCGAGGTGGAAAACGACTTCAATTCACCTCTCTACAAACCGTTAGGAAATTGGCTTGATTCATTCACTAGTAAAAGGAATACCTTATGCAAACCCCTAGCAATACAGTAAGTAATAGTAATAAAGGAGCAGATGGTGCGCTTGGCGCCAACACCTCCACTATCAGTCAAGAATTCCATAACTTCATTGCGGATGTTGAAGATTTAGTCAAGGCAACCACCAACCTCAGTGGTGATGAATTGCATAAAGCGAAAGCCAAAATGCAACAACGTATTGTCACTGCCAAAGAATCGATGGGGGAAATGAGCAGCAACATAGCAACACGAACCCGCAGAGCGGCACAACAGACCAATAATTATGTCCATGAACAACCTTGGAATGCTATCGGCGCTGGTGCTGTGATTGGTTTGTTGCTGGGCTATGTCTTGGCTCGGCGCAGTTAGGATTCTTTTTCTGAGCTTAAGATCGAGTAAAAACGATTTAATGCTGAAAATATTAGAGGTTTTGGCACCAGCTAATACGCAAGGAGTAGTCACTTGAATATCTTAGAGCACCTACGATTAGCCGCCAAAGCCATCTTCACTCATCTAGATTTGCATAGTCGCTTATTTTTGGTTGAGTGGGCCCAAGAAAAAAGTCGCTTAAAATATCTCGGGCTGACGGCTATGCTGGGCCTTGTTTTTTTATTATGTGCTTTGTTGATGCTCAGTGCATTACTGGTGCTATTAACCTGGAATACCGACTATCGACTCACCGCGTTTATTGGCTTGGCGAGTTTTTATAGCGCAGCTAGCCTATTGTGTGTGTATTTTTTCTGCAGATTAAGCCAGCAAAATAGTGCTCGATTTTCAGCCACTAAATCAGAAATTGTCGAAGATATCGATTTACTAAGGAGTCGATTATGAAACCCGTACACTGTGAAAGTTTTGCGGTGCAGCGACACGTCCTACAACATGAGCTGCAGCAATCTCGTCGAACCCTTAGTGCAGAATTGGGTTTATCTGAGACGCCAGCCACTCATTTCCCGCGTAGCACTACCATGGCGGTATTAACGGGACAACCCGGTTTAAATATTTTTGCAAGCCTTGCTCAAAAGCAATTACAAGAACGTTTTCCTTACGTATTAGCAGTGACACAGTGTATGCGTATGGTGCTATTTAAGTAGACTGTAATTTTATTAGATTGCTGCTCTACTTCTTGTCAACGCTAAATTAACCAAGTGTGGCGAGCTGTTGTTATACTCTGTTTACCGTCAAGTAATAGCGGTTTTATGTGTTAAATTGAACGACGTAAATTGCGAGCCCAGCCCATGAACAAAAAAGCCACAATCATCACCAGAGTCGCGTTAGCCATAGGCACCTTTATCTCATTATTTTTTGTACCATGGCTGTTAGTGTGGGCTTGGATCTTGCCTTTACCTGGCTCAGTACAAGACCAAGTTAACGAGGCTATCAGCCACGGTTTGGATGGCATGATTGTTTATGTGGATGAAAAAGGCAAAGCGCCAAAATGGTATGCCAGTGGCTGGCATGATCGAAAGAACCACATCCCTGCCGATCCTTCTGCTCTGTTTAAGCTCGCCAGTATTGGCAAATTGTATGATGCAGTGGTCATCGCAAAATTGGTCAATGCTGGGCGTCTATCTCTGGACGGGACAGTAGCAGAATACTTTCCAGAATTGGATGGAACTATCGCCAACGCCAGTACCATCACCTTAAAAATGCTGGTGCAACATCGCAGCGGTATTCCCAACTACACCAATGCACCAAATTATTGGGCAAATCCGGCCCATACCTACGCAGAAGCGCTAGCTTTGATTGCGGGTTTGCCGGCTAATTTTACCCCCAACAGCGACTATGAATACTCCAATTCCAACTATTTATTGATTTCCAAACTGATTGAAAAGACCACTGGTCACAGCAAATTTGAGCAAATACGCGAAGTGATCCTCCAGCCACTTAAACTTACACACACCTACGGTTCAGTGCATGACATTGCCATGGACAAACTCATGGGAGGCTACCACCTTGGGCTTGAAGACAACATCAAGAGCAATGAATATGGCTCGATGATCGCCACGGCCGAAGACCTTGTTATATTTGTGCGGGCGTTAACAGATGGTTCGTTGTTTGATGACGGTGGGCAGGAAATATACGCCTCAATCTACGAATATGAACATGGTGGTTGGATACCGGGCTATCAAAGTCACGTTAAATACTATGAGGACATAGATAGCGTCATTGTTCAGTTCAACAACACCACAGACAGTGAATTGTATTACTGGAACTTGTCAGAGATCATATTTAATCGCATTTACCACATAGTCGATAGCGCCAAATAGTCGGTGATACCAAATGCCCGTGGGGCGCAGTAAAGCAAGATCTCGCTGGAACAGCGCGTAAAAATACGCGACACTCTGGGACTATATTGACCAGCGGAAAACCACTGTATGACATCGTTGCAGCAGCCACAAGTTACAGAGCAAACACTATTTGAAGTGCCCCACAAGCAGAGCGAAGCATCGGTAGAAGCCCACAAAACTCAGAATGAAACGCTAGCAACCGAACTGCACTTTGAATTGTTGAAACAATATGCCTGGCTCTCGTCTGCGGTATGTGGCGGTTTAATTGTCTTAATTCAAATGCAGGTTATCAAAGCGGGCACCGATGTTTATGTCTCACTTATGTGTTTTGGCATCTCCATTTTGTGCGCTATTTTTGGGCAAGATCATATTGTAGATTCACTGATCAAAGGTAAGGGTATCTATGAGATTGCCAAAACGTTGAGCCGCATCCGCTTCATCTCCATGATGTCCATTGGCATCGGTGCAGGTTATTTAAATGCCAGTTTGTTTCTTTTTTAACCACAAGCTCACTCAATAGGTGCAGGTTTACCTGCACCTTTTTTGCATTGCTTAGCCTTGCATAACAGTGTTGGCTGTAAGACGAGAATTTATTCCCATTCAATGGTGGCAGGTGGCTTGCCAGAGATATCATAAACCACTCGCGAAATCCCATCGATTTCGTTGATGATGCGATTCGACACTTTGCCCAAAAAGTCATACGGCAGGTGAGCCCAGTGGGCCGTCATAAAATCAATGGTTTCCACCGCTCGCAAGGACACTACCCAGTCATATTTGCGCGCGTCACCCATCACACCAACGGATTTTACCGGTAAAAACACCGTGAAGGCCTGACTGACTTTGTGGTAAAGGTCTGCCGCGTGCAATTCTTCGATGAAGATCGCGTCGGCTCGGCGCAGTAAGTCACAATATTCTTTTTTCACTTCCCCCAATACCCGCACACCAAGACCTGGGCCCGGGAAGGGATGACGATATAACATGTCGTAGGGCAAGCCCAGTTCTAAACCCACTTTACGCACTTCGTCTTTGAATAATTCACGCAAAGGTTCAACTAAACCCATTTTCATGTTTTCGGGCAAGCCGCCGACATTGTGATGAGATTTGATCACGTGAGCTTTACCCGTCGCTGAGCCCGCCGACTCGATCACATCAGGATAAATCGTACCCTGGGCAAGCCATTTTGCATCCACCAGTTTTTTCGATTCTTCATCAAAGACCTCAACAAAAACCCGGCCGATAATCTTACGTTTAGCTTCGGGTTCATCGACACCAGCAAGTGCCGACAAAAAGCGCTGTTCCGCTTCAATCTTACGAATATTCAAACCAAAGTGGTTGCCAAACATGTCCATCACTTGTTTACCTTCATTAAGGCGTAACAAACCGTTGTCAACAAACACACAGGTTAATTGTTTGCCTATGGCGCGATGTAAGAGCATCGCCACCACAGAAGAATCCACCCCGCCCGACAAACCTAAGATGACTTCATCATCACCAATTTGCGCTTTCATACGTGCCACAGCATCTTCAATAATGGCGGCTGGTGTCCAGCGTTTTTCACAGCCACAAATGTCTAAGACAAAATGTGACAATATCCTTTGACCTTGGCGTGTGTGTGTCACCTCTGGGTGAAACTGCACCCCATAAAACTGCTTGTCAGGGTGAACAAACGCGGCAAACGGACAACTTGCCGTACGGGCGGCCGTGATAAAGCCCGGCGGCGCTTTACTGACTTTATCGCCATGACTCATCCAAACGTCTAACAGGGCATTGCCATTGCTACCAATGTGATCTTCGATGTTATTTAGTAGCGCCATCTCAGCTATCACTTCAACCTGAGCGTAGCCAAATTCGCGTTTATCCGAACCTTGTACCGCGCCGCCAAGTTGTTCAGCCATGGTTTGCATACCGTAGCAAATGCCAAACACCGGCACACCCGCCTCAAATACGTATTGCGGTGCGCGGGGAGAATTGGCTGCATGCACTGACTCAGGACCACCTGAAAGAATGATGCCATTGGGGTTAAATTCGCGGATCTGCGCATCACTCACGTCCCAGGCCCACAGCTCACAGTAGACCCCTATTTCGCGCACACGACGGGCGATCAACTGGGTATATTGTGATCCGAAATCAAGAATTAAGATGCGTTGCTCATGGATATTGGTGGTCATGTTATTACTCTTTTGCAAAAAAAAAAGGACTGGATTAATCCAGCCCGATTCACGCTTTGGGGGTTTAACCTAATCGGTAATTGGGTGCTTCTTTGGTAATGCTGACATCATGCACGTGAGATTCGCCCATGCCCGCTGCCGTGACTTTCACAAACATCGGTTTAGTGCGCAAATCTTCAATGGTTGCTGAGCCAGTTAAACCCATGGCAGAGCGCAGACCACCCATTTGCTGGTGAATAATGGTGGCAATGGGGCCCTTGTACGCAACACGCCCTTCAATGCCCTCTGGCACTAACTTTTCAACACTTTTACTGTCTTGGAAATAGCGGTCAGATGAGCCATGGCTCTGATTCATCGCGCCTAATGATCCCATACCACGGTATGACTTATAATAACGGCCTTGATATAACTCAACTTCACCGGGTGCCTCTTCAGTACCCGCCAACATGCTGCCCACCATCACGGAACTGGCGCCTGCCACTAAGGCTTTGGCAATATCACCCGAAAAGCGAATGCCTCCATCGGCAATCACGGGAATATCGGTGCCTTTTAGGGCTTCAACGGCATCTGATACCGCAGTAATTTGTGGTACACCACAACCAGTGACAATGCGTGTGGTACAGATAGAGCCGGGGCCTATGCCAACTTTCACCGCATCAACTCCTGCGTCGGCCAAGGCTTTTGCTCCTTCACCGGTGGCGACATTACCTGCGATTAACTGCACATCAGGATAGGCTTCACGTACCTTACGAACTCGGTCGGTCACACCTTGAGAATGGCCGTGTGAGGTGTCGATTAATAAGACATCGACCCCTGCTTCCACTAACAAGGCAATGCGCTCATCAGTACCGGGACCAACGCTGACCGCAGCGCCGACACGCAAACGTCCTCGTTCATCTTTACAGGCATTGGGTTTACTTTCGGCTTTTTGGAAGTCTTTTACGGTGATCATGCCAGTTAATTTAAAGGCATCGTCTACCACGAGGATCTTTTCAATGCGGTGCTCATGCATTAATTCCAGCACTTGCTCAGAGCGAGCGCCTTCTTTAACCGTCACTAGGTCTTGTTTTTGCGTCATCACACTGGAGATGGGACGGTCAAAACGTTTTTCAAAACGTAAATCTCGGCCGGTTACAATACCAATCAGGTTATTGTCTTCATCCACCACGGGGAATCCAGAGAAGCCGTGCACCTGGCCAAGGGCATTCACCTCACCAATGGTGGCAGTGTGCAATACGGTCACGGGGTCTGAAATAACGCCACTTTCGTATTTTTTCACCATGCGTACGTGTTCAGCTTGCTGCTCAGGTGTCATGTTTTTATGAATAAAACCCATACCACCTTCTTGCGCCAAAGCAATGGCTAAACGCGCTTCGGAAACGGTATCCATCGCCGCTGAAACAAGTGGAATATTTAGGGTAACACCACGGGTGAGTCTGGTTTTTAGATCGGCGGTGTGGGGAAGTACTGTTGAGTGCCCTGGCACAATTAATACGTCGTCAAACGTGAGGGCTTCTTTGGCGATCCGTAACATGCAATTTCACCTTTAAATGGGGTTTTAATTGCGGCGCAATTGTAGCGGCTTTAGTTATTCAGGTAAACTCTAAAAAACGTATTTAGCTGAGTTTGCCGTAATAATGTTGAATTTTGATGTTTAGCCCGCCAGTAGCCAGTCGGAATATCTTAACCGTCAGTAAATTAAATCGCCTTGCTCGCAGTATTTTGGAGGCAGAAATAGGGCAGATTTGGTTGGCCGCAGAGATCTCAAACTTTGTGACTGCCAGCTCTGGGCATTGGTATTTCAGCTTGAAAGATCCCAAAGCCCAAGTAAAAGCAGCCATGTTTAAAGGCGCAAACATACGTTGCATAAAACGGCCAAAAGAAGGAGACCGTGTATTAGTGCGAGCCAACATTAGCTTGTACGAACCACGCGGCGACTATCAGCTGATTGTCGAATTCTTAGAGCCAGAAGGTGAAGGTCAGCTCAAGCAACAATTTGAACAGTTAAAAATTAAACTGGCGGGTGAAGGTTTATTTGCGCATGAACACAAGATAGCGATGCCAGAATCGGTGCGTAAAGTTGGTGTGATCACCTCAGCAAGTGGTGCCGCTTTACATGACATTCTCACCGTTTTAAAACGCCGTAACCCCTCCATTGACGTCATTATCTATTCGGCGCAAGTGCAAGGTGAGGCCGCGGTGGCTCAGCTTTGCCAAGCGTTGCAAGTCGCCAATCAACGCCAGGAGGTCGATGTGATTATACTCGGCCGTGGTGGCGGCTCTTTGGAAGATTTATGGTGTTTCAACAGTGAAGTGTTAGCCCGCAGTATTTTTGCTTCAAGGCTCCCCATCATCAGTGCCGTGGGCCATGAGGTGGATGTCAGTATCGCTGATTTTGTGGCTGACTTACGCGCACCCACGCCATCTGCCGCTGCAGAATTGGTCAGCCGTGACCAAAATAGTCTAAACCTTGCCATCATCAATCTGCGCGAAGGCCTCGTTAAACAATTGGCTTCCAAGCTCCAAACTTGGCGTGCAACGCAACACCTGATGGAACAACGTTTACAGCAAAATCATCCTCACAAGCGTTTGCAACAGCAGGTGCAGCGTGTCGACCAATTGACACAACGACTTGAACGACAAATGCAAGGGCGCTTAAAACTGGCACAAACTCAGGTTGACCATTTACAACAACGCTTAATGCAACATACACCGGCCAAATGGTTGGCCTTACAAACACAACAATTTACCCAACTGAATAAACGCTTAATGCAACAATGGCGTAGTCTGCTGACAAGTAAACAGCAGCGACTTTCGACATTAGGCCATTTGTTGGACACGGTAAGCCCCTTAGCTAACCTTGGGCGCGGCTACAGTATTAGCTTCAAAGCCGAGGCGCAACAGCGGCAGATTGTGCGCAGTGTCACTGCATTAACTGTCGGTGATGCATTAGTCACACGTTTGGCTGATGGTGAAGTGCACAGCAAAATTGTCGACATTGAGGCCATTAAAAAAATATAATCTTGGTGTATAGGCATGAAGTAACATGACATTTTGGCCTTGTTAACGTAAGTTATCGATATTGTGTGATTATCCCTTGGCAAGCCGTTTGGAGTGGTGTTTGACGTGTTTAGAGTGAAAGGCTACCTATACATCTGTTTGATGCTTGGCAATGTAGTGCTGGGCAAACCCGCTATGGCATGCGAACAGATGGCTATGGCCATGCCAAACACTGCGTCTATGCAACACAGTCAAACTGCACAAGTGGATACACCCACTGCCTTGAACATGACAATGTCAAAGGCGGAACATGCTGAACATATGCATGCCAAAGAAATGCATGCCAAAGAAATGCATGCCACAGATTTGTCTGCCACAGATTTGTCTGCCACAGATAGGCAAGACGACAACAACAGCAACACCCCAGCTAATCAGCACACAGTTGCCAGCCAACATCACAATTCAACCATGCAAATGGATTGTTGTGATAATGATTGTCATTGCCCCGTTAGTGCTTGTTTAAGCATCAGTGCTTTACTCAATAATTACCCTCATGTTCAGTTAACACCTGCAACAGACATGGCCATGCCCTACCATTTTACCAGCCTGACTCACATTAACTCCCACCCTAGCAAACCACCCATCATTACACTCATCTAGGCGAGATCCGTCTAAAAAACCGGTATTTGACGCTCTGCACGCCAGAGCCTTGGTTTATCGCAGGTTGTCCTGATGCACACCATTAACTTGGTAGTCTGACAACTGCACTTAAAAATGATTGTAACTATGCCAAACATTAAACGTTTAACATGTATATTGCCCAAACTCAGTATTCAGTGGGTATTGCTAACCTCAGCTTGTTTCAGCCAAACATCTGTGTGTTTTGCTGATTCTACTGCCCTGCCCCTTACGTTGGCTCAGAGTCAAGCTTTAGCGGTCAGTCAGGACCCATGGCAACGCAGCAATGCCTTGCAACACCAAGCATTGCTGCTGAGCAGTGAAGCGGCAGGACAACTCCCAGACCCGATGTTGACCCTTGGTCTAGCCAATATGCCCATTGATAGTTGGCGCTTTAACCAAGAGCCAATGACCCAGATGGTAGTGGGAATTAATCAACAATTTGCTCGTGGTGATAGTTTGGCCATTAGGCAGCAACAACTGCGGGAGCAAGCAGCAAGTTTGCCGTGGTTGAGCCAAGAACGCCAAGCGCGGGCGCGTGCAGATGTTAGTTACGCGTGGTTAGATGCCTTCACCGCACAGCAACGCTTACGTCAATTAGATGAACATTACCGGGCGCTAGGTCAATTAGCAGAAGTAGTGGCTGCCAGTTATGCCTCTGCACAGGGCAGCAGTCAGCAACAAGATCTCATCAGTATCGATGTAGCGCTGGCACGACTTGACGATCGCAAATTGATGCTACAGCAGAACAAAGACACTGCCTTTACCCGTTTATTAGAATGGCTGCCAAGGGATGCCATGGTTCAAGGCCCTGAACTGCCACAAACTTGGCCACAGTTTCCTGCTCTTAGGCCTGAGCTGCAAAATGCATTAAGCAACCATGACATGGCGGTACTGAGAGAGGTATTGCGTCAACATCCCAGCCTGTTAGCCATTGGTCAACACATTAAAGCCCAAGAAAAAGCCGTGGCCCTGAGTGAAGAAAAATACAAACCACAATGGGGTTTGAGTGCCAATTATGGTTATCGCGACAGTGATCCAATGGGCCAGTCGCGCTCGGATTTTTTCTCCATCATGTTGAACGTTGACCTGCCCCTTTTCACCACCAATAAACAAGACAAAGATCGTGAAGCTGCCGTGCTGACCCAGGCCAGTTTGCAAACTGACCAAGAACTGGTGCTGCGCCGCCTAGTGGCAAAAGCCATGAATCATTGGCACAGTGCCCAACAATTGCAGCAACGAATGCACAATTACCAACAACAATTGCTGCCTAAACTGGCTGCTCAAGCGCAAGCTAATCTTAATGCTTACACTGCGGCGACGGGTAATTTTAGCGAGGTGCTGCGCAGTCAAATTGAACAACTCGACACCCAAGAAGCCTTGCTGTCATTGCACAGTGCCTTACTCAAAGAACAAGCCGAGTTGCAATATGTATTTCTCACCAAAACCGAAAATGAACTGAATCGCATTATGCATACGGGAGCGCAGCCATGAGACTGATTTTTATAACGAGTGGGGCCGCGTTGCTAGGGGCTTTAAGTATGTGGTTTGCCCTGCAAACTGGCGACAACCACAGCGAAGAAAATAATCACAGCGCTAGCAATAAACCTTTGTACTGGGTGGCACCAATGGATCCAAACTACCGCCGTGATAAACCTGGCCTTTCTCCCATGGGCATGGAGTTGGTGCCAGTCTACGCTGAAGAAAAGACCAATGCTGGGCAAGACGAGGGCGTCGTTAATATTGCCGCCAATATCGTTAACAACCTTGGCGTGCGCCTTGGTGTAGCCAGTTATCGTGAATTATCGCGTACTATTCACACGGTGGGTTATGTGCAGTTTAATCCAGAAAAATTGGTGCATCTGCATCCCCGCGTAGAAGGCTGGGTGGATCAATTGTTTGTCAATAGCAGTGGCGAAGCCATCCGTCAGGGACAAGCACTCTATACCCTGTATTCTCCGACTTTGGTGAATGCCCAAGAAGAGTACTTGCTGGCTAAAAACCGCAAAAACCAAGTTTTATTGCAAGCTGCCAAAGAACTTTTAGTTGCCTTACAAATGCCCACAGGCAGTATCTCTGCACTGGAGTCCAGCAATCGTGTGCAACAAACCATTACCTATTATGCCCCGCAGACAGGGGTGGTGGATGAGTTAAATATTCGAGAGGGCTTTTTTGTCAAACCCGGCACTACCCTAATGTCGATTGCTAACCTAGACGATGTCTGGGTAGAAGCAGAGATAGCGCAGCGTCAAATGCTCGGCATACAGCAAGGCGCCGCTGCCACCTTTGCAGTAGAACACCTCAACACCCCGCCATGGCAAGGCAGCATTGAATACATCTACCCCAGCATGAATGCTGCCAATCGCACTGTGCGCTTACGTCTGCGCATAGCCAATCCTGAGCATCAGCTTAAACCAGCCATGTTTGGCGACATTACCTTACCGGTGACAATCAAGCCCCGCGCCCTTGTGGTGCCACGCGAGGCGGTGATCCGCTCGGGCAAACAAGACCGAGTAGTGCTTGCTTTAAACAAGGGGCAATACAAATCCGTTGCTGTCAGTCTTGGTCAGAGCAACGATGAGTATTTTGAGATCATCGCAGGGCTTGAAGATGGGGATCAAGTGGTGACGTCGGCTCAGTTTTTATTGGATTCTGAGAGCAGCATCAACTCCGACTTTAAGCGTTATGATCAGTCCATGATGTCGACATCGTCACAGCAACAGTCACACGATAAACATGCCATGCACAACATGGATGCTATGGATGAGCAGCAGCCACATGCCATGCACGACTCACCACAAATTGTGGGGCACATTGAGTCTGTAGACCTTGAGCTTGGCATTCTGCGTATTCATCACGGACCCATTGCGGCATGGCAACGCCCCGCCATGACCATGAATTTTAAACTTGCCCCTGGGCTTTCAATTCCTGATTTGCGAGCTGGCGATACGGTCCTCTTTCGTTTTACAGCATCAGCAGAAGGTTTTGTGATCAGCGAGCTAAGCTTGTCAGCAGTGAAGACTGAAGACGATCATGCAGCGCATTCAACGGAGACCTCAGCATGATTGCCCAAATTATTCGTTGGTCGCTGCACAATCGAGTATTGGTATTGCTGGCAAGCTTGGTGCTCATTGGCGCTGGTTTATATAGTGTTAAACATACACCTGTAGACGCAATCCCGGATTTATCAGATGTGCAGGTTATCATCAAAACCAGCTATCCAGGCCAAGCGCCACAGGTGGTGCAAGATCAAGTGACTTATCCGCTGACAACCGCCATGTTGGCCGTACCCGGCGCAACCACGGTGCGTGGATTCTCATTTTTTGGCGATTCTTATGTGTATGTATTGTTTGCTGACGGCACAGACTTGTATTGGGCACGCAGCCGTGTACTCGAATATCTTGCGCAAAGTGCCGGAAACTTGCCTGCGGCAGCAAAAAGCCAAATTGGTCCCGACGCGACAGGAGTGGGTTGGATCTATCTTTACGCCTTGGTCGACCGCTCTGGCCAACACGATCTAGCGCAATTACGTTCATTACAAGATTGGTTGTTGAAGTATGAACTGCAAACCGTTGACGGTGTGGCAGAAGTGGCAAGCGTGGGGGGCATGGTCAAACAATATCAGGTTGTAGTCGATCCGCAGAAATTAAAAGCATACAACATCCCCCTCAGTCATATACAAACCGCAATCCAGCGCGGCAATCAGGCTATTGGCGCTTCTGTCATTGAGATGGCAGAAGCAGAATACATGGTGACATCCACAGGCTATGTGCAAAACATCGCTGATCTCGAGGCCATTCCCCTTGGGGTGAATGTCAAAGGCAGCGCTGTGCAGCTGCGTGATGTCGCCAATATTCAACTTGGTCCGCAAATGCGCCGAGGTATCGCTGAACTCAACGGTGAAGGTGAGGTAGCTGGCGGCGTGATTATCATGCGCCAAGGGGGCAATGCCCAGCACACTATCGACAAGGTAAAAGCTAAGTTGGCCAGTCTGCAAGCCAGTTTGCCCAAGGGGGTTGAAGTGGTGCCCGTGTATGACCGCTCAGATTTAATTGAGCGCGCGGTAGACAATTTGTGGTCCAAGCTAACAGAAGAGCTAATCATTGTAGCCTTGGTCTGCGCGCTGTTTCTGTGGCATCTACGTTCCGCCGTGGTGGCCTTGGTCACCCTGCCTATCGGTATTTTAGCGGCATTTATTGTTATGCATTGGCAGGGCATCAACGCCAATATTATGTCCTTAGCGGGCATTGCCATTGCGATTGGTGCCATGACGGATGGTGCCATTGTGATGATCGAAAATTTGCACAAACATCTTGAGGACCGACGCAACACCAACAAAGAGCACTGGCAAATTGTCGCCCAAGCCGCTACCGAAGTCGGCCCAGCGCTATTTTTTAGCCTGCTGATCATTACCGTTAGTTTTTTACCCGTCTTTATGTTGCAGGCGCAAGAAGGCAAGTTGTTTGCTCCCCTCGCCTTTACGAAAACCTATGCTATGGCTGCATCGGCTGGCTTGGCCATCACCTTGATCCCCGTGCTGATGGGGTATTTTGTGCGCGGAAAATTTAACGCGCAGCAACACAATCCCCTGAATCGTTGGCTGATGGCCTTGTATCGCCCGGTGTTACACAAGGTCTTGCAATGGCCGCGCACGAGTCTTGTACTGACGCTGTGTTTAGCCCTAGTGACTCTCTATCCTTTGAGTAAATTAGGCAGTGAATTCATGCCTGAGTTAGACGAGGGCGACATGATGTATATGCCCACCACTTATGCTGGGGTTTCTGTGGGCAAGGCCCGGGAAATTTTGCAGCAAACCGATAAGTTGATCCGTACTCTGCCGGAAGTTAACACGGTATTTGGTAAAATTGGTCGTGCCGACAGCGCTACTGATCCGGCGCCGCTGACCATGATTGAAACCTTTATTCAGTTGAAACCCCAGAGTGAATGGCGACCTGGCTTAAGCAAAGCGGATCTGCGCAAAGAGTTGGACGAGTTAGTGCAATTACCAGGTTTAAGCAATGCTTGGGTGAATCCCATCAAAACACGCATAGATATGTTGGCAACGGGCATAAAAACCCCTTTAGGTATCAAAGTGGCGGGCCCAGACTTGGGTGTGATCCAGCAGATAGGTCGAGACATAGAGCAAATCCTGCGCCCCCTTGCTGATACCGCATCCGTTTATGCCGAGCGTGTCGCCGGCGGGCGTTATATTAACGTCGACATCCTGCGTGACCAAGCAGCACGTTTTGGTTTGAATATCGCCGATATACAGCAGGTTATTGGCACGGCAATCGGTGGCATGAATGTCGGGCAAAGCACCGAAGGTTTAGAACGTTATCCTATCAATCTGCGTTATGCACAAGATTACCATGATTCACCTGAAGCCTTGCAAAACTTGCCGTTGGTCACCCCTAATGGCCAACATATCGTGCTGGCCGATGTAGCCAATATTAGGCTTAGCGATGGGCCACCAGCGATCAAAAGTGAAAACGGACGGATCAATGGCTGGATTTTCATTGATGTAGACGATGTAGACGTGGGGCAATACGTACAAACCGCCACACAAGTGCTGAGTCAAAAGTTGTCTTTGCCAACGGGTTACAGTGTGAATTGGGCTGGGCAATACGAGTACATGCAACGGGCGAAACAACAATTAAGTTATGTGATCCCCCTTACCCTAACTTGCATTGTTGTGCTCTTGTATTTAAGTTTTCGCCGCTTTGCTGAGGTGATGATTATTTTGCTCACCCTACCCTTGGCCCTCATCGGCGGGGTGTGGCTGTTGTACTGTTTGGATTATCGTTGGTCAGTGGCTGTGGTGGTGGGTTTTATTGCCTTGGCTGGTTTGGCGGTGGAAATTGGCGTGTTGATGTTGGTTTATCTCAATCAAGCACTACAAGCACTCAAGACCCAGTCGCCAGCAACACCCAATCAAGCTCAATTACTCGACGCCGTGATGCAAGGGGCCAGCATGCGCCTGCGTCCAATCATTATGACCGTGGCCACGGTGTTTTTGGGATTATTACCAGTAATGTTAGGCAGTGGCACGGGTTCGGAGGTGATGAGCCGCATTGCTGCGCCCATGGTAGGTGGCATTGCCAGTGCCTTGGTATTGTCACTGTTTGTGGTACCGGCGGTGTATTTACTGTGGCAGCGAATTCAACTTAAACACCATGGCGTTGACTGACGCCATGGTGTTTTATCTCTTATCGTTTATCAGTCCTTACTGTTGATAGGTTGTATCACTCGCCTTGCTCCTGTCTTGCAAGGCTAATTCCGTTGTAGAAAGCAAGTTTGCGGTATCTTGCAAAAAGGTGATTAAGGTACCAACTGATACCATCGACACCGCGCCGTCACGACGTTCACTGCGGGGATGGTCGTCAAGGGTGGCATTTTCAGGGCCAAAGCCTAAAGTTAACTACAGGCGTTGTTGCGTTTATGAAACATTGCCAATTGAATTGTTTCGATCAAAAAACAAGATAATTAATCAGCGTATTCAAGAGTTGTAAGGCTATAGCTCTTTACATTTTAGGATGGAATCATAGTTTGAAAAAAGTGGCACTCATTGGAACATCACTATTAATTCTTGTTGTAGGATCTTTTTTAATTGGAAATAGTGAGAAACTACAATTTAATAAACTATTTGAAAGTAATAACTTGCAGCCTAATTCTGAGGACACCAACATTGTAGTTTCTGAAAACAAAAATCAAAACTTTTCAGACGAAGTTAAAAATCTCATACTTGCCACAGTGAATCAGAGTGACAATTTTTCATCAGCTTATAAAACTCCAATTAATAATCAGCGTAAAAATAATAAAATAATTCAATATGAAGACGAATGGTGTATCGCTTCTGAAGAATTATCAGAAGATGATTTTTATCGTGCAAAAATTGAAAGGAAAGAGTGGTTACTTAGCCGCGGTATGATCTTTCTGAGTCATTTCACTGATGACAATGAAGATCCTCTTCTTAACTCCGAATATTTAAAACCCTATGAGGCTACCAATAATCGGATGTTGTGGGAACTCGGTCAACAAGGCGACCAATTTGCGTTGATTGCGCTTCTTCAAAATTCAAATGTGACTTCTAGCATCCGATCAGCTGCGGCAAGAATGTTGGTTATTCATGGAGATACTGCAATGGGGTTACAACAAATAGTAATGGACGAACTGAACAACGCTAGATTTCTATTTTCATAGACTCAAGTCGTTAATGACAAAATAAAGAATCATTTAATTGACGCACTTGCGTTAGTAGAATTTGGCTTAAAACGTAAAGATATTTCAGCCTTGAATACTTATTTGATGTATATCAAAGATAAGGATAAATATTTGCACGGTTTAAATCCTGATTATGTACTCAAAGACAATGATTTGTCTAAAATTGAGCAAAGGTCTGAGTATTATTCTGCAATGATAAATAAAGAGAGGAGTGCGATAAATTTACCTACCATCGAAGAGCAAGAGTTCCCACATATAGCGGATATTGTATTTGAGGAACAGTTAGCTATGGCATACGCAGAATATGGGCATTTATTAGACAGCCAACGAACTTTTTCTCAATGGAACAAGAGTTTCTTAAAAAAAACGCCGTGCATCAATAGGCTGATTGCTAGGTATTAGTAATCCGATATAAAGGTCATATCTGGTTTAAATTAACATTCAAGGTCTGACGGTTAACACTCTTCCAAGTCAAACAATTCAGTTGACGTCGTGATGCAAGGGGCCAGCATGCGCCTATGGTAGGTGGCATTGCCAGTGCCTTGGTATTGTCATTGTTTGTGGTACCGGCGGTGTATTTACTGTGGCAGCGAATTCAACTTAAACACCATGGCGTTGACTGACGCCATGGTGTTTTATCTCTTATCGTTTATCAGGCCTTACTGTTGATAGGTTGTATCACTCGCCTTGCTCCTGTCTTGCAAGGCTAACTCCGTTGTAGAAAGCAAGTGTGCGGTATCTTGCAAAAAGGTAATTAAGGTACCAACTGATACCATCGACACCGCGCCGTCACGACGTTCACTGCGAGGATGGTCGTCAAGGGTGGCATTTTCAGGGCCAAAGCCTAAAGCTAAACCCAAGCTTTCAATGCCTTTTACTTTTACCCGTTCAGGACTCACTTTTTTTACCAGCCCACTGCTGTGCAAATAATCTTTCGCTTGTTCGCGGGTGAATACCGTGCGGTTACCCGCCATGTGTGCCATGGCTGCCGTCAATGTATCGAGAATGTATTCATTCGAGTTTTGTCGTTGAGTATTAAAGGGATTGGACACACTGGAGTAAGTACTGTTATTGAACAGGGCTGTGGCCAAATTTTTATTCACGATGAGATCGTGTAAACCTGCTTGCAGCGCTGGATCTGGAATGGCCACTACCACTTTATATTCATAGGGATCATCGAGGAAAAACTTACTCAGGCTTTCTTGATAAATCGATGATTTTTGGCCACAGTCGTTGAGTAAGTGCACCACCGTCCATTGCCCAAATGGATGCTCACGGTAGGCTAAGCCCGCATGGGTATAAGACCAATATTGGCTGACTTTACTGGTAAAACGTGTACTGGGACTGTTAGATCCTGCCCGCCCTAATAACACCACGCTGGTGCCGTCGCTTAGGTGTTTTTTTTCTAGGTAGTCACTGAGTTTGCTGCTCATCTGCAGTGCTTTTATATAACCTTGAGGGCCGAAAATAATCTTGTCACAACCGTTACCACTGCCCTTGTCAGCTGCCAACACTTGTCCAGTTAACACCATCGTGCAAAACACAACAACGTAAATACTGCGCATGTTAATCCCCTAAAGCTTTTCACTGACAATGGACAAGGTTGACCCGGTTTGCGTGACAAAAATCAGCACCCGTGTCCCATCCAACAGCAAATAACTGAGAATTTGAGCTTGGCTCTCATTTAATACCGCCATCATATTGATGACTGTGCCTGCGGCAATGGCTAAGCTGGTAAGGGTGCTTGCGCTAACACTTACGGATACCGTCACCCCTGCCTGACTGGTTTTGGCAGCGGAAACTAAGGTGATTTCTGCGATGTCCCCCGCCACTTCAATACTGTCTACTACAAAATTAACTGCACTGCGCCCCGCGCTAGCCAAGAGTTGAGATGCACCTTCACTGAGGGTGACCGAACCTTTGGATACCTGACCCGACCCTTTACTCATTGTCTTACTACCATCAGCAAAGCTGGCACCAGGGAAGAGCATCACACCTACCAGCAGTCCAACTGCTAATAAGCGACGGCCGGTGAATTTTTGTAAAGGGGAAAACAATAAAGCTGTGTTTGTAGTAAAAGCGTTATACATAGCAGGCCCTTGTCTTGTTGATCCCAAAATCTGGGAAAAGGGCTGACCAATCTACACTGGTCTAACCTGTAGATAAAATCTTGCCAAGAAAGTTCAATGACCTTGGGTGCTTGGCACAAATGGGTGACGGTTTGCCTTTTGATCCAGCACGAGTTTGCTCTGATTGTGCACTGATTATCTCGCTGATCTGTTGAGAAAAACTGCCATTATATGCAAGAAATTGTGGAAAATATTTTACACCTCATATTTAATGGGATCTCACAAAAAGTGAAAGAAATAAAAAACAGGACAGGCATACTTAGTGTATACAGGCAAACCGCTGGCTATGTTCAGCGTGTCTACCCCTCACGGCATATGTCATTTTTTGCTTGATTATTATTGTGCAAAGGACTCGAAAAATGAAATATTTCAAATTATTACTGGCAACATCGCTGATGTTGGTTTTAACGAGTTGTCTCAGTTTGGACGTGGCTATCAAAGAAAATCACTTTAGGTTTGAAAATTTCAGACATGATTATGGTGACATGATTGGTAGCCAAGGGGATAACATTGAGTACGTGTACTTGATGTGTTTTCGCAAGTCACTCACAAGCTGGGACTACCCCAAACAATACCCCAGTGGTGAACACGACTTATGGGTCAGAGCCTATGTTAGTGAGCGGGACATTGAGCGTAGTCAAAAAGAAGCGATTGTTAATTTCAAAGTGAACTTAGCAGCGGGTAAATCTTACATGCTCAACAGAAAAAGAGACGGTGATAATATGGCCATCTGGATCCAAGAAGTTGATTCCGGACTAGAGGTTTCTGAAGTCAAAACTACCACATTAATGCCCATCCCCATTATTGAGGGCACACGGTTAAAAACCTTAAATGAAAAAAATTCGTTGTGTCAGTCAAGCACGGTTTAACTAACCTGAGATCGGTTTAAGCAGCCACCATCGCATTTCTCTCAACGTCGCTAATATTAAGGGATGGCTTATTTTTCTTGAGGCAATATGCCACTAAGCCAGCCATTAGATTGAGCATAAAA
>Ga0210026_1000678_pt1 | contig 37438 bp, 38 predicted proteins | sample CryGeymeta201509_FD_183977 | JGI IMG/M metagenome (GOLD analysis project Ga0210026, IMG submission 183977) | Groundwater microbial communities from Crystal Geyser aquifers in Utah, USA - Crystal Geyser metaG 2015-09 (SPAdes) (version 2) | ecosystem: Environmental > Aquatic > Deep subsurface >...
CACCAGCTTCTTTTCGTTCATGTCGATCACCATGCCTCCAATGATCGATCCCATTTGTACCGTTCAGACTCATTCCTCGATGGAAATACGCTCTACCGTTCAGACTCATACCATGTTGGAAAAGACTCAGGGTTTCGGTTGTGCGGCTCTTGGGTTAACCTGCCAGGTGTTTTCGGGTTTTGCAGCAGCACCCAGGGTCTTCTCCAGACGGGTTGATAGGTCCAGGAAGTGCCCCGGACAACCGTTTCAGACTCTGTTGATCCCTTTGATAATCCGCGCCACCTTGCTTTCTCGTCTGCCCTACGTCGCGTTGTTCGCCGCTTTGCTGCTGCTGGCCTGGGCGCTGGCGTACTGGACCTGGGTGTTTCTTGCGCCGCGCCAGGCGGGCCAGGCCCACGCGGTTAGCGCGCCGGTATTGAGCAAGTTGCTGGCCGAGCAGGCGGTGGCCTTCCACCTGTTCGGCGGCGCGGCGCCGGGGGCGCGGGAGCAGGGGCCGGCGGCGGCGCCTTCGAATATTGGTGTGCGTGGGATTTACGCCGCGCGCGATGGCCGCTCCGGCTTTGCCGTGCTGGTTCTGGACGGACATCCGGTTGCGGCGCTGTTGGGCAAGGCGTTCGCGCCGGGCATGGTGTTACAGGGGGTTTATGCCGATCGCGTGGAGATTCAGCGCAATGGCCAGATCGAGACCGCGCGCCTGGCGCCGGTGGCCGTTTTCGTGCCGGGCATGGACCGCCCGGTGGCAGCCTCTAGTGAGCCCTCCGCATTGCGGGTTGTTGTGCACGAGTTGGGGCCTGGCCAATTTGGTTTTTCCCGCACCCAGATGCTGGAGGCATTGAAGCGCGCCGATCAACTCCCTTTGCTTGGGCGTTTCGGGCCGCATCCGCGCGGCGGCGCGGTGCTGGAGCAAAGCCCGGCCGGTGGGCTGCCAGAAAAGCTGGGGCTGAAGGTCGGCGATGTGGTCACCGGGATCAATGAAAAATCGCTGGCGGGGCCGCGTGACGTGATGCGGCTTTACCAACAATTGGTGGAGAGCGAGAAGGTGAGCGTGGATGTTTTGCGAGCGGGCGAAAAAATGAATCTCGGCATACAGGTGGCGCCATGAACGGGCGGTTATTGGGGTTGCGGGCGGTGTTGGCGGCCTCCCTGTCGGCGGCGGCGCTGGCTACTTCGCCGGCCTCGGCGGCTGCGCCGCAGGGGCCGGTGATGTTGAATTTCGTCAATGCGGAGATCGATTCCGTGGTGCGGGCGATGGGGCAGATCACCGGCAAGAACTTTCTGCTGGACCCGCGGGTAAAGGGGACGATCAATATCGCTTCCGTGCATCCGGTCAGCGCCGACCTGGCCTATCAGATTCTGATTTCTTCCTTGCGTATGCAGGGCTTCACGGCGGTGGAAGGCAAAGGCTTGGTGAAAATCGTGCCGGAGGCGGATGCCAAGCAGCATTTCAGCCAGACTTACGGCCGCGTGGTGAAAAGCGGTGGCGACCAGGTGGTGACTCAGGTCTATCCGCTGCAATACGCCACGGCGGCGCAACTGGTTACCGTGTTGCGTCCGCTGATCGCGCCGAATAACGCGGTATCGGCTTATCCCGGTTCGAACACGCTGGTCATCACCGATTACGCCGACAACCTCAAGCGCATCACGCAGATCATCGAGGCCATCGACCGGCCGAACGATGCCGAATTCAACATCATCAAGGTGCAGCATCTTTCCGCGATCGAGCTTGCGCAGCAGCTTTCCCGCCTGTTCGCCGATCCGGCCGGCGCGCACTCCGGCCCGGTGGCCGCCGGTAATACGCTGCTGATTGCGGCCGATGGCCGCAGCAACAGCCTGCTGGTGCGCACCGACAACCAGGGCAAGCTGGACACCCTGCGCGCCATGGTGGCGCAACTGGATACGCCGTCTTCCGCGATGAGCAACTTGCAGGTGGTGCATCTGCGCAATGCGGATGCGACCAAGTTGGCGGAAACCCTGCGCGCGCTGGCGGCGGGGGAGGCGCGCGGCGCTGGCGTGCCAGCCCCGGCGCAAGCCGCGCCCGCGGTGGGCGGCGCAACTGGCCCGGGGGTGACCATTCTGGCGGATGCCGCGACCAATTCACTGGTGATCAACGCGCCGGACCATCTCTACAACAGCCTGCGCGCGGTGATCGACAAGCTGGATGCGCAACGCGCGCAGATCTTTGTCGAGGCGTTGATCGTGGAAGTGACCAGCGCCAAGGCGGCGGAGTTGGGCATTCAATGGCAAGGTCCGCTGATCCAGCGCAATGGCGACTATGCGCTGGTGGGCGGGACCAACTTTTCCAGCGGCGGCAACAATCTACTCTCGCTTTCCGCGGCGGCGGCGAGTGGGGCGGTCACTTCGTTGCCCAGCACAGGCCTGAATCTGGCGCTGGGACAGGTCCTCAACATCAATGGCAAGCCGGTCACTACCCTGACCGCGCTGGCGCGCCTGTGGGAGGGGGATAGCGACGCCAACATCCTGTCCACGCCCAATCTGCTGACGCTGGACAATGAGGAAGCCAAGATCGTCATCGGCCAGAACGTCCCCTTCATCACCGGCAGCTATGCCCAGGGCGCTTCCGGCGCCGCCGGGGCGACGGTGAACCCGTTCCAGACCATCGAGCGCAAGGATGTCGGCCTGACCCTGAAGGTCAAGCCGCAGGTATCGGAAGGCGGCACCATCAAGCTGCAAATCGTGCAGGAAGTTTCTAACGTCAGCGACGCGACCAACCAGGCGGGCATCATCACCAACAAGCGGTCGATCGAGACCACGGTACTGGTGGGTGATGGCGAGGCCATCGTGCTGGGCGGGCTGATTCAGGACGATGTTCAGAATGGGGTCGACAAGGTGCCTGGCCTGGGCGACATCCCCTTGTTGGGAGCCCTGTTCCGCAGTGAAACCCGCAAGCGCACGAAGACCAATCTGATGGTTTTTCTGCGCCCGGCGGTGGTGCGCAGCCCGGAAGCGATGTCCGGCCTCACGCAAAACCGCTATGACTACATCCGCAATATTTACAGCGCCTTTCCGGCGCCGAAACGCTGGCTGATGCCGGATATTTCGGCCGGCAATCTGCCCAACCTGAAACTCGATCGCGTGCTCGCGGCGAAGCCAAAATCGGCTGCGCCCACGGCTGAGAAAGCACCGACACCTTGATCGCCATGCCGAATATCGACCCCGCCGTCGTCCGCCGTATTCCCTACCACGCCGCGCGCGGCCAGGGAGTCGTCGCCGCGCGCCAGGTCGGCGATGCGATCGAACTCTGGGTGCGCGAGGGCGCCAGTGTGGCGGCGCTGTCCGAGGCGCGCCGCATCCTCGCCGCGCCCTTGTTGCCGGTGCTGCTGGCGGCGGCGGAGTTCGATGCCCGGCTGGCCCAGGCCTACGCGCGTGAGGAAACCCATGCCGCGCAGATCATGGACGACCTGGAACAGGAGATCGACCTCTCGGCGCTGGCCCAGGACATCCCGGCGGTGGGCGATCTGCTCGAATCGGACGACGACGCGCCGATCATTCGCCTGATCAATGCGCTGCTCGCCCAGGCCTTGCGCGAGGGCGCTTCCGATATCCACCTGGAAGCCTATGAAAATCGCTCGCTGCTGCGTTATCGCGTGGACGGCATCCTGCGCGATGTGATGAAGCCGCCGCGCGCTTTGCACGCGGCGCTGGTTTCCCGGATCAAGGTCATGGCCAGCCTGGACATCGCCGAGAAGCGTCTGCCGCAGGATGGCCGCATCTCGCTGCGGGTGGCCGGGCGGCCCGTCGATGTGCGCGTTTCCACCTTGCCCACCGGCCACGGCGAACGCGCGGTGCTGCGCTTGCTCGATAAGCAGCACGGCCGCCTGGAGCTGGAAGCGCTGGGCATGGATGCGCTCGCGTTGCGCGGCCTCGACCAGCTCATTCGCGCGCCGCACGGCATCATCCTGGTCACCGGCCCCACCGGCTCGGGCAAGACCACCACGCTGTATGCCGCGCTCTCAAGGCTGGATACCAGCCGGCTCAACATCATGACGGTGGAAGATCCGATCGAGTATGACCTCGACCAGATCAGCCAGACCCAGGTCAATCCGCGCATCGACCTCACCTTCGCCCGCGCCCTGCGCGCCATCCTGCGGCAGGATCCGGATGTGGTGATGATCGGCGAAATCCGCGACCTGGAAACCGCGCAGATCGCGGTGCAGGCCTCGCTCACCGGCCACCTGGTGCTCGCCACCTTGCATACCAACGACGCCCTGGGCGCGGTCACTCGACTGGCCGACATGGGGGTGGAGCCCTATCTGCTGGCCACCAGCCTGATCGGCGTGCTCGGCCAGCGCCTGGTGCGCCGCCTGTGCCCCGTCTGTAAGCGCGGCGCCCCGCCCGATGCCACGGAGCGAGCCGCCCTCGCCGGCTTGGCCGTGCAACAGGTGATGCACGCGGTCGGCTGTCCGGAATGCAACCACACCGGCTATCGCGGCCGTACCGGGGTGTACGAGTTGTTCTCCTTGAATGACGCCGCCCGCCGCCTCATTCACGACGGCGCCAGCGAGGCCGTGCTGCGCGCGGCGGCCGCGGGCGGCGGCTGGATCAGCCTGTACGAAGACGGCCTGCGCTGGGTGGCCGCCGGGGAGACCACGCTGGAAGAAGTGATGCGGGTGGCCAGGGCATGACGGTTGGTGTCCGTTAACTGGCATGGCCGGTTTCCGCTTCGAAGCCATAGATGCCGCCGGTCGCCGCGAGACTGGCGTGTTGGAGGCCGATACGCCGCGCCAGGCGCGCGCGCAGTTGCGCGAGCGTGGACTGATTCCCACCCAGGTCGAGCTATTGCTGGAAACCGTCGAGAAACAGGAGAAGCGCGGTTATCGGCGCGAGCGCGGCCTGTCCACCACCGATCTCGCGCTGGCCACCCGCCAGTTGGCCACTTTGCTGGCCGCCGGCCTGACCATGGAAGAAAGCCTTTCCGCGACCATCGAACAGTCGGAATCCGTCGCCACCCAGCGGGTGTTGGCGGGGGTGCGCGGGGAAGTGCTGGGCGGCGCTTCGCTGTCCCGCGCGATGGTGCGTTATCCCGCCGTGTTCTCCGAGCTGTATTGCACCCTCGTGGCAAGCGGTGAGGACTCCGGCAAGCTCGGCGCCGTGCTGGAGCGCCTGGCGGATTACATCGAGGCGCGCAATACCCTGCGCCGCCGCGTCAGCCTGGCCTTCATCTATCCCGCTCTGGTCACCGGCGTTTCCGTCCTGGTGGTTACCGGCCTGCTCACCTACGTGGTGCCGCAAGTGGTGGCGGTGTTCGAGAACTCCCACCAGACCCTGCCCCTGCTCACCCGCGCGTTGATCGGCCTGTCCGCGTTGCTGCGCGGCTACGGCCTGTACTTCCTCGCCGTGCTGGCCGCCGCCCTGTTCCTGTTCCGCCAGGCATTGAAAGGCGAAGACTTTCGCCGCCGCTGGCATCACACCCTGCTGCGCTTACCGTTGATCGGCCGCCTCACCCGCACCGTGAATACCGCGCGCCTGGCCAGCACGCTGGCTATCCTTTCCGGTAGCGGCGTGCCGCTACTTTCCGCCTTGCAGGCCGCCGCCGGTGTGGTCGGCAACCTGCCCATGCGCGGCGCCGTGGACGAGATATACAAGCGGGTGCGCGAGGGGGGCAGCATGAGCCGCGCCATCGCCGCCACTGGCCTGTTTCCGCCGGTGATGGCCCACCTGGTCGCCAGTGGCGAAAAAAGCGGCCGCCTGCCGGAAATGCTGGAGCGCATCGCCAGCCAGCAGACCCAGGAACTCGACACCCGCGTGCTTTCCCTCACGGCGCTGCTGGAACCCTTGCTGATCCTGGCCATGGGCGGCGTTGTTCTCCTCATCGTGCTGGCGATTCTGATGCCCATCTTCGAGATGAACCAGATGGTTCATTGAACCTGGAAACGGCAGTTGACCGCTCGTTCGCCCTCGTGAGGCCGCGCGGATGCCAAGGCTTACGCCTTCGATCACGGCCACCGAGTGGGTGAGCCCGCTACGCACACTCGGGTGCATTCAACGGCCGTTTCCAGGTTGAATCGCTCTGTTCGGCCCGCCAGCGGGCCTCCCACGCCGCCATCGCCTCACCCCGTCCCGACGTGAAATAATCCCCCCCTTTCTTTTGCAGCCCCCGTCATGACCCCGCGCACCCTTTACGACAAACTCTGGGACGCCCACGTCGTCCTCAGGCAAGCCAATGGCACCACGTTGATTTATATCGACCGCCATCTGGTGCATGAAGTGACCAGCCCACAGGCCTTCGAGAGCCTCAAGCTGTCCGGCCGCAAGCTGTGGCGGGCAAAGACGATCCTGGCTACTCCCGACCACAACGTGCCGACCACCGATCGCGCCGCCGGCATCGTCGATTCCGTGGCGCGCACCCAGGTGGCAACCCTGGACGCCAACTGCGCCGAGTACGGACTCAACGAATTCCGCATGGACGACCGCCGCCAGGGCATCGTCCATGTCATCGGTCCGGAACAGGGCTTTACCCTGCCTGGCGCCACCCTGGTGTGCGGCGATTCGCATACCAGCACGCACGGCGCCTTTGCCGCGCTGGCGTTCGGCATCGGTACTTCCGAAGTCGAGCACGTGCTGGCGACGCAATGCCTGTGGCAGGCCAAGTCGAAGGCGATGCTGGTGAAAGTGGACGGCGACCTGCCGGCCGGCGTCACCGCCAAGGACATCGCCCTGGCCATCATTGGAAAAATAGGGACGGCGGGTGGGACCGGCTACGCGCTGGAATTCGCCGGTTCCGCCATTCGCGCCTTGTCGATGGAAGGCCGCATGACCTTGTGCAACATGGCGATCGAGGCCGGCGCCCGCGCCGGCATGGTGGCGGCGGACGAGAAGACGATTCGCTATGTCGAAGGCCGCCCGCAGGCCCCGAAAGGGGCTGCCTGGGAGCAGGCCGTGGCGTACTGGCGCACGCTGCATTCCGACACGGGCGCGGCGTTTGATGCGGTGGTGGAGCTGGACGCCGCCGACATCCGCCCGCAGGTGACCTGGGGGACGTCGCCGGAGATGGTGCTTTCGGTGGAAGATCGGGTGCCGAACCCGGCGGATGCACCCAATGCCGTGAAGAAAGCGGATTGGGAACGCGCGCTGGCTTATATGGGCTTGAACGCCGGCACGCCGATGACCGAGATCACCATTGACAAGGCTTTCATCGGCTCCTGCACCAATTCGCGCATCGAAGACCTGCGTGAAGCCGCCGCCGTGGCGCGCTGGGCGGTGGCGAATGGCCACCGTGTCGCCGCGAATGTGAAACTGGCGATGGTGGTGCCGGGTTCCGGCCTGGTGAAGCGCCAAGCCGAAGCCGAGGGCCTGGATCGGGATTTCATTGCCGCCGGCTTCGAGTGGCGCGAGCCGGGCTGTTCCATGTGCCTGGCGATGAACGCTGACCGCCTGGAACCGGGCGAGCGTTGCGCCGCCACTTCCAACCGCAACTTCGAGGGCCGCCAGGGCCAGGGTGGCCGCACCCATCTGGTGAGCCCGGCGATGGCGGCGGCGGCGGCGGTATTCGGACATTTTGTTGATATTCGAGATTTGAGACTGGCTAACCGAGGCGAGGTGATGAGATGACAACTCCGCAAAAATGGATTTTGTTCGGCGTGGTGAAGTTGCTGCTGTTGGCGGTGGCCGTGGGCGTGGTGTTCAGCATCTATGGCTGCAACACGGTCCGTGGCGTCGGCCAGGATGTGCAAAAGGCGGGTGAGGCCATCCAGCGAGCAGGCAACAAATGAACCCGTTCAACCTCCTGCACGGCCTGGTCGCGCCGCTCGACCGCGCCAACGTCGACACCGACGCGATCATTCCCAAGCAATTCCTCAAGTCGATCAAGCGTTCCGGCTTCGGCCCCAACGCCTTTGACGAATGGCGCTATCTGGATCGCGGCGAGCCGGGCATGGATTGCTCGAAGCGCCCGATCAACCCGGATTTCGTGCTCAACCAGCCGCGTTACCAGGGGGCTTCCGTGCTGCTCGCACGGGAAAACTTCGGCTGCGGCTCCAGCCGCGAACATGCCCCGTGGGCGTTGGAGGACTACGGCTTCCGCGCCATCATCGCTCCCAGCTACGCCGACATCTTCTTCAACAACTGCTTCAAGAACGGCATTCTGCCCATCGTCCTGGCCGCCGAGGTGGTCGATCGGCTGTTTCGGGAAACCGAGGCGCAAGCGGGTTACCGCCTGACCATCGACCTCGCCGCGCAGACCGTGGTTACGCCCGCGGGTGAGGTGATTCCCTTCGAAGTCGATGGCGAGCGCAAACACCGTCTGCTAAACGGCCTCGATGACATCGCGCTGACCCTGCAACACACCGACCAGATCAAAGCCTACGAGGCGCGCCGCAAGGCGGAAGCGCCGTGGTTGTTCACCTGAAGGGAAAAACAATGAAAACGAGCGAAGCAAAGTTTCGCGAGCCGCAAGGCGAGAGGCCGAAGGCCGTCAAACTCGCAGTTCTACCGGGTGACGGCATCGGCCCCGAGATCGTCGCGCAGGCGGTGAAGGTTCTCGATGTGCTCAAGCGCGACGGCGCCAAGATCGAGATGGAGTACGGCAACATCGGTGGCATCGGCTATGACCGGGAAGGCGATCCGCTGCCGGAATCGACGCTGAAGCTGTCGAAACAAGCGGATGCCGTGCTGCTGGGCGCGGTCGGCGGCCCGCAATATGACACCCTGGATCGCCCGTTGCGCCCGGAACGCGGCCTGTTGCGCATTCGCAAGGAGCTCAACCTGTTCGCCAACCTGCGCCCGGCCTTGCTTTACCCGGAACTGGCCGGGGCCTCCTCGCTCAAGCCTGAAGTGGTGGCGGGGCTGGACATCATGATCGTGCGCGAACTGACCAGTGGCCTGTACTTCGGCCAGCCGCGCGGCATCGAAATCCGCAAGGGTGAACGGGTGGGCTTCAACACCATGTTCTATTCCGAGAGCGAAATTCGCCGGGTCGCCCATATCGCCTTCGCCATCGCCATGAAGCGCGGCAAGCGCCTGTGCTCGGTGGAGAAGGCCAATGTGCTGGAGTGCTCGGAACTGTGGCGGGAGGTGGTGGCCGAGGTGGCGAAGCGTTACCCCGAGGTCGAACTGTCCACGATGTACGTGGACAACGCCGCCATGCAACTGGTGCGCAACCCGAAGCAGTTCGATGTGATTGTCACCAGCAACCTGTTCGGCGACATCCTCTCCGATGAAGCCTCGATGCTCTCCGGCTCCATCGGCATGTTGCCCTCGGCCTCGCTGGACGAGCACAACAAGGGCATGTACGAGCCGATCCACGGCTCCGCCCCGGACATCGCCGGCCGAGACATCGCCAATCCGCTGGCGACGATTCTTTCGGTGGCGATGATGTATCGCTATACCTTCGCCGAGGCCGCCACGGCCGACCGGATCGAAAACGCGGTGAAGCAGGTTATCGCCCAAGGCTACCGCACCAGTGACATCTGGACTGCGGGCGGCACCAAGGTATCGTGCTCGGCGATGGGCGATGCCGTCGTCGCCGCGATGTGAGGAGAAATCCATGGGCCAGGCACAACACAAACTTCTCTCGGCGGACGACTATTTCGCCTCCCCCGTCGAAACCCGTTGGGAGCTGATCGAGGGGGTGGCCTGGGATATGGACGCTGCCCCCGTGCTGATTCATCAACGGGTGTCGAGCCGGGTCGAGGTGAGCCTGAGCAATTGCATGGAAGCGCTCAGCAAACGCGGTGGTGACGATGGCGATGGCGGCAGCAACACGCCGCCCTGCGTGTTGCTGCACGCCCCGGTGGACGTGCGCCTGGGCGACATCACCGTGGTGCAGCCGGATGTCATGATCGTCTGCGACCCGGCCAAGCTGGCCAATGGCAAGTATGTGAACGGCGCGCCGGACATGGTGATGGAAGTGCTCTCCGCCAGCACGGCGAAGAAAGACCGTCGCCTGAAACTGCGCCTGTATCAGTCGGCGGGGGTGGCGGAGTATCTGATCCTCGACCCTTACGGCAAGACCGTGGAGCGGTATCTGCTCGAAGCCGGGCAATATTTGCTGCCGCCGGAGACTCTCGGGCCGGAGGATGAGATCGAGTTGAAAGTGCTGCCGGGCGTGTGCATTGCCCTGACAGACTGGTTTCTGGAAGATTGAAAACGGTGCGCGTGGCGCACCCTACCTCATTGAAATAGAAGGATCGCAAAGATGAAAAGCGTGGGACTGATCGGTTGGCGCGGCATGGTGGGCTCGGTGCTCATGGGCCGCATGAGGGAAGAGCGGGATTTTAATCTCATCGATCCGGTGTTCTTCACCACCTCCAATGTGGGTGGCAAGGGCCCGGATGTGGGCCGCGACGTCCCGCCCCTGAAAGACGCCCACTCCATCGACGAACTGAAGGCGATGGACATCATCATCACCGCCCAAGGCGGCGATTACACCCAGTCGGTGTACCCGAAGCTGCGCGCGGCCGGCTGGACCGGCTACTGGATCGACGCCGCCTCCACGCTGCGCATGGTGGACGAGGCCATCATCATCCTCGACCCGGTCAACAAAAACGTGATCGAGAATGGCCTCGCCCATGGCGTGAAGACTTATGTCGGCGGCAACTGCACGGTGTCGCTGATGCTGATGGCCATCGGCGGCCTGTTCGACGCTGGCCTGATCGAATGGATTTCACCGATGACTTATCAGGCCGCCTCAGGGGCGGGCGCGCGCAATATGCGCGAGCTGATTCAGCAGATGGGCGCGGTCCACGGCGAAGTGAAGCCATTACTCGACGACCCGGCTTCCGCCATCCTGGAGATCGACAAGAAAGTGGCGGATTTCATCCGTTCCGATCGCTATCCGCTGGACGCCTGGCCGGCCCCCCTGGCTGGCAACCTGATTCCCTGGATCGACGTCGCCCTGGCCTCCGGCCAGTCCAAGGAAGAATGGAAGGCGCAGGTGGAAGCCAACAAGATTCTTGGCCGTGGCGACAATCCAATCCCCATTGACGGCCTCTGCGTGCGCGTCGGCGCGATGCGCTGCCACTCCCAGGCGCTCACCATCAAGATGACTCGCGATGTGCCGCTGGGCGAAATCCACAGCCTCATCGCCGCGCATAACCCATGGGTGAAAGTGATTCCCAACGACCGCGAGATCACGCTGCGCGAACTGACCCCCGCCGCCGTCACCGGCACCCTCGGCGTGCCGGTCGGCCGCATCCGCAAGCTCAACATGGGGCCGCAATACCTGACTGCTTTCACCGTCGGTGACCAGCTCCTCTGGGGCGCGGCCGAGCCGCTGCGCCGCATGCTGCGCATCCTGCTGGAGTCCTGAGTTGACGTCCCACTTCGATTTGGCGGTGCTGGGCGCGGACGATCCCTTGGGTGAAGCCGTTCTGCGCTTGCTGGAAGAGCGCGAAGTTGCCGTCGGCAAGTTGTATCCGCTAACCCTGAACGACGCCGATGCCACGGTCGGCTTTGCCGGCCGTGACTGGCCTTGTCTGACGGAACGGGAATTCGACTTTAGTCTGGCGCAGGCATTGGTGGTGGCGACCCGCGCGAGCGCGGCCAAAGCGCTCGCCGCCCAGGCGCTCGCCGCTCGGCCAGCCATGCCGGCCATCGCGGTGGAAGGCGTCGAGCCCGCCCCCGCCGTGGGGGTGGCGCGCGTCCTCAGGGTGGTCGATGCTCTGGCGGGCGTGCATAGCGCGGAAGCCTTTGTTGCTCTGTCGGTGGCGATGGCCGGCAAGGTCGGCGTCGATGAACTGTCCAGCCAGACGCGCGGCCTGTTCAACCTGGACGCAGCGGACCCCGAAATTTTTCCGCTACAGATCGCTTTCAATCTGATGCCGCTGCCCGACCAGGACTACGACGCGATGTTGGCCGAAGCCACCTGGCGCCTGCTGGGAAAATCAGTCGATGTCAGCTACAGCAGCATTCAGGCGCCGATGTTTTTCGGCGCCGCCGTCATGCTGCATGTTCGCACCGCGCGGCCAGTGGAACTAGACAAGCTGCGGCTGGCAATGACGCGCGCCGAGGGCATTACCCTGATGGAAAACGAGTTGCCCGCGGGTATACCCACCCCCGCGACCGATGCGGCGGAAAGCGATGACGTGTTTATCGGCCGTATCCAGGCCAGGGCCACGGGAAACCATCTCAAACTCTGGCTGGTATTCGACCCCCTGCGCCTGGAGGCCGCGCAGATCGTGGCGACCGTGGAAAATTGGATTGATAAGCCAACAAATTCGATGCTAACGTGAGCATTCCTTCAAATAGCGCGCCTAACCCCTTGAGAGATTTCAAACAATTGTGCGGACTCAGGTTGTTGGCGCGTGCCATCGCGGCATAAGGGTTAGAGGACATAAGGGCGGAGAGATGCGTAAATCACTGAAAATCAGCGGGTTGTTCGGGGCATTGCTGTTCGTGGTGGGTGCCGCGGAAGCGGCCGGACTAGGCAAGCTCAGCGTCCAGTCGGCGTTGGGCCAGCCGCTCAAGGCCGAGATCGAACTCCTCTCCGTCAACAAGGACGAACTCCCCGCGGTAACCGCGCGTTTGGCGGGAGCCGATGCCTTCAGGCAGGCGCGCATCGAGCGTAGCGAGGCGCTCGCCACGTTGCGTTTCAGCGTCGAACAGCGCGCCAATGGGCAGCCGGTGATTCGGGTGAGTTCCAGCGCCCCGATTGCCGATCCGTTCCTGGACCTGCTGATCGAGGTCAACTGGAATTCCGGCCGCCTTCTGCGCGAATACACCGTTCTGCTGGACCCGCCCGCCGAGGCCAAAGCCGCGCCGATCCGAGTGGTGGCGCCACCCGAGGCCGCGCGGTCCGCCCAGCCGCAGTCCGCCGAAGTCCTCGCCCCTGTGCCAGAACGCAAAGCGGTTACAGAAACCGCCCGGCCCAAGATGCCGGAACCGGTTTCAGCCAAGCAGCCCAAGCGTTATGGCCCGGTGAAATCCGGAGAGACCCTGCGCGGAATCGCGGGCAAGGTGAAGCCAGACAGCCTCACCCTCGAACAGATGTTGGTCGGCCTTTACCAGGCCAACCGGAATGCGTTCTATGCCGGCAACATGAATCGTCTCAAGCGCGGCCAGGTACTCAATGTTCCGACCGCCGAATCGGTGCATCTCCAGGCTTCGCCGGCGCAGGCGGCACGCACCGTGCAAGGCCATGCCGCCGACTGGCACGCCTATCGCCAGAAAGTGGCCGAAATGGCGGGGGAAGCCCCGGCCGCCAAGGCGCCGGAGCCCGCTACCGGCAAGCTCGCGCCGAAGGCCGAAGAAAAGGCTCCCCCGGCCGCCGCCGCACCCAAGGACGTGCTCAAACTCTCCAAGGGCGAGCCTGGTGCCGCCGGCCGGCCCGATGCCAATACTCAGGCAAGGTTGCAAGCGCTGGATGAGGAGTTGGCCGCCAAGGGCCGCGCCTTGCAGGAGGCACAGGACCGAGTCGGGCAACTTGAGCGCACCGTGCGCGACATGCAGAAGTTGCTTGAGCTCAAGACTCAGGAAGCCGCCAAAGCGCCACCCGCCGCGGCCGCAGGCCAGCCGCCGAAGGCGCGGGCGCCCGCGCCTGTCGCGCCAGCTCCGCCGTTGGTGAAACCGAAACCCGCTCCTGTAGTCATGCCGGCGCCGGTGCAGCAGCCGAGTTCGAGCTGGATTTCCACGTTTATCAGCAATCCAATTTATGTCGGTGGCATCGTCGCCGCGGTGCTGCTGTCCGTGCTGCTGTGGATGATGATGGTGGGCAGTCGCCGCCGCCAGGGGCTCAACAAGTTCGAAGACAGCATCATGACCGGCGGGGAATTCAAGAACAACGCCGTGTTCTCGGCGACTTCCTCCACCACCAACGCGGCGGGCACCACGACCGAAGGCAGCATGTTGTTGACCGACTTCAGCCGTCTTGGGCTGGGTGCGATCGACACCCATGAGGTCGACCCCATCGCCGAGGCCGAGGTCTACATGGCCTATGGCCGCGATGCCCAGGCTGAGGAGATCCTCAAGGAAGCGCTGAACAAGGACCCCAGCCGCCACGAAATCGCCCTCAAGTTGCTGGAAATCTACGCCGCCCGCAAGGACACGCTGGCTTTCGAAACGGTGGCCAGTGAACTGTATGCCGGCATGGCTGGGCAAGCGACACCGGTGTGGCAGCGTGCCGCCGAGATGGGGCGCAGCATTGATCCTTCGAACCCACTCTATCGGGCAACGGCTTCCGAGATGCCCTCCGTATCCGCCTTTGCCGCCAAACCGAATGGCCGGTCTGTCGCCCCAGCCGCGGCCGCCGCACCCGCTGACGATTTTCCGCAAGGAGCGGGGCAGAAGGACGACTGGGCCGCCCCGGCGCCTGGTCGGGATGCGGATTTCGACATCCCGGCAGTGGCCGCCGCCGCGACCAGCACGTTGTTCGCGCCGCGCGACGAAGCGCGTGTCCAAGAGCCGCTCGTGGCGCAATCGCCGAAACAGGAGGTCTTCACCGCTTCCCTGCCGGGGGATGACTTTGCGTTGGAGTTCGAGCCTGCCACGTCCGCGCTGCCCGCGGCAGCCGAGGCCACGCCGTTTGCCGAGGATAGGGGCTGGGATGTTCCCTCTGCTGCCACGCTTGAGCCGGTGATGGAAGCGGAAGTGGAAGTGGAAGCGGAAGCCCCGCTGGAAACCTATACGGCGGCCGAGGCGCCGGCCTGGCAGGAACTGCCCGCGGATAGGAATAGGAAATTCGAGGCGACCCCGGTGTTTGAAGAAGCCCTTGAGCCCGTCGAGGCGCTTGAATCCGTGCCGGTGCTCGATTTTTCTGGTATCGACCTCGAACTGGAAGCGGAACCCGCCGCATCCACTGAAACGGAGTCCGTGGTCGAGATGCCCGCCCCGGTCGAGGCTGAGCCGGTGATCGAAGTATTCGCACCCACGGAGGACTTTGCTCCGGACATGATCGAGGAATTCACGCCCGCCCCCGTGGCCGAGCCGGTCGAGCCGATAGCCGGAGTGCAGCCCGCGGCCGCCACGCCGCCGGCTGAAGTGGCCGATTCCGAACTGTGGGAAGAAGCCAACACCAAGCTCGATTTGGCGCGTGCTTATCTGGAAATGGGCGACAAGGAAGGTGCCCGCGAAATCCTCCAGGAAGTGTTGGGCGAGGGCGATTCACAGCAGAAGGCCAATGCCGACAAGTTGTTGGCTGAGGCGGGCTAAGCGAGCCTCTCATTGGCAAACCCGTGCACCCGGCAAGCCGTATTCTGATCTACCTCCTGGCAGTCCTGGCAATCCCGGGGCTGCCTTTTTTCTGGCTGCCGCTGTTGCTGATTTTTGCCCTGGCCGTCGATTCCCCGCGTCAACCCTGGCGTCTGATCTGGCGCACCCGCTGGCTGTTGCTGGTGTTGTTCCTGGGCTATGCCTACAGCCTGCCGGGCGAACCCGCCTTGCTCTGGCTGGGCGCGTTTTCACCGACCCACGAAGGCCTCGCGCGCGGTGCTCAGCAGGCCTTGCGCTTGTTGGCGCTCCTGCTCTGGCTGGATCTGCTGGTGCTGCGTCTACCCACTGCGTCGTTGATGGCGGGGGTCTATTCCTTGTTGCGGCCGTTCGCCTGGCTTGGACTCAACGTGGAACGCGCCGCCCTGCGCCTCGGCCTGACCCTGCGCGCCATCGAAGGGCTGGAACGTGGGCGCGGCAACCTGCATCGCCTGTTCGGTGAAGAACTGGGCGCTGATTTGCCGACGACTGTTCACCTGGAAATACAAGCCATGCAACTGCGAGATATGGCCCTCCCCGCACTCATAGGAACCCTGTTGCTATGGTTGAGCGCGTAGCCCTGGGCCTGGAATACGACGGCCGCGCTTTCCATGGCTGGCAGACCCAGCCCGATGGCAACACCGTGCAGGATTATCTGGAACGCGCGCTCGCCGTGATTCATGGCGCCCCGGCGCGCACCGTGACGGCGGGGCGTACCGATGCCGGCGTCCATGCCAGTGCCCAGGTCGTACATTTCGATGCCCATCATTCGCGCCCGCTGCAGGCCTGGGTACGCGGCGTCAACGCACATCTGCCGGACAGCGTCTCGGTGTTGTGGGCGCGTGGGGTGGCGGAGGATTTCAACGCCCGCTTTTCCGCGCAAGAGCGGCTCTATCGTTATTTCTTGCTCAATCGTCCCGTGCGTCCCGCCTTGTTGGCCGGGCGAGTGGGCTGGATGCACGGCCCTATCGACGAAGCCGCGATGAATATCGCTGCGGCCTACCTGCTAGGCAGCCACGATTTCTCCGCTTTCCGCGCCGCCGAATGCCAGGCGAACAGCCCCATCCGCGAACTGCGCGAGGCCAGCGTCACGCGGGATGGCGAAATGTTGACTTTTCAGTTCCGCGCCAATGCCTTCCTGCACCACCAGGTGCGCAACATGGTCGGTGGCCTGCTCCGGGTTGGCCTGGGGCGGCGCCCGCCGGAATGGCTGGCAGAGGTTCTCGAAGGCCGCGACCGCACCCGCGCCGCCGCCACCTTCGCGCCGGATGGCTTGTACCTGGCGGGCGTGCGCTACGATTCACGCTTCGGTCTACCCAGTCCCCCGCCAATGAAATCAGCCGGGTAGTCCATCCGAAATCCGAAATCCCCATGACCCGAGTAAAAATCTGCGGCATCACCCGCGTCGAAGATGGCCTCGCCGCGGCCCACGCCGGCGCGGATGCCATCGGCCTGGTGTTCGTTGGCAAAAGCCCGCGCCACGCCACACCGGAACAGGCGCGTGAGATCGCCCGCGCGCTGCCGCCCTTCGTCTCCACAGTTGCTCTATTCGTCAACCCAACGGCCGCAGAAGTTGAAGCCGTATTGAAAACCGTGCGCCCGGATGTTCTGCAATTCCACGGCGAAGAGCCTCCGGCGTTCTGTCGTTCCTTCGGTGTGCCCTATCTCAAGGCCTTTCGGGTGAGGCCGGGAGTCGATTTGCTACAATCCGCCGCTTTGTATGCCGACGCTCAGGGCTGGTTGCTGGATGCCTGGAGCGAAGCTGCGCACGGCGGCACCGGCGAACATTTTGACTGGGATTTGATTCCCCTCGATTTGCCCAGGCCGACCGTGCTGGCGGGGGGGCTAGCTCCTGCCAACGTGGCCGAAGCCGTGCGCAAGGTTCGCCCCTGGGCCGTGGATGTCAGTAGCGGCGTGGAATCGAGTAAAGGCATCAAGGACGCGGCGAAAATCGCCGCCTTCATGAAGGAAGTAAACCATGCACATGTCACAGTTGGAATATAACCAGCCTGATAGCAAAGGGCACTTCGGCCCCTACGGCGGCGTGTTCGTCGCCGAGACGCTGGTGGCCGCGCTCGACGAACTCAAGCGCGAATACGAGGCGGCGAAGCGCGATCCCGATTTCCTGGCCGAATATCACTACGAACTGCGCCATTACGTCGGTCGCCCCAGTCCCATCTACCACGCCAAACGCTGGTCGGAAATGCTCGGTGGCGCGCAGATCTACCTCAAGCGCGAAGACCTCAACCACACCGGCGCGCACAAGATCAACAACACCATCGGCCAGGCGCTGCTAGCCCGGCGGATGGGCAAGAAACGGGTGATCGCCGAGACCGGCGCTGGCCAGCATGGTGTCGCCTCCGCCACGGTCGCCGCCCGCTACGGCATGGAATGCGTGGTCTATATGGGCGCCGAGGACATCAAACGGCAGTCGCCCAACGTGTTCCGCATGAAGTTGCTGGGCGCCAAGGTGGTCGCCGTCGAATCCGGCTCCAAGACCCTCAAGGACGCCCTCAACGAAGCCATGCGCGACTGGGTTACCAACATTGAATCGACTTTCTACATCCTGGGCACCGCCGCCGGCCCGCACCCCTACCCCATGCTGGTGCGCGACTTCCAGTGCGTGATCGGCGACGAATGCCTGGTGCAGATGCCGGAAATGATCGGCCGCCAGCCGGATGCGGTGATCGCCTGTGTCGGCGGCGGCTCCAACGCCATCGGCATCTTCTACCCCTACATCCCGATCGCGGGCGTGCGTTTGATCGGGGTCGAAGCCGGTGGCCGCGGCATCGCCAGCGGCCAGCACGCGGCGACGCTCTCCGCCGGCACGCCTGGCGTGCTGCATGGCTTCCGCAGTTATCTGATGCAGGACGGCAACGGCCAGATCATCGAAACCCACTCCATCTCCGCCGGCCTCGACTACCCCGGCGTCGGCCCGGAACACGCCTGGCTGAAGGATACCGGACGCGCCGAATACGTCAGCATCGACGATGACGAAGCCCTCGCCGCCTTCCATAACCTGTGCCGTTTCGAAGGCATCATCCCCGCCCTGGAATCCAGCCACGCCCTCGCCCACGCCGCCAAGATCGCACCGACCATGGACAAGGACCAGGTGCTGCTGGTGAACCTGTCCGGGCGGGGGGACAAGGACATCAATACGGTGGCGAAGCTGAGCGGGATCGAGTTGTAAGTAATATCAATATTGATACTGAATGGCTAAAATAGACGACGTCCTGGCAGGGATGCGGAAGAACCCGCAGGGTGTGCGTTTCTCGGATTTGTCCAAGGTTTGCGAGCATTTTTTCGGCGAAGCGCGCCAACTTGGAACCAGTCATCGGGTTTTTCGCACGCCCTGGCCGGGTGATCCGAGAGTGAATATTCAGATGGGCGAGGGCGGGAAGGCCAAGCCCTATCAGGTCAGACAGGTATTGCAGGCGATTACCAAGTTGAAAGGGGTGCACGATGATCAATCCTGACCATTACACCTACCGTGTTACCTGGTCCGAGGAAGACGGCGAATATGTCGGTCTGTGTGCCGAATATCCGAGCCTTTCCCACTTGGCAACGATCCGAGGCGAGGCATTGGAGGGCATTTCCGCACTGGTGCGCGATGTGGTGGCCGACCTCGCTGCGAATGGCGAATCCGTCCCGGAACCCCTGGCCGAGCGCCACTTCAGCGGCAAGTTCATGGTGCGGGTGCCGCCGGAATTGCACCGCTCACTTGTTACGCGGGCGGCGGAGGAAGGGGTTAGCCTCAATCGGTATGTCAGTGCCAGGTTGGTTGGGTAAGCCACTCGGGCGTTGCCATGAAAATCAGTTATCACGAAACGGATGACATCCTGCGCATCGAATTGAAGATGGGAAAGATCGTCAGGGATGTATCCATGAACTGGAATGTAACTATTGGATACACCGACTCCTGGGTGGGTGAAATCACGATACTCGACGCAAGGCAGGCCGGTTTGTTTCCCATGGTACTGGAAGGGTGTTGCATCCCGTGTGATTATGTTCCCAGCCGCAAGGCAACAAGGGACTATCTGAATCAAGGTGAAGCCGATGCCGATAATTAACGATTACGAACTCGAAATCCTCGACGCTTACGAGAAAGGCCAACTCAAGTCCGTTGCCGGCATAGCCGAGATTGCGAAGTTCAAGGCGGCCGCGCGTGCTACCGCCATCAAGGATCGCCGAGTCAACATACGCCTGTCCTCCGGCGATCTGAGTGACATTCAAGTCAAGGCGCTCGAAGAGGGGGTGCCCTACCAGACGCTCATCGCAAGCGTTCTCCACAAATACGTTACCGGCCGTTTGGCCGAGACATCCGCTACCAGGCAACCTCGTCGCGCAACGGCGAAACGCCGCGCGACATCGGGTAGCTGACGGTTACACACCCTCTTTGTCTGGACAAAACCCATGAGCCGAATCGGACTAACCTTCACTCAACTCAAAGCCCAGGGCCGCAAGGCGCTGATTCCCTTCATTACCGCCGGCGATCCGGCGCCGGCCAATACGGTGCCGCTGATGCACGCTCTGGTCGAAGGTGGCGCCGACATCCTGGAACTGGGGGTGCCGTTCTCCGACCCGATGGCGGATGGGCCGACCATTCAGCGGGCTTCTGAGCGGGCGCTGAAATATCACGTCGGACTCAAAGACGTGATCGCGATGGTGGCCGAGTTCCGCAAGTCAAACACCGCCACACCGGTGGTGTTGATGGGCTACGCCAACCCGATCGAGGCGATGGGCTGGGATGGCTTCTGTAGCACCGCCGCCGCCGCCGGGGTGGATGGCGTGCTGACTGTGGATTACCCGCCTGAGGAATCCGCCGAGTTCGCCGCGAAATGTGCCGCTGTCGGGTTGGACAACATCTATCTGCTGGCGCCGACCACGCCCCCCGCGCGGATCGAAGCGGTGGCGAAACTGGCGCGGGGGTTCATCTATTACGTCTCGCTGAAAGGGGTGACCGGCGCTGCGACCATCGACATGAGCGAAGTTGCCGCCCGCCTGCCTGCCATCCATGCGGCCACCGGCCTGCCGATAGGCGTCGGCTTTGGCATCCGCGACGCGGCTACGGCGCGGCAGGTGGCCGAGGTGGCGGACGCGGTGGTGATCGGTTCGCGCATCGTGCAGGAGATCGAGCAATCCGCACCCACGGCGATGCTCGGCAATGTGAAGGCTTTCGTGGCTGGCGTGCGCGCCGCCCTGGACAAGTGAAGGAAATGCCATGAGCTGGTTCCAGAAACTTATTCCCCCCAAGATCAAGCGGCGTGTCGAAGCCAGCAAGAAAGTGGTGCCCGAGGGCATCTGGAACAAGTGCCCCTCCTGTGAGGCCGTGCTCTATGCGGCGGATCTGGGGCAAAGCCAGCATGTCTGCCCGCAATGTGGCCACCATCTGCGTATCGGCGCGCGCAAGCGGCTGGACCTGTTGCTGGATGAGGAGGGCCGCAACGAGATCGGTGCCAACGTGCTGCCCCTGGATGTGCTCAAGTTCAAGGACAGCAGGCGTTACGTGGATCGTTTGACCGATGCCGCTCGGGAAACCGAGGAGAAGGATGCGCTGGTAGTCATGGAAGGCCAGATGCAGGGAGTGCCGGTGACCGTGGCGGCGTTCGAGTTTCGGTTCATGGGCGGCTCGATGGGGTCAGTGGTGGGTGAGCGCTTCGTGCGCGGCGTCGAGGCCTCGATCCGTGACAAGAAGCCATTCATTTGCATTTCTGCCAGCGGTGGCGCGCGCATGCAGGAAGGTCTGATTTCGCTGATGCAGATGGCCAAGACCTCGGCCGCGTTGACCCAGCTTTCCGCCAACCGCCTGCCTTTCATCTCGGTGTTGACCGATCCCACGATGGGCGGCGTGTCCGCCAGTTTCGCCATGTTGGGCGATGTGATCGTGGCGGAACCGAAAGCCCTGATTGGCTTTGCCGGCCCGCGCGTGATCGAACAGACTGTGCGTGAAACCTTGCCGGAAGGCTTTCAGCGCGCTGAATTTCTGGTGGAACACGGCGCCGTCGATCGCATCATCGACCGCCGCGAGATGAAGCGGGCGCTGGCGAGCCTGTGTGCGCAACTCGCGCGCAAGCCGGCACCGAATTGAGCCGTCGGTCAATCTGGCGCCATTTCAGCGCATGACTGATTCCCGCTCCCCCAGCCCCTCCCTCGGGGGGGAAGGGGGGTTGGCTGGCTGGCTGGCCCATCTCGAAGCTCGCAACGCCAGCGCCATCGTTCTCGGCCTGGAGCGGGTCCGCGAAGTCGCCGCCAGGCTCAATCTGTCTCCGGGTTTTCCTCTCATCACGGTCGGCGGCACCAACGGCAAGGGGTCCGTGTGCGCGTATCTGGAAACCATGCTGGACGCGGGGGGCTATCGCGTTGGCTGTTACACCTCGCCGCATCTGCTGCGCTACAACGAGCGGGTTCGCATCGCGGGCAGCGAGGTCCGCGACTCCAATCTGTGCCGCGCCTTCGCGGCGGTCGAAGCCACGCGCGGGGACATTCCCCTGACCTATTTCGAGCAGGGTACGCTGGCGGCGTTGTGGCTGTTCCAGGAAGCCGGCGTGGACGTCGCTGTCCTGGAAGTGGGGCTGGGCGGGCGCCTCGACGCGGTCAATCTGTGGGATGCCGATTGCGCCGTGGTGGCTAGCGTGGACCTCGACCACCAGGCTTTTCTCGGCGACAGCCGCGAGCTGATCGGCTTCGAGAAGGCCGGGATCTACCGGGGCGGCCATCCGGCCATCTACGGCGATGCGAATCCGCCGGCCAGCTTGCTCGACCACGCCGCCGCCATCGGCGCCGATCTCCTGCGTTTGGGGCCGGACATTCATGTTGAACTGGCAGAAGACGGCTGGACCTGCCGGGTGCGAGAGGCGGTGTTTACCGCCTTGCCGCGTCTGGCCATGCCCGGCGCGCATCAGTTCGGCAACGCGGCTTGCGCCATCGCCGCCCTGCATACCCTGCGCCAGCGTCTGCCGGTGCCGATGCGGGCCATTCGCGCCGGCATCGCGGCGGCGCGCCAGCCGGGGCGTTTCCAGGTGGTCGGGCAAGCGCCTCTGCGCATCCTCGACGTGGCGCACAACCCCCATGCGGCGCGGGCTCTGGCCGCGAATCTGGGCAACCTGCCTGCCACCGGAAAGGTCCACGCCGTGTTCGCCATGCTGGCCGACAAAGATGTGGATGGGGTGATCGCCTCGCTTGCGCCCCATATCGACTGCTGGCAGGTGGCCGGGCTTTCCGGGCCGCGCGGGCTATCTGGCGCGGCCCTGGGTGAGCATCTGGCAGCGTGTTCGCTGGAATACCTGGTGCATGTCGATGTCGCCACGGCGTGGGCTACGGCATGCCGGCTGGCGGGGCCGGCTGATACAATCGCGGCCTTCGGTTCCTTTCATACCGTGGCCGAAGTGATGGCGTTCTCTACTCCCAACCCGCATGGCTGAAACTCCCCTATCGCAAGATGCTTTGACGCAGGATCAGATGGCACATCGCCGCCGCGCTCGGCGCCGCCTGGTGGGCGCGGTGGCGATTGCGCTTGCCGCTGTGCTGATTCTGCCTATGCTGTTCGACCCCGAACCGAGGCCACTGGGGCCGGATGTGGATATCCGCATTCCCGCGCCCAGCACCCCGTTCGTGCCGGCCCCGGCCGTGGTTCCCGCGCTCCCCGCGGCCCCCGCCGCGGACGAACCGCCGGCGCAAGCCGCCGAACCGACGCTGCCGGCTGCCGCTCACGTGCCCCCCGTGGCCGAAACAGTTAGCGAAACCGCCACCGCCAAGGTAGAGAAAGGGGCCGCGAAGACCGCCGCCAAACCTGCCGAGAAGGCTGCCGACAGGCCTGACATGAAATCGCCACCGCTCCCCTTGTTCAAGCCCAGCGGCGCTTTCGCCAGCCACGGTTTCTATCTGCAACTGGGCGCTTTCGGCAGCGCCAGCAACGCCAGGTTGTTGCAGGCGAAGGCCGCGGCCGCCGGCTTCAAGGTGAACATGGCCGATTCCAACGGCCAATATCGGGTACGAGTGGGGCCGATCCCGGAAAAAGACCGTGCCCTGGAAATGCAGGCGAAGCTCAAGGCCAAGGGTTTCACTTCGGTCATGCTGGGACCGTGAGTTCATCGCCATGAGTTTGCCACCATGACTTCGCTGGACTTGATCGCGCTCGGAATCTTCACGTTTTCCGCCGTTCTCGGCCTGATGCGCGGCCTCACGCGCGAGGTGCTCTCCCTGCTTTCCTGGTGCGTGGCCTTCTATGCCGCGAAGTCGTTCGCACCCTTGCTGGCGCCCTGGATACCCGGTCTGGATGCGCCCGCGCTCAGCCACGCGGCGGCGCTGGTGGTGATTTTCGTGGCGGTGCTGATCGTGGCCAGCCTGTTTGCGGCAGCGCTCGGCGGCCTGGTCAAGGTGGCCGGGATGGGGGCCTACGACAGCATCCTGGGTGGCCTGTTCGGGGCCGCGCGCGGCGGCCTTATTCTGCTCATGCTGACCCTGCTGGCCGGGTTGACCGCGTTGCCCAAGACCCCCGCCTGGCGCGCTTCCCTGATCCACAACCCCCTGGAACAGGCTACGGCCAAGCTCAAACCCTGGTTGCCCGCGGATCTGGCGGCCCTGATTCAATACCCTTGAGGCTTTCTCCATGTGCGGCATCGTCGGCATCGTTTCCAGCCAGCCCGTCAACCAACCGCTCTATGACTCGCTGCAACTACTGCAACACCGCGGCCAGGATGCCGCCGGCATCGTCACCATGGACGGCAGCATGTTCCACATGCACAAGAACCTGGGCATGGTGCGCGACGTGTTCCGCACCCGCGACATGCGTAATCTGCTCGGCAACAGCGGCATCGCCCATGTCCGTTATCCCACCGCCGGAAGCGCTTCCAGCCCGGCCGAGGCACAGCCGTTTTATGTGAATTCGCCGTTCGGCATCGTCCTCGCGCACAACGGCAATCTCACCAACACCGAGACCCTGCAACGGGAAGTGTTCATGGATGATTTGCGCCATGTGAACACCGGCTCCGACTCGGAAGTGCTGCTCAACGTTCTCGCGCATGAGTTGCAGGAAGCGGTGCATGGGCATCGCCTCACCATCGACGATGTCTTCAGTGCGGTGGCCGGCGTGCATCGCCGCTGCAAGGGCGCCTACGCCGTGGTGGCGATGATCGCCGGCTTCGGCCTGCTGGCCTTCCGCGACCCCAACGGTATCCGTCCCTTGATGATCGGCCGCCAGGAAACCGATGTCGGTACTGACTGGATCGTGTCCTCCGAGAGCGTGGCGGTGGAGCCCACCGGGTTTTATGCGGTGCGTGACGTTCAGCCGGGCGAGGCGGTGCTGATGACTTGCAGCGGCGAATTTCACAGCCGGCAGTGCGTTACGCCGAGCGAATTCACCCCCTGCATTTTTGAATACGTCTATTTCGCCCGCCCCGACTCCATCATGGATGGCGCCTCCATCTACGAGACGCGATTGCGCATGGGCGAATTCCTGGCCGAGAAGATCAAGCGCGAGTTCGGCCATCTGGCCATCGACGTGGTCATCCCCATTCCCGACACCAGCCGGCCCTCCGCGCTGCAACTGGCATACCGCCTGGGCCTCCCGTACCGCGAAGGCTTCGTCAAGAACCGCTACATCGGCCGCACCTTCATCATGCCCGGCCAGGCTTCGCGCAAGCGGTCGGTGCGGCAGAAGCTCAATGCCATGTGTGTGGAGTTCAAGGGCAAGAATGTGCTGTTGGTGGACGACTCCATCGTGCGCGGCACCACCAGCCGGGAAATCATCCAGATGGCGCGCGAGGCGGGCGCGAAGTCCGTGTACTTCGCCTCCGCCTCGCCGCCGGTGCGTTTCCCCAACGTTTACGGCATCGACATGCCGACCCGCGCGGAACTGCTGGCCAACGGCCGCACGGATGAAGAAATCACCCGTGAGCTGGGTGCCGATGCCGTGATCTACCAGGATTTGGCTGACCTCATCAGCGCCGTGCGTAAGGTCAATCCCAAGTTGACGCGTTTCGACGCCTCCTGTTTCGACGGTTACTACATCACCGGCGACGTCAGCGAGGAATACCTCGCCCGCCTGGAAGGCCAGAGAAACGGCGACATTCCCACCCCCCCCGCGCCCACTACCCGGCAGATGGACCTGAATCTGGCGGAAAGTGAGTAACATGTAGCGCCGGCTTCCAGCCGGCGTCTCTTTTCATTGGCGATCCCATCATGAACCCAGAACACCCCCTTCAGCCCGAAACCCTGGCCGTTCGCGCCGGAACCGTGCGCAGCCAGTTCAACGAGCATTCCGAGGCGATGTACCTTACCTCCAGCTTCGTCTTCGCCAGCGCCGCCGAGGCCGCCGCGCGTTTTTCCGGCACCGAGCCAGGGCCGATCTATGCGCGCTTCACCAACCCCAGCGTCACCATGTTCGAGGACCGCCTGGCCGCCCTCGAAGGCGCCGAGCGTTGCGTCGCCTTCGCATCCGGCATGGCGGCCATCCTGGCCACGGTGATGGGCCTGATGAAAGCGGGCGAACATATTGTCGCCTCGCGCTCCATCTTCGGCTCCACCGTGCAACTGTTCAGCAACATCCTCGGCCGCTTCGGCGTCGAAACCACCTTCGTCTCGCCCACCGACCCGGAAGAATGGCGCGCGGCGGTGAAGCCCAACACCCGATTGTTCTTCGTCGAATCGCCCTCCAACCCGCTCACCGAAGTCAGCGACATCCGGGCGCTGGCGGACGTCGCCCACGCAGCCGGCGCCTGGCTGGCGGTGGACAACTGCTTCTGCACTCCGATCCTGCAACGCCCGCTGGACCTCGGCGCCGACATCGTCATCCACTCCGCCACCAAGTATCTGGACGGGCAGGGCAGGGTACTGGGCGGCGCCGTGCTGGGCAGGAAAGACCTGATGGAAGGCGTCTACACCTTCCTGCGCACCGCCGGCCCGACCCTGTCGGCGTTCAACGCCTGGGTGCTGCACAAGGGCCTGGAGACCCTGGGCATCAGAATGCAGGCGCATTCCGCGGGTGCACTGGAACTGGCGACCTGGCTGGAGGCGCATCCCAAGGTCAGCCGTGTGCTCTACCCCGGCCTGCCTTCGCACCCGCAACACGCACTCGCCCTACGCCAGCAGAAGACCGGCGGCGGCATCGTCGCCTTCGAGGTCGTGGGCGGCAAGGACGCGGCCTGGAAAGTCATCGACGCCACCCGCGTCATGTCCATCACCGCCAACCTGGGCGATACCCGCACCACCATCACCCACCCCACAAGCACCACCCATAGCCGCATGACCCCGGAACAACGCGCCACCGCCGGCATCGGCGACGGCCTCATCCGCATCGCGGTGGGCCTGGAAGCCGTCGTGGATTTACAAAACGATCTGGCGCGCGGTCTCGACGCGCTCTGAACAGGGTGATTTTCGGCCCGCGAGCGGGTCTCCTACCAATCGTGGGTATGCCAGTGCCGATGTTCCACGCCGCCGTGCCGGTGGCGGTGCACATGCGCCAGGTTGGCGGCCACCAGCTTGTCGGTGTCACTCAAAAACGGTTCGATCGGGCCGTCGTAGAGCAGGCGGTGATCCTCGCCCAGCACCAGGGTGCGTGAACCCAGTTCCGGCGCCAGGCCGAGGTTGTGGGTGGTGGTGAGCAGGGTGATCGGCAGGTCGGCGAGGAAATCCACCAGCCAGCCCGTGCTGCGCGGGTCCAGGGATGCGGCGGGTTCATCCAGCAACAGCAGTTTCGGTTCCACCACCAGCAGCGCGGCCAGCGCGACTTTCTGTTTCTCGCCGCCGGACAGGGTGAACGGGGGGCGCTTCAGGAACGGCGTCACCCCGAGCAGATCGGCCCAGTGCGCGACCCGCTCGGGTATGCCGGAAAGCCCCATCTGGCGCGGCCCGAATGCGATCTCGTCGTACACCGTCGGGTTGAACAGCATCACATCCGGGTTCTGGAATAGCAGCGCCACTTCCTGACGGAAGCGGTGGCGCAAGGGGCCGTGCCTGAGTTCATCCGGCGTGATGTGCTGCTCCTCATAGAACACCGCGCCGGCCTGCGGCGCGATCAGGCCGTCGAGGATTTTCAGGAGGGTGGACTTGCCGCTGCCGTTGCTGCCCAGCAATACCGCCTTCTCACCCGCCGCCAGCATGAAGCGCACCTCCACCAGGCTGGGTTTGTCGCCGTAGCGGTGGCTCAAGGCCTCGACCCGGATCATCTGAACACGCCGCGCGATTGCATGGCCTGCGCCGACTCGTGCGCGTTGGCCAGCGCCCGATCGAGCAGCCAGGCGGCGGCATGGGCGGCGGCGCGGTAGCGGGCGCGCAGGCCGGCCGGGCGCGGGCAGCGGCTTTGCAGGCCGAGGCGGAATTCCTCCAGGGTGCGTTTCAGCCCCAGCGACTGGCTCACCGCCAGCACCAGGAGGAAGGAGAGGCGGCGGGAGAATGCCAGCGCCTGGAACAGATCGACGCGGGCGATGAAGAGAAAGGTGAGCAGGGCCATCAACAGCACGCGGAGGTTGACCGTGAGGAGCCAGTCCAGCGGCAGGCTGCGGGTCTGCCACCAGTAGTAGGCCATATAGGCGAGCGAAACCGTGCCGCTGAACGCCGCCGTGGCCAGCAGCGCGCGGCGCAATAGCCGGCCGGCATCCAGGCCGGACAACATGAGTACCGCGCCGAGCCCCGCCGCCAGCCAGGCGGGTGAAGTCAGCCAGGAGGCGGCGAGGAGGATGATCAGGTAGGCGGCGAGTTTGCCGGGTTCAGTCATTCCGGTAGCGTAACCGCAATCGCTCGATCAGGCGCCCGCCCAGCACCGTCAGGGCGCCTTCGCCCAGGCCCAGGAGGGCGTGAGGGATCAGCAGCGCGGGCAGGGTGACCGACCAGCCGAACGGGAAGTACAGCGGCGCGCCGGCCGCGTCATGGGCGATCAGGGGCTGCGCGCCGAGGGCCAGGGCGATCAGCAGTGAAGGCAGGCACAGGCCGATCCAGCCGGCGGCGAACAGGGCGACGATGGGCCAGCGGCGCAGCGCGAGATACAGTCCGCGCGCCGCCAGCGCTCCGGCGAAGCCCATCGCCAGCGCATTCAGGGGCAGGGTGGTAACGCCGCCGTCGCCGAACAGCAGGGCCTGGATGGCGAACACCATGGAGGCGGCCATGAAGGCATTCCAGATGCCGAAACTCGCCGCCAGTAACCCCACTCCGGTGACATGCGCGCTGGTGCCGCCGGGCAACGGCAGGGCGATGAAGGACAGCGCGAACGAGGCTGCCGTCAGCGCAGCCAGCCAGGGCAGGGTGGCTTCATCCAGTTCGCGCGCCACCCGCTTGGCGCCATAAGCCCACAAGCCGGCGGCGAGGCCGTAGAGCGGCAGGTACATTTGCGGGGCGATGAAACCGTCTGGGATGTGCATGGGGCGTTGTTAAACCGAGATTGTCATTTGGCCGAAGCAGGCCTGTAGCGCAGGCGCCCTGCCTGCTTCTTCCTTCTGATCAGGGCCACGATGCAGGCGGGACGCCTGCGCTACAGGTGGAGCTGCTTTCGTAGCTGCGGCCAATGGACCATACGAGTTGATGAACGGTCGGGGGTCAGAACATTGCCGAGAAGGTGGCGATGAGGCGGTATTTCTCCTTGCCCTCTGCGCCTTGCAACACGGTGCCGGGGGTGGCGTTGAGTTGCGTCCAGATCGGTTTTTTCACGGCCAGGCCCAGGCTCATGTTGTCCTTGTAAAGGCGCACGCCGATCACGCCGTAGAGGATGTCGCCCCCGGTGTCCGGGTTGGGGCCGGGTACGGTGCTGTCGTCATCCTTGCCCAGGTTGAGATAGTTGAGTTCGACGTTGCCGTCCAGGCGGAACTTGCTCTCCGGAATGGTCATCAGGCGGTGCGAGAGAGCGGTATTGACGCGGGTCTCGGTACCGAATTTCATGGAATTGCCATCGTCGTAGCGGTAGCGCTGGAAGCGAATCTGGTTCACCTCGAACACCACCGTGTCGTTTTCGCTGAACTGTTTGGTGGCGGTCACGCCGTAGTTGAAGCTGGATTTGCCGAAGCCCAGCGATTTTCCGGGGTCGATCGTTCCATTGCTCAAGACATGGTTGGCGTTGCCGGTGGGCAGGCTCGCGTCCAGGTTGGCTGTGAAATGCCAGTCGGCCAGGTCGTCCAGGCTTTCGTTGGCCGGCACCAGCAGGAAGCGCTCGTCGTACTTGAAGCCGATCACCGCGGTCAGGGAGAGATCGGTGGCGCCGCGCGAATTCAGGCCGCCGGCTTCATCCATTTTCATGTTGTAGGGCTGGATGGCGTAGAGCGAAAGCCAGGGCTTGAAGCCGTAACCCACGCCGGCCATCCAGTAGGCGTTGTAATCGACTTCCGGGTTGGCGGGGTTGCTGTCGAAGGTTTTGAACTTCGCGTAATCCAGCTTCACCAGCCCCAGCCACTTGCCTTCCGGCAGGGTGGCGGAACTGGAGGTTTCCACCGGCGCGCCGGGGCCTTCCAGACCGGCTGCCCCCAGCGAGGCGACGCCGTGGTGGGCGAGGGCGGGAGTGGACACGGCGGTGAGCAGGGCGCAATACAGCGACTTCATGATTTCTTCTCCCTTACATAGAGCGACAGGAATCCGAACAGGCCGAGGATGACGGCGATGCCGACCACGATGCGGCTATAGCGTTCGTAGGCCGGCTTGTCCGGGCTTGCCACCTGGGCGGCGGCATCGGACTTCAGAGTGAAGTCGAGACCGTGGCCGTCCTCGGAGATGGCTTTGATGCGCCAGTCCCCGGCGCGGTCCGGAAGAAACGCGATGCGCCCCTGGCTATCCGTACGGCCGACCTGATAGGGCAGTTTTTCGCCGGCATGAAATATTTCGTAACCCTCGAAGGTGAAGGGTGTGTTGTCGACATAGAACAGCTTCACTACCACTGCCTGGGCGCTCGACACGGTGTATTGCAGGTCGTGGGCTGCGCTTGGGCGCGCCAGGCAGAGCAGCGCCACGATAAGAAAACGGATGGCTTTCATTTGATTTCGAATTGCAGGCTGCTGGCGTGGATGGCCTTGTCCGCCCTGGCATCGTTCAAGGGCAGGTCGAGACTGGCCTGGATGAGCTGGAAGCCTGGATTCTGCAAGCGGATGTTGACCATGCCTTCGCTGTCGCTGACGCCACGGGGCTTGCCGAAATAGGCTACGGTCACGCCGGCGGTGGGCTTGCCCTGGTACCAGGCGGCAAGGCGCAGCTTTTCGCCGGTCCGCAAGGACAGCGGATTGCTCAGCGGTACCAGTTCGAGATTGCGGGTCAATGCCTGGCTCAGGCCCGTGCCCCACTGGTCGATGCGCTTCACACCCTCCAGGGACAGCCAGCTTTCGATCACCGGGCCGGCTTCGCTCCTGGGCAGATTTTTCGTGCCGTAGGGGGTCTTGCTCCAGTAGCCGCTGGAGGCGAGAAACCAGCTCGCCGCGCAATCGCCTTTCAAGGTGACGGGATAGGCGCGGCCGCGTTCGGCGCTGATCTCCTGTCCGGCGGCGTTGTAGCAGGTCGCCTGCTTCACGTAGTCCGTCTTGTATTCCAGCGCCTTTGCCCCCTCATGTCCGGAGCGCTCATGGCCGTAGGCCAGGGTGTGGAGAAGGCCGCTGCGTTCGATCCAGAGGTCGTGTGCCTGGCCGGAACCATGCAGCAACAGGAGGCAGGCGAGGAATAGTGGACGATGCGACATGGCGGGAGAGAAACGGGATGCGGATGTCGGGATAATACCGCATCGGTATTACGAATACATAATACTTCTTATTATTGCGGGGTGAGGAAGAAATATCGTTCGCAGGCGCGGTGGTTCGGCCCGCGAGCGGGCCTCCTACTCAATCGCGCGCCGGTTCCATCACCGCGTCGAGGTTGAGGTTGTCGCAGTACTCGAAGAAATCGCCGCGCAGCGTCGGCAGGTGCATGTCGCCGGGCACGCCGACCGTCATGTTGACCGAGAACATGGCCGTGCCGGTGTGCGGCGCGGGGTAGGTGTCGGTGGTGAGTTCCTCGATGTTGATGCCCTGGCGCGCGAAGAAATCGGCCAGGCTGTGGACGATGCCGGGATGATCCATCGCCACCACGTTGACTCGGTAGGGTACTTGTGGTGTCTTGCGTTCGGCCCGGTGAGTGCGCTTGTGGATGATGGCAAGGCCAAGTTCGCCGCCGACCGAGTCAAGCCGGTCTTCCAGTTTGGTTAGCGCGTTCCAGGGCCCGGAAATCAGGATCAGGATGGCGAACTGGCCGCCCAACACCGCCATGCGGGATTCCTCGATATTGCAGCCGACTTCGGCGATGCGGTTGGTGAAACGCTGTACCAGGCCAACCTTGTCTTCGCCGGAAGCGGTGATGGCTAGATAGTCGATGTTGCTCATGGGGGTTTCCGTTGGCTTGAAGGATGCGCGATTGTAGCCAGTGCGGGGCGGCTGGCCTATCTCGCCAGGCGAGCATAATGCCGCGCATGAGCACCCTCATCGACAGCCACTGCCACCTGGACGCCGGCGAATTCGACCCGGATCGCGCTGCCGTTTACGCGCGGGCGAAGGCGGCAGGAGTGGCGATTCAGGTTGTTCCCGCCGTCACCCGAGCGAACTTCGCCGCAGTCGAGGCCACTTGCCGCCGTTATCCCGGCTGTCTGCCGGCCTGGGGTATGCATCCCCTGTATATCCACACGCATCAAGCCGATCACCTGGACGATCTGCGCCGCCAGATCGAGGCCTGGCGGCCGGTGGCCATCGGCGAAATCGGGCTCGATTTGTTCGTGCCGGGGCTGGATTTCGCCACTCAGGAAATCTTCTACGTCGAGCAACTCAAGATCGCGCGCGAATACGACCTGCCGGTGTTGCTGCATTGCCGCCGCGCCAATGACCAGATCCTCAAGCAGTTGCGTCGGATTGTTGGAAAAACCGCTGTGAAAGGCGGTATCGCCCATGCCTTCAGCGGCAGCCGGCAGCAGGCCGAGGCCTTCATAAAACTGGGTTTCAAACTGGGTTTCGGCGGCGCCTTCACCTGGGATCGGGCGACGAGGTTGCGTGCACTTGCCTTCGAGCTGCCGTTGGACGCCATCGTCCTGGAAACCGACAGCCCGGATATTCCGCCGGCCTGGATCGGCAAGGGGCGCAACGAACCCGGCGAGGTGGCGGGCATCGCGGCGGCGCTGGCGGAGCTGCGCGGGACGACGTTGGAAAAAGTGGCGCGGCGCACCACGGCGAATGCGCGGGAAGTACTGGGGATTCCGTAGGATGTGGTGAGCGATAGCGAACCGCATCATGCCGCGCGTGCCTGGGTGATGCGGTTCGCTATCGCTCACCACATCCTACGTCGAGCCCCCAACCCCACCGCCCGGCCACTGGCGAAACAGGCGGTGAGCAGGTAGCCGCCGGTGGGGGCTTCCCAGTCGAGCATTTCGCCGGCGCAGAACACACCGGGCAGGCCGCGCAACATCAGGTGTTCGTCCAGGTCTTCGAAACGCACGCCGCCAGCACTGCTGATGGCTTCGTCGAGTGGGCGCGGGGCGGTCAGCCGTAAAGGCAGGGCCTTGATCGCGGGGGCGAGTTGCGCGGGGTCGGCATACGCCTCGGCACCCAACACTTCGCGCAACAGGCCCGCTTTGAGGCCGGCGATGCCGACCCGGCTTTGCAGATGGCTGGAAAGCGAGCGCGAGCCACGCGGATGCGTCACCTCCGCCGTCACCCGCTCAAGCGATTTGCCGGGTGCGAGGTCGAGGTGGAGGAGGGCGTTGCCATCGGCTTCGATGCGATCGCGCAGTGGGGCCGAGAGGGCGTAGATCAGGCTGCCTTCGATGCCGGTCTCGGTGATGACGCATTCGCCCTGCCGGTGAATTTCCTGGCCAGCGCCATCGCGGTAATGGGCGACCACCGTTTTCAGCGGCTGCCCGGCAAAGCGGGCACGGAAATGCTCGCTCCAGGCGAGGTCGAAACCGCAATTGGCCGGGCGCAGCGGCGCGATGTCGATGCCGCGCGCGCGCAAGAGTGGCACCCAGGCGCCATCGGAACCCAGCTTCGCCCAACTGCCGCCGCCCAGGGCGAGGATCACGGCATCGGCGGCAATGGTTTTGTCGCCTTCGGGGGTGGCGAATAAAAGCTGCCGGCGGGATGCCGGCGCTACATCGGGTTCCCACCCCAGCCAGCGATGCCGTACATGGAAGTTCACCCCCGCCTGGCGCAATCGATGCAGCCAGGCGCGCAGCAAGGGCGCGGCTTTCATTTCACGCGGAAACACGCGCCCGGAACTGCCGACGAAGGTTTTGATACCAAGGCCCGCGGCCCAGGCGCGCAGGTCGTCGGCACCGAAGCTGTCAAGCAGCAATTCGATGTCGCCGCGGCGCGCGCCGTAGCGGGAGAGGAAGGGTTCGCGCGCTTCCGAATGCGTGAGGTTGAGGCCGCCCTTGCCGGCCATGAGGAACTTGCGGCCGACCGAGGGCATGGTGTCGTAGAGGTCGATCTGCGCGCCCGAGCCAGCCAAGGCCTCCGCCGCCATCAACCCGGCCGGCCCGCCACCGATGATGGCGACGTTCTTGGGTACGCTCACAGCTCGCTCCAGTGCGCCAGGTTGAATTGCAGTGCCTTGTTGCCGTTCCACTCGTTTACCTCCGGCCGATACACCGCCTGGATGCGCTCCGGTAGCGGCGTGTCGTGGAAGAACAGGATGGCGTCGGCGCTTACGCCCTTGCCGGAGAGGCGCAACTTGAGGTGTTTCTCGCCGACCAGGCGCTGACTCTGCACGCTGAATTCGCCGTGAAAAGCGGGCGCAGGGAAGCCCTGGCCCCAGACCGCGCCGCGGATGGCTTCGGCATTTTCCAGGGTGCATTCCTGAGGAGTCAGTTCACCGTCGGTTTCGATCAGCTTTTCCAGGTCGGCGGCGGAGAGGCTTTCCCGCGCCACGGCTTCGAAGGCGGCCGTGAAAGTGTCCAGCCCTTCGCGGCGCAGGGTAAGGCCGGCCGCCGCCGCGTGGCCGCCGAACTTGAGGATCAGGCCGGGGTGGTGGCGATCCACCACGTCCAGGGCATCGCGCAAATGGAGACCCGGAATCGAGCGGCCGGAGCCTTTCAGGAGGCCATCGCCGCCGTCGGCGAAAACGATCGTCGGGCGGTGATGGCGTTCCTTCAGGCGCGAGGCGAGCAGGCCGACCACGCCCTGGTGCCAGGCCGGGTCGAACAGGGTGAGGCTGGCGCCCTCACTCACCTGGATGCCGTCGAGCAGAGCCAGGGCCTGATCCTGCATGTCGGCCTCGATCTCGCGGCGTTCGCGGTTGAGGCGGTCGAGTTCCCCGGCCAGCTGCTTCGCGGTGGCTTCGTCGCGGGCCAACAGGCATTCGATGCCCACGCTCATGTCGGCCAGGCGGCCGGCGGCATTGAGGCGCGGGCCGATGACGAAACCGAGGTCTTCCGCGCCTGCGCGTTCCACCTTGCGTCCCGCCGTCGCGAACAGGGCCTGGATGCCGGGCCGCGCCAGGCCTTTCTGCATGCGCATCAGACCTTGCGCTACCAGCAAGCGGTTGTTGGCGTCCAGCTTGACCACATCGGCCACCGTGCCGAGCGCGACCAGGTCGAGCAGTTCGGCCAAATTAGGTTGGGGACGGTGATCGAAGGCGCCGCGTTTTCTCATTTCCGCGCGCAGCGCCATCAGCACGTAGAACATCACCCCGACGCCGGCCAGGTTCTTGCTGGGGAAGTCGCAGCCGGGTTGGTTCGGGTTGACGATCAACGCGTCCGGCAGCGTGTCGCCAGGCAGGTGGTGGTCGGTGACCAGCACTTCCAGCCCCAAGCGTTTCGCTTCCTCGATGCCGGCGTGGGCGGCAATGCCGTTGTCCACGGTAATCAACAGGTCGGGTTTGTGCCCTGAAGCCAACTGCGCGATCTCCGGCGATAAGCCGTAACCGTATTCGAAGCGGTTGGGGACGATGTAGCCCACCTTCGCGCCCAGAGCGGTCAAGCCGGTTACCGCGACTGCGCAGGCGGTGGCGCCGTCGGCGTCGTAGTCGGCCACCACCAGCAGTTTCTCGCCGTCGCGAATAGCATCCGCCAGGCGCGATGCCGCCGCCACGCAGTTTTTCATGTCGGCATAGGGCAACAGTTCCATCAGCTTGTGCTTCAGGTTGTCCGGCGCCTGGACGCCGCGCGCGGCATACAGGCGTGCCAGCAGCGGTGGCAGGCCGGACTGGCGCAGCGCCTGGGCGGCGGTTTCGGAATAGGGGCGGGGGAAGAGTTTCAGCATGTTCAAATATTCCAGGGCGCTGTTTTGCGCGTCAGCTTGATCTCTCTATTATGCGGGCCATGGCCCATTTCCTCCCCCTCTCCCGCGTCGCCCGCCTGGTGGGCGAATCCCGCACGGTCATCCAGCGCATGATCCATGATGGCAAGCTGTCCACGTTCGACGGCATGGTGGACATGAACGAACTTCTGCGTGTGTTCCCCGATGTGCAATGGGAGGACAACGGCGAATTCAAACGGGTCGAAGAGATCAAGGCCAAGGCCTTTGCCCGTCGCGTCTACGAACATGCCCTGCCGGACAAGGAAGTGCTGGCCGAGCGGCTGTTCGAGATGGGCCGCGAATTCGCCGCCGCCAAGACCCTGTTGCTGCACTACGACGAGGTGCTGCGTTTCCTCGACGACAAACTGGACGATGTCACGGAGGCGGGTGCGGGGGTTGCCAACCCAGCCGTCCAGCAGGCGGTCGTCGATCTCAAACAATGGCTGAGACAGGAACTTGAAGCGCGCCCCAAGGACACCGAGCGCGCCCAGTCCCTGCTGGCCCAGGAAAATGTGATGCGCATCATGTCCGCTCAGGTAACGGTTCTCCCAGCAGGCCACGAATTCTCCGTGGAAGGCAACGACACCCTGCTGGAAGCGGCCCTGCGCGCCGGTATCCCGCTTAATTACGGATGCAGCAACGGCAATTGCGGCGAGTGCAAGGCACGCCTGGTATCCGGCCAGGTCAAGAAAGTGCATCCACACGACTTCGTGCTCAAGGATGCGGAAAAGGCTGACGGCGCCTTCCTGCTTTGTTCCTACACGGCGGTCAACGATGTGGTGGTGGAAGCCGGCGTTTCCGGCGCCGATGACATCCCGCTGCAGGACATTTCCACCCGGGTGAAGGCGGTAGAAATGCTCAACGACCGCATCGCCGCCCTGCACCTCACCGCGCCGCGCAGCCAGCGGCTGCATTTCCTCGCTGGACAGCGGGTGACGCTGACCGCCGATGGCGTCAGCGGTGAGTATTACGTGGCGAGCTGCCCGTGCGAGGAGCGCCACATCGAACTGCATATCCGCCGCGACAACCGCCCCTTCTCGCGCCATGCCCTCGCTGACCTGGCCAAGGAAGACGTGGTGCGCGTCGACGGCCCGCATGGCCGCTTCGTGATGAAACTGGATTCACGCCGGCCGGTGATTTTCGTCGCCTGGGAAGACGGCTTCGCGCCGATCAAGAGCCTGGTGCAGCACGCCATGAGCCTGGAAATCGCCGAATCCATGAGCCTCTACTGGGTGGCTGGCGCCGTTGCCGACAGCGTCGGCCACTATCAGGAAAACCTCTGCCGCGCCTGGGCCGATGCCCTCGACGATTTCACCTACCAGGCGCTGGATACCGCCGCCGGCACCACGGCCGCCATTGCCGAATCCATCCTCGCCCAACACCCCGATCTGTATCGCGCCGACATCTATGCCGCCGGCCCCCACGCCTTCCTGCAAGCCCTGCAAGCCGGGGCGCTGGCGCGCGGCCTGTCGCCGTTGGGCTGGCACGGGGAGACGATCGAGTAGCAAGCCTTCCGGCGGCAGCCGGACCACGGTGAAACAACTACGCTGCCGTAGGAGCGGACCGTGCGATGAAGCCCCTAAGCGAACGGCTAAGCAGCCAAAAAACGGCTGCCAAGCCGCTGCTTATACCGTTCGGTATCCGCGATGGCCGGTAGAAGCCAGGGCGCAATAAAATGGGGGCAAAAGCCCCCAAATCTCGGAATGGCCTGACTCAGATTTTCACGATGTCGAACAGGACCAGGATGCCGAAGTGGAAGACGATGAAGATTGTGACGGCGGCGATGACGGCGGTGTTTTCGCTCTTTTCAAAGAGTCGCTGCATGTTCATGGGAAGTTCTCCAGTTAGGGATTTAATGTAGGAAGGAACGATACGTTTCCGCCCGCGCCAGGTCGAGCCCCCGGCTTGACGGAAGTCAAATTCAGTGGCTCGTCCCTTCCGACAGCCGGGTCTTGTTCCACACGTTGTATTTGCCCACCGGCCGCTTCATGGGCAGGCGCTTGATCTCTTTCAGCGTCCGGGCGTCATACACCACCACGGCGCCGTCCATCTCCCAGATCGAGACCAGGGCATATTTGCCATAGCGG
>Ga0210026_1000682_pt1 | contig 37358 bp, 25 predicted proteins | sample CryGeymeta201509_FD_183977 | JGI IMG/M metagenome (GOLD analysis project Ga0210026, IMG submission 183977) | Groundwater microbial communities from Crystal Geyser aquifers in Utah, USA - Crystal Geyser metaG 2015-09 (SPAdes) (version 2) | ecosystem: Environmental > Aquatic > Deep subsurface >...
TTCGGTTTTCGGTTTTCGGTTTTCGGTTTTCGGTTTTCGGTTTTCGGTTTTCGGTTTTCGGTTTTCGGTTTTCGGTTTTCGGTTTTCGGTTTTCAGTTTTCAGTTGTGATTGGTCCGCAGGCCCTATGGCCTGCATTGCGATTTGCGACTAACCGCTCACAGCAACCTGCTCACCGCTCACCGTTAGGACACTTTCGCCACGATTTCCTCGCTGACTTCCCACAGGTGTTTTGCCAGCACCATATCGTTCCCAAACTTCGACGACTTGGCGATATTGCAGTCCGCCAAATACTGCCCGGTGACTTTTGCCAACGAAGGGTTGGTTGCAGCCCATGTTTGGGTCGCCGCGCCCTGTGGAATCGTCTTCAACCCCAACGGACCAACGACGGCAAGGAACCCATCAACAATCGACGCCATGTTTCGGGCGAGGTTCGTGTGGATGACGCCTGGATGCACTGCGTTCGCGGTCTGTCCGGGTTTGAGGCGAGTGGCCAACTCGCGAGCAAAAAGCAGGTTGGAGAGTTTCGATTGGCCGTAAAATCGTCCAGAGCTGTAGCCTTTTGATCCGTCTAGATTCTGAAAATCGATGCCCCCCTTTGCTGTAAATTTATGGCCTTCGCTCGACAACATCACCACGCGTCCATCATCGGTCAGTCGGTCGAGAAGTCCCGTCACCAGAATGAAGTGCCCGATATGATTGGTCATGAACTGAAGCTCATAGCCATGGCTCAGATTCAGCTTGGGCAGCGCCATGATGCCAGCATTGCAGATGATGCCGTCCAAGGTCTCGTCCTGCAGCGACGCCACGGCCGCAGCCACGGACTTGGGCTCACTCAACTCACAGGCCACCGCGCGGAAATTCTTGGTGAACGGCGACATCGCGTCTTCAGCCTTTTTGACCGTTCTGGCAGCAGCCACCAACCGAGCACCACGAAGGGCGAGCACTCGAGCGGTCTCCAGACCGATTCCGGAGTTGCAGCCGGTGATAAGAAAGGTTTTCCCGCTGAGGTCCAGACCGGCAGTCACGTCTTCGGCTGTTGAGCCATAGCCATAACCGCTTTTTCCAGTGCCTTTGAGTTTCGATAATAACGACATATTTGGTTTCTCCTGAGATTTCTGGACGTTCGATGCATCCTATAGCCATCGGTCACAAATCGACTGCGGATTCTTGGGCGGGGGGCAGCTAGCGGCGAGCAGTTTGGCGCGGACGTCGTCAATATGCGTCTCACGGCTCACCGCCCAGCCTGAAGTCCAGCGCACGCGGTCCCGCGGCTCTCGCGAACTGAAATTATGATGGACGTTTGTGCAATTGCCATCTGCCGTTCAATAATCGCTTTGTGCCAGATCCACTAGAAGGGGTTATGTGTCCATCATCCGAATGAAGGCAGTATTCTTGACGATTATCTGCAGTGCGGTGGGATTTACTGCCGGTTGCGCAGATGATGAAACGAGTCGGCTCGGCACGAACAACATGTCGGCGTCGAATAACTCAGGGTCGAATGACTCAGCGAATAATTCAGCGAATAATTCAGCCAATAATTCAGCGTCGAATAACTCGCCGTGGAACAACACTACCACTGGCGAATGTAGAGTCGTCAGCCTAAAGCCGTTCCAGAACCAATGTGCTGTTTTTCACGATGACTTAGCCACATGGCAAACTGGAGAGCTCGCGCCCGTGCCCATTGATCTTGGGCTGGCATTGGCATGGTCTTATCAAAACCAATGTCCGATAGATGACAATATTGAGCTAACCTCTTTGGTCGTGAAGGGTGACATGCTGACTGCGCTGGACCAACACAATAACCTTGCCACCTTGAGCCGCACCACCGGAAAACAACTTGCATGTTTTCAGACAGAAATAGAATTTGGGATTTCCCTTCCCCTTGATGATACTCCAAAAGTAGCTGTTTTTTCTACGGTTTTTGAACCAAACGATTTCGTCGATAGATCAATCGAATGGGTGTTTGTTGATCCGTTCGCATCAGAATCAACCATCAGAAACCAGATTCGTGGTTGTTATTTGATCAGTCAAACGGGCGGCGTGCGTCAGGCGCCAGACGGACAGATCATTGCAGAATCAAAACAGCCAAGAGGGATCGTGAGTGTGGACCCGATTACTGGCGCAGTTAACTGGGGGGTCGATTACGAGGAATTAGCCCAGTTATCTGTCTCTAACGATGGGTTTTACACGACTCCATATAGTATGGGATTCGACGAAGCTACGCGGGAGTTGATAGTCGACCTTGGCGGCGGAAAAACAGTGGGTGTGGACTCATGCGGCGTCATACGTGAACGTCCAGATGCGATATCGACAACTATAATTGAGTTTTCGGGCGGACGCTTCGAGATTAGAAAAACCGTGATGGGTACTCAACTCAAGGTATATGATGAGGCGAGTGAGTTGATCGCTCAGGGTACATGCGACCAACTGCTCACATTATCGGAAGACACAGTCGCTTGTATCAAGAGGGTTCCAAGTGCGAAAATGAACATAGTCGTTTTTGAATCGGGTAAATCCGAGCGAGAATTGCTCGTAAACGGTTCTTTGTTTTCTAATATTGTCGCAACACGAGATGGCGTGCTGATCTTACCTGGATTAAATTCCGTCGGCTTTTATGATTGGAGAAATGGCGTGATGATCGGCTCACACGAGCTGCCTGACGACATGGGCCGAGGCCGAGTTTTCGTGTCGGATGTCGGAGAAGACGGTCGAATCCTTTTAGGACAATTCGATAATGTTTATGCGATCGATTCCAACCTTACGGGCCTCGCCCCTGGCAGGTTTCCCCGTGGATTCTCCGATCTATTGAGGTGGGCGGGTAGGTGGTGAACGGAGCAGCTCCGTTTTGAGTGAGGGGGTAGTTTCTATCCAGCTATGAAGATTGATGACGCCATTAAAGTGTTTGATAGATGTGGTGGAGTACTCCGGACAAAGGAGGCCCTAGACCTCGGAGTGCACCCGCGGACTCTGTATCAGATGCGCGACGAAGGAATACTTGAGGCGATTTCTCGCGGAGTGTATCGCCTCACTTCACTCCCTCCCCTCGCAAATCCCGATTTTGTGACGGTTGCTCTACGCGTACCCCAGGCTGTCATCTGTTTGAATTCGGCGCTGTCGTACTACGACGTTTCTGATGATGTTCCACACGAAGTCCACATTGCGTTGCCGCGCGGAAGTAAGAAACCTCAAATGGATTATCCGCCGATCCAAGTTCATCAATTTGGTGTTGATACTTTTAGGGCTGGAATCGATGTGGTGCAGATCGATGGCGTGCCGGTTCAAATCTATAACCTTGCTAGGACGGTCGTGGACTGCTTTCGCTACCGTAACGTTTTGGGGACAGATGTCGCTGTTAAGGCGCTCAAAGAGGCGTTGACTCGCGACGGAGTCAACTTCCGTGAGATACTCAAGTACGCGCGAATTTGTCGTGTGGAGACTTCTATCCTTCCTTATCTGGAGGCTTTGCTTTGAAGACGGGGGCAAAAATGATGTCATTACGCCGGAAGCTGCGCGCATCGTGTATCCGACCTTGTTGCTTGATTTCGAGGCCCCCGAGTTGTTGGGATACACTCCGGAAACGGCCATCGCGGAGAAGTTCGAAGCGATGGTAGTTCTCGATATGGCCAACACTCGCCTCAAGGACTTTTGGGACATCTACATGCTTGCTCAGACTCAAACGTTTGATGGAGCCATGGTGGCACAGGCGGTGGCATCGACATTTGCTCGTCGCCGCACGTCCTTGCCCACCTCGTTGCCTATCGCTCTCACACCGGCCTTTTCAGAATTGCTAATCAAACAGACGCAGTGGGTCTCCTACCTCAAAAAAAGCTCAAGGATTCAAGGAGAGATCCCAACATTGGCAGATGCAGCAGTGGTGATCGCGGGCTTTCTGATGCCTGTCGTGGATAGGCTGACTAGCGCTCAAAGTATCGCCGCTACTTGGCACCCCGGTGGCCCGTGGATCGACGAAAGCGGGCTTTCCATCACTTAACCTCGAAGATCCGAAACTCTGGCCGATGAACACCACATACATCGCTCACCGCCAGCTGCTCACGGCTCACCGCGGACCGGCCTTCGTGACCAGATGGCCGACAAGGTTCCGCCCGAGATCAGGTGCCAGACTCCCCACCATGCGGCGACAACCGCCATGGGTCCGTTTCCATCAAAAAAGCTGAAGATTAAAACCAGGCCCAGGCCCGAGTTCTGAATGCCTGTCTCAAGCGCGATGGTTCGTCGTTCAGGCTCTTCGAGCCTCGCCGCCCACGCGATGCCATAGCCTGTGAGCAGGGCCAAGCCGTTATGCACAGCGACCAAGAGCGCGACATGTCCGACGTAGGCGCCAAAGGCTTCGCGGTTCACGATTAACGCGATGACGATGAAGGCCATCAACACGATTCCGGCCAGAATCTGGGCGGGTTTCTGGATTTTGTCGGCGAATTTCTTTTGGAAATGCCGCAAGGCAGCGCCTGCGGCGACAGGCAGGGCGATAAGGATCAACGTCGTTTTCAGCATGTCGAACCAGTCGACAACCACACCCACTTGGTCTGAAGCATCTGGTAGAAACTTGGCGGCGCCCGCAAAGATCAGGGGCGTCATGAATGCAGCCCCGATCGTCGCAATGGTCGTAAGGCCCACCGATAATGCGGTGTTCGCCCGCGCGAGCTGGCAAAAATAATTGGACATGTTGCCGCCTGGACAGGCGGCCACCAGCAACATCCCCAGCGCGATTCCTGGATGGGGTCTAAACAGGAAAATCAGGCCTAGAGTTAGAAGCGGCAGTGCGACCCATTGTGACGCAAGCCCCGCGACCAGTGCCCGTGGGGTCCGCTTGAGGCGCTGCAATTCTTCGGTTTCGATGCCCAACGCAACCGCGAACATCACAAACGCGAGAGCTACGTTCAGGACTTGGAGACCTGCAGCGCTGAATTGGACGTGCGCTTCGTCGATAGGTGGAATCATGCGCCTATCCTCGCCTGTCGACGAAGATTTTGCCAGATCAGATTGGTTCGTATAGGTGAGGCAGCGCTTGTTTTCGGGACGCCGCGTAAATCAACGAGGTCTCTAGGTGAGCGACTTCTGGGCGAGTTGTGAAGGCATCCATGGCCAGATTTCGAAGGTGTTCGGTGTCGCGAACAACAACATGCACCACAAAATCCTGTCGTCCCGCCAAATGGTAGGCGGCAACGACCTCGGGGAGCGACAAAACATGGGCGTAGAAGTCCTCGACCTCGGCGCGTGAATGCTGCTTGAGCTGAATGCCGACCATGGCTTGCAGTCCGATTCCAAGCGCTTCGGCGGCAACTTCTGCGTGAAAGCCTAGGATGACTCCGGTGTCGCGGAGTCGTCGAATCCGTTCAAAACATGATGAGGGGGCAAGCCCAACCACGGCGGCAACCTCTTTGTTGGTTAACCGACCATCTTTCTGCAAGAGGTCCAAAATTTCGAAGTCTATTCGGTCGAGGCTGAAATTCATGATGAAATTCCGATAACGATTCGTTGGATAGTGTCCTGTGGGGAATATATAATTAGAAAAGTTCGAAAACAACGAATAAGTATCGGAGGCTATATGTCGGGACTTGCCACACATCTGATTCATTCGGGTAGAGAACACCTCAACGACCTGGGCGTGCACGCGTTGCCGCTCGACCGGTCCACCACGTATCCCATCTCGGACCTCGCCAGGGCAGGCATCAGCCTTAACTCGCTGGCGCACGGCGCCCCGTCGGCACCGGATGCCGTTTACGCACGCTTGCTCAATCCAACCGTCGCGCGATTCGAAAACGCCATCGCAAGCCTTGAAGACGCACCAGAAGCGGTCGCTTTTGCCAGCGGCATGGCTGCGGTCACAGCGGTTCTTTTTGCCGCCAAAACCATCGGCAATCACGTGATCGCGATTCGCCCAGTTTACGGCGGGACCGACCATTTGTTGACGTCTGGCATGTTGGGAATCGACGTGACCTTTGCGACGGAGGCCGACTTTCATTTGGCGATCCGTCCTGACACCTCGTTGATTTTGCTGGAAACACCTGCGAACCCGACGTTGAGCCTTATCGATATCGAAGATGTGGTTAGCCGGGCCAAGGGAGTTGCCGTATTGGTGGATTCGACCTTTGCTACGCCGGTCCTTCAGAAACCACGCCTTCAGGGCGCGACTCTGGTTTTGCATAGCGCCACCAAATACATCGGTGGACATGGCGACACGATGGGCGGAGTGGTGGCAGGCGATGCGGATTGGTGCGCACGGATTCGCGGCGTGCGAGTGGCCACTGGTGCGGTTTTGGAGCCACGCGCTGCTTACGACCTGCATCGTGGGCTGCAGACGCTTGGTGTGCGTGTCGAAGCGGCTCAGGCCAATGCCATCAAGGTGGCTCGATGGTTGTCGAAACACGAAGGTGTCTCGGCGGTTCATTTTCCGGGTATGGGCGAGGATGACCGCGGTTTGATTGGCCGCCAGATGAAGGGGCCGGGCGCGATGGTGGCCTTTGAGGTGGCCGGTGGGTATTTCCAAGCCGCCAAAATCGTCGAATCCGTTTGTTTGATTACGGCTGCAGTGAGCCTTGGGTCGACCGACTCGTTGATTCAACACCCGGCATCTTTGACCCATCGAGTCGTCGACGAAGAAGCTCGCAACTCTTGCGGCATCGTTCCGGGATTAGTTCGGCTTTCGGTCGGGCTTGAAGACGCCGCTGATTTGATTGCCGATTTGGCGCAGGCGTTGGGAATCAAAACGGTATCGAAGGCCAAGTCGCCCCAGAATTGCTTTACTTCAGCTCTTTAAGCTGCGATTCGCCCCATTTGGTCGAAAAGGGAATCGCCTCTTTTGCGCTCAAGAAGAACTCATGTTCACAGCCATCGCCGATGGGCTCTTCCGAGAATCCTACGCCATCTTTTGCGATGAGCAGGTCGTACATGCCTGAACCGTCGGAGTTGGGGCATTTGGGGTCGACCACCTTCCCCGCAAAAAGCTTGGTACGCAAAGCTGTCGGCAGCTGGTGTTTCATCTCGGCGGGATTGACGTCGTCAATAAACCACTGCCAAGGGTGGAATTGCTTGCCAGTCTTGAGCGAAAAACTGAGATATTGAGTGCTTATGCCCGATCGTCCGGTTCCTGCAATCCATCGATAGAGCGCAATCGTTATCCAGTGTTCGTTAACAAACACGAGATTGGCCGAAGTTTCGTCGACCTCATAACCGCCGGTCTGCGCCAAGGCGTCGCGTCGTGCCTCAAAAGACCTTTTCAATTGAGCGTCGTTGGTGAGTTCTTTATTCAGCTTTTTGTTGATGGCCTTGATGGCGGGAGTCGTCCCCTGGAATTTAATCCCGTGTTCCGCACCGTAAGTAAGTTCGCGAAACGTCAGTTTTTCGCTAGATTTCCAAGGCCCTTTGACGAGCTTTGGCCGAGCCTCCAACGGAAGGTTGTAAGCGTCAGATCTGCAGTTTTCTACCGCGTCTGGGCTGATGACACGCTCAAGGCGTAGTGCGAGTGAAGGGCTAGTTTCGTCCTTCGCCCATTCTCCGGTTAACTCGTTTTTTGTGACCTCAGCGATCTTCCACTTGCCGGTGTCGCCTTGCTCTTGCCAAAGGTCCCCAGCCCCCTGTTGTTCAAGCCGGATGGGTTTAAGGTGTTTTTGGTAATAGTAACTGCCCGTGCCGCGTTCATTGAAGCAGACCGTCACCTTGTGTTTACCGATATGGCCCGTCCAATTCCCGGACGGTAAGGCATATGAAATGCTCGAAAAAACGAGCAAAATGCTTGCGCTTAGAATCGAAAATATCATTGGGGTGCGCATGGCCGGCCTGTGCAAATCTGGGAAGTGGTTGAAACAGATTCTTGGGCCCTTAGACGGCAACAATTGGGTTTTATTCTATGATTGGTCGCAGAATCGCAAGTCCAGACTGGAGCCTGGCGGACCTAGGGCCCATAAGCCGCGCGTACCAGGCGCAGGTCATATCGTGCGTGCGTCCTGAAAACTGAAACCCGACAACCGACCCATTGATGAACTGAGAACTTGTCTGGAAACTGCGAACCGCTACACTTCGCCCACTTCGGAGGGTGAAAGATGCGTTCAATGTTTTGGTTGGTTTTAGTGTTGTTGGTGGGATTTCCAGTGGGTTCGATGGCTCAAGAGCCGTCGATTCAAGAGGACCTTCTTAAAATTCGTCGTGATCCTCCGCCTGAGGCGCTAACTCAGGGGCATTCGTACCTGACGTCCGACGAGTCTGAACTCTACCTTTTTAAACCTTATGTGACACAGAGAGGCGGTCTCTACGTGGGAATCGGCACCGACCCGAACTACGTGTTCGCCGCATGGAGCAAGGCTGATGTCGCGGTGCTTGTGGATTTTGACCAGAACGTAGTCGACCTGCATCAGGTGTACGCGGCGTTTTTTGCCAAGGCGGCAACCCCGGCCGAGTTTGTGGCCCTTTGGGAGAAAAAGAACGAAGAAGCCGCGCATGCAGCGATCGACGCCTTCGATGCAAAACGCGCCAAACGCCTGAAGCGAATCTACAAGTCGGGTCGCCGCAAGGTTCTGCCCCGTTTGGAGTGGATGCGCGACCACTGGCCAACCCTTGGCGCTTCAACTTTTGTCGACGATTTGGAGCAGTATAGGTTCATCGCAAAAATGTCGAAAGAAGGGCGTATTTATTCGGTGCGCGGGGATTTGACCAAAGACAAAACGATGAAGGATATCGGCAAATTCGCCAAGAAGCATGACCTCAAGGTTACGACGCTTTACCTGACGAATGCCGAGTATTATTTCACATTCGAAACCGGCGATTATGTGGCGAACATCACCGGGCTTCCGATGGAAGACGACTCGATTGTTTTGCATACCTTCCCGCGAAGCCAGAAAGAGTATCGCTATATTTTCGAGACCGGGCCGCATTATCAGGCATGGGTGAAGAGCGGAAAAATGGCCGATTTGCGCGAGTTGATTCGTCGCCGCGCCAAGAAAATTGAAGGCCACGAAAACCTTCTGCAAATCACCAAAATGCCAGATGGCACGGATACGGCCGAGCCGACTCCGAAAGCTGAGCCCAAGAAGACCTCGCCCGTCACAAAGCCTGCTGTGAAGGCGGCAGAGTGAGATTCTCTGGGTTGGTGCTGCTCGTATTCGCCATCGCTTGCGAAGCTCCTCAACCGACGCCGGACGTGGTCCCCTCGGTTCAGTCGGTTCAAACCGCCGAGCCGCAGCCAAGTGCTCAATGTCCGACTTCTGGCAAAGACGACCCATGTTTTACCCCACCGGAAGGGGTCAATGCCCAGGGAATATACGTTCGGCCTCCATTTGTGGAACGTGTCATAGAACCACAATCGTGTGACACGAGTGATGGGGACGAGCCGTTTAACTCCAAAAACATCGACCCGCTTTATGATGCGGCGTTCGAGAAGCCCTACACAAACCCATTCCAAGACGGACTGGTTCGTCTGCGATTCGATGTTTCATTGCCGATGTCGCAGGTTCTCGAAGTCCGCAAGGCCAAGACCAGTGCCATAAAGGTCGAATTCGTCGGTGGTGGCGTCCGTGTTGCCGACGGTCCGAAACAACCGCTCTACAAGGTCGACAAGGTCAAAGAGATCGAAGCGCTTGTGTGGCTTATGGGCACCGACGTGCTGGTGCAGGTGCATGACGCCCAAACGGGGCTCGAATTGCTTACCGTGCACGCCAAAGACGTCGCTCCTGGCGACGGAAGCGTCAAATGGACAGGCGCCAAGCCGAACTTGCTCGTGACGCGCGCCTCGTGTTCGCCGATGGCGCCCGTGGCTGCGAACGCCAATCCGTTGCCGCGGTATTTCGAAAAGCCGCTGAATTCCATCCTGACGCTTGATTTGGCCGAGATCGAAAATGACGGCGAGAAGTTGATCGTTGCGACCAGCTCTCGGGGTTTGGAGGGGGAGTACTGCGCCACGAAGTCGCTTCCGGGCCTCTTGGTGGAGTCGCCATGGCGCTTCATCGATCCGAATTATGCGGCGTGGCGGACGACTCCGCCGGTAGAGGTTGATGGGCGACTTCGTTTTGACCTCTCGTACAAGTCTCCACAAATGGTTCAGGAGCTGTTGACGGAGTTGAACGCACGTTTTCCGGAAAAAACTCGGTTGGAGCAAATCGGTCTCTCGTCTCAGGGCCGACCAATCTTGGCCCTGGTCGTCGCCAATGGCCTGAAGCCTGACGATATTCGGCCGCCGATTTTGATCAATGGGGCGTATCACGGCGACGAGATTCTTTCGACAGACGTCGTGTTCGACGCGTTGGATGTCCTTTTATATGGGGACGATCCTCGTGTTCAGGGCTGGCTCGACCATTTTGTATTTTGGATCGTTCCCATGGTGAACCCCGACGGTGTGAATGAATTTCTAGAGCGTTCACAATTCAGCGGTCGAAAGAACGCACGGGATCTGGACGCCGACGGATTTATCGAAAAGCGAGAGGGTGTCGACCTGAACCGGAACTTCCCAGTGGAGTGGGGCACGTTGGTACATGAGGAGCTCGAGGAGCCTTATGGCAAGTGGTACCGCGGTCCAGAGGCCGGTTCGGAATCTGAAACAAAGGCGATGATGGCCTTGGTAGACCGCGAACGATTTGTCGCGGCCTTGTCCTACCACACCGGAACCACGGCGGTTTTAGGTGGTTATTCGATCGATTCACTCAAGTCACCAAGTCCTGATGAGTCGATGATGTTGGCTAAAAGAATCGCTCCTGAAATGGGGACGGCGCCCAACGGTCGTAAGTTCCGGTTCCGAAAAAACCTCTATCCGGTCGAGGGTGTCGACCAAGATTGGATGCGTTTTAAACATGGCACCATTGCGTTGTTGATCGAAGCCTCGCGCGGTTCTCCTGCGGGTTGGTGCAAACGCAAAGCCGCGATTATTCCAGGCCGAAAGGCGTGGATGGCACTCATGGACGAACTCGCCGGTGGACCACTTGTCATCGGACGAGCGACTCGTCAGGGCAAGGCTGCCTTGGTGCCGGTTTCGATCGAAGGGCAGCGTGTTTTCAATTCAGAAATCTGGACCTCACGTCCACGAGACGGTCGGTTTTTCCGGTTTCTTTCGAAAGGTCAGGACACCTTGCGGGTGGCCGGCAAAAAGGTCTCAACCAAGGGCCACAAAGCCTTTGAAGAAATAGAAGTGGTGTTGCCATGAATCGTGATTTAGGTCTGCCAACTCTTCTGCTCGCAGTGTTTCTCTTGGGCGGATGTGAATCGACGCCAGCCCCCAAAGCCGAGCCTACGACGACTCCTGTGGCGGCTCCAATCGCGCCCCCCACGGTGGTGGCTGAGGCTGATTCGCCAGCGGACATTGCGCCACAGGTCGACCTTCCGAAAGAACCGGAAGTCCGTAAGGGGCGAGCCTGTCCGGCGGAAGTCGAGGGCATGTCTTGCATTCCGGGTACCGAGTTCACGCGCGGCATGGATGACGATGCACACGCGTGTGTGCAAGACGACCAGCCCTCGGACCGTCGCAGCGCCGCATCGCCGGCCGCGCGAATCTATGTCGATACATTCCTGATGGATAAGACTGAGGTCACCATCGAGGCTTATGGGAAATGCGTGAAAGCCGGGAAATGCCCGAATTCAGGGCCCGTTTATGCCGATTATCGGGCACCGAAACAGCCGATCACGGGCAATCCTTGGTACGACGCGGTCACCTATTGTGAATTTGTCGGTAAACGCCTGCCGACCGAAGCTGAATGGGAGCTTGCTGCGCGTGGACCCGACGGAGAACTTTCGCCGTGGGGGAATGCCGAGGCGACCTGTGATTTAGCGGTAATCATGGACGATAGGGGGCGAAGCTGCGGCGAAATTAAACGTCGAGGGGTAAGCCCAGAAAAGGGCCGCGTGCTTGAGGTTGGCTCCAAGCCCGCTGGGCGTTACGGGCTATTTGATATGGTCGGAAATGCTGAAGAATGGGTCGCGGATTGGTGGACGCCCACTTGGGCCGAATGTGGCGCGGATTGCCTCGGGGATAACCCGAAAGGTCCATGCGGCGGTGCCGAACCTTGTGGTGACCTGAAGTATCGCGCGGTTCGTGGAGGGTCTTGGTACTGGCCTGCCGAACACGCCAATGGTTATCATCGTCGTCGTAACCACCCGAACAATAAGCCATTCCATCATTTTGGTTTTCGTTGCGCAAAATCGCTCGATCCCATCGATGCCGACGCCGAGTGAGCTCAAATGATGAAATTACCTTGGATGTTTTTTGCCGTCGCGCTGGTGGCTTGTTCTGACGACAAGCCCGCAGTCACTCAGGCTGATGCGTCTGTCGACGCAAGAGCCATGACGGATGTCGGAGACACCGGCATCATCGATTTCTGGGACATGAACCTTGCCTGCTACCACAGGGAACAGCCCTCCACCGTTCCAGCAATTCGTGTCCCGAGGTGGGCGTTTGAACCTTGGATTTCCAAGGATATCTCGGATGGCGCCGACACGTACGCGTTTGTCGAGGGGTTCAAGAGTCGCAATATCCCTGTGGGTGTCGTTGTTTTGGATAGCCCGTGGGAGACGCATTACAACACGTTCATCCCCAATCCTGAGCGTTATCCCAACTTTGAGCAGATGATTTCTGACCTTCGTGCCCAGGATGTGCGAGTCGTGCTCTGGGTCACGCAGATGGTCAACGAGATCGGGCTCGATCTTGAGCAGGGCGGCGATGTCTACGTGGGGCCAGCGTCGAATTATCTGGAAGGCAAAACCTGCGGGTATTACGTCGATGACGGCAAAACCTATAATTGGTGGAAAGGCCGCGGCGCCGCTGTGGATTTTAGCGATCCTGGTGCCCGTGCTTGGTGGCATGCGCAACAAGACGTCTTGCTCGATATGGGCGTGGCGGGTTGGAAACTCGATTTTGGCGAGAGCTATATCCGGCGCGATACCATCAAAACCGATGCCGGCGTGGTGCCTCACCAGACGTACTCGGAGTCGTATTATCAAGACTTCTGGGAACACGGCGCGTCCAAGCTGGGCACAGATGATTTCCTGACGATGGTGCGTGGATACGACAAGAGCTACGATTTTGAGGGCCGGTTTTTTGCCAAACGTGAACACGCTCCAGTGGCGTGGGCAGGCGATAATCGCCGCGACTGGGTGGGCCTTGAAGACGCACTCGACCATATGTTTATGAGTGCTGCTGCTGGTTATGTCGTCGTCGGGTCGGACCTGGGCGGCTATTTGGACCGTGACGACGTCGATCTGGGGATTTTGGTCCCCGCTGACCGAACAAATTTCCTGCGCTGGGCGGCTGTCTCCGCGCTCTCGCCGTTCATGCAGCTTCATGGTCGGGCGAACCTGACCCCTTGGACCTTCCCAAACGATCCAGACCCGGATGAAACGGTCGATATTTATCGATTATGGTCCACGTTTCACAGCGAGTTAGTGCCGTTCATTTACGCGTTATCCGAAGAAGGCTTTAAGGATTTCACTCCGGTATTGAGGCCTGTGGGCGAGCCAGAAACATGGCCTGGGGATTATAGATACACGCTTGGGGATGCGCTTTTAGTCGCGCCAATTTTGGACGAAACCGGTATTCGAGAAGTCGAGTTTCCAACCGGCAATTGGCTGGATCTTTGGAGCGGCCAGCCGTTTTCGGGAACCCTGACTTTCGACATCTCAAGCAGCCTGCGGCGGGCTTTGATTTTTGCTCGCGAAGGGTCGATCGTCCCGATGAATATCTCGACTTTGGCTACCAATCTTGGTGGTCCTGATCTGGCCGGCACGTTGACAGTGCTGGTCTTCCCGAGCACAACGCCTGCAACGTTCACCTTGCATGAATCGACTCCGGCGCAGATTTCGGCGGTCATCGAAACAGGCGTCATTTCGGTGGAAGTCCCAGCCAACGATAAGCCGATTTGGCTACGTGTCTTGGCGCCCACAGCCACGACGGTTCGGGTAGACGGCGTTGAGCGTCTGCCTCAGCCGACACGAGCTTTAGCCGCCGACACAGGATTCGCTAAAATCGATGGTTTTGTGTGGGTGAAGCTTAACGCCGCTGCAAGCGTCGAGATCCAATAGGAAGCCCTAAAGTGAGATACCACACGGGATAGCTCGAACCGAGATTCCGAAGGTGTCGCCAATCTTCAGCTGATTCATCAGCGCGGCGGCTTCCTCGATGGCTGTGTCGGCTTGCCGCCAGTCGTGGACACTCACCGACAGGTTCCACGTAGAGTAGTCGCCCTTGGTTGGGCTCAGCGCCCCACAGGTACCCATCCCTGTGCCAATCGTCTTGATGCCTTTGGCTTCTAATCGAGCCGAGAGCAACGCTGAAAACGCCTCGAACGTGATTTCTGAGCAGTCTTCGTTGAACAAGTTTTCCAGATCATCAGAACAGCCCCTTGCTTCGGCCTCGACCGAGATTCCGAACGTGTTGCCAATCTGCAATTGATTCATCAGCGCTGCGGCTTCCTGAATCACAGCGTCGGCTTGGCGCCAGCTGCCAATGCGCACCGAAGCGTTCCAGGTCGACGGATCTTTGCTGGCTTGACCGCAAATGCCAATGCCGATGCCGATGACGTCGATGTTTTTCTCCTTCAGTCGGGCTGCAAGGGTCGTCGAAAAATCCTCGAAGCGAATCTTTAGGCAGGCGCCTTCGGGCACCATTTCTAGGTGGTATGGGCAAATCTGGGGCTCGGTGCCTTCCACGCCAAACACGATTGCCCGTGGGCCGGAGCCTCGCATCGGAATGTACGCACCTGATTCCTCGCAAGTTTCCGGAGTGCCCACGTACACGCCGCCCAACGACTTCGAAATCTGAGTCAGGTCCTTGGGTGAACCCTTGGCCGGGTCGACTTTCACTCGTCCCCCGATGATTTTACGTGAACCTGAGCCATGAAGCGGAATGTATGCGCCGCTTTCTTCGCAGGTGAGCGCTGCCCCGACCTTAACCCCATGAAGGGTGGCCGAAGTTTGGGTCAGGTCCGAACGAGTCCCGCTTGGTTCAAGGTTTTTGCACGTGGGGGCTTCGGGTGAGGCTGAACAGCTCATCAGAAGCAAGAGGCCAAATGCCGCCAGTGTTTTGTAGAATATCGACATCGTCGCCTCCTACGAAGCCCGTTTGGGGTAAGGCCGCAGCCCGAGTAGGATCTCGGCCCGCTCGGTCAATGGCTGCGCCGCAAGCCCTGCATCAGTGTGTTCGGCCAGGTTTTCTTTGACCAGATCGTACACCGTGGTGCGATCTTGACTGGCGTCGATCTCGACGACCTTGTTTTTGCCTCTGAAGAGCTCCAAGGTCGGCAGAGTCTCTGCCTTAAACGTGTCAAACCTCAGCTTCATGCTCTCGATATTATCGTCGCTTCTTTCCGAATATTTTGCTCGTCCTGCAATCCGTTTTTCGAGCACTTCGTAGGGACACTCAAAATAGAGCATTCGCGGCAGTTCAGCGTCGTGTCCAAAAATTTCGTACCAGCCCTCCATGTTGTTTAAAGAACGTGGGAAACCATCGAGTAGGAAATTGGTTTTTCCGGTCGTTCGGATGGCGGTATCCATGGCGTCTTTGAGCAAGGTGACCGTGATCTCGTTGGGCACCAGCTGACCGGCTGTGATGTACTCCTCGATTGTGGCGGCAGTCGGCCCGCCAGCTTCGCGAGCGGCACGCAGTAGGTTCCCGGTCGATAGATGTGTCCAGCCCAGCTGTGTCGCTGCTAGCTCACACATGGTTCCTTTGCCAGATCCTGGGCCACCGAGGATAAAAATCACGTTCGGCTTGGGGCAGGGTTTTCGTGGATCAAAATGGTGCAAAACCACTGTGGGGGCCGGCGCGACGCCCTTTTTGTAGACGTGCCATTCCTGGTCTGTGGGCGGCAGTTCGGCTTCGCTGGTGATGTCGTAGGCCAGATGCCCGTCCAAGCGGCAGATGCGCCAAGATTTGTAGCTGTTCGAGTATGAGAGCGCGGGGCTTCGTTCGCTTTTTCCGTCCTCTCGGTCCCACGCCATCTTGCCGTTCCAGTAGCCAACCGTCGAAATTGTACCTGACTCGGATTCGGCTGGCGGAGCCGCTGACGGCACAAAAAGGCCGTCCACTTCAGGCAGACCCGCGCCCGAGACTTCGATGAAAAACGTGTTGGGTTTGAGGTCGTTGGATTCCACGATGCGGTCCTTTGCGGTGGGGCTTTCATTCGGAGGGATGAGGCCCCACTAGACGTGGTTTCTTGGGATCGCGCAATCATCGTCCTGATCCGGGCGGCGCCAGTCTGACCAGCCCGGAGCCTTTGGGACCTGCCGCGTCTGAGGGCAAAAAAAGACCCAGCGGGCCATGGCGGCCGGCTGGGTCTGGTAGGTCCTAGTCAACCAAGTTTAGCGAATGCTTTTGGCGGGTCGAGCCCACTCGATGCATTCGGCGAGCAAGACCGAGTAACCGCTGCCGCCGCCATTGCTGAGGTCTTGTACAGTCACGGTTGCACTCGGAGTCGCGAGGTCGACCTTCGTGATGTTGTTGTAGCTGTTCGCCCCGCAGAATGTCGGCGTAAGGGCCGAACTTGGGATGATGAGTTCGTCACCAGCTGCGGCGTGGTAGCGCAGAATGTAGATGGAGGACACTGGGCTTGCGAAGTTCAGTATGAGGTCATTATCGACACCCGTAAACGCGCGTTGGCCGCCTACAGGTTGGTCAAGACATGATGCCGACCAGTCCGGTGCTGCTCCGAAGGTTCCCCAGAACGAGGTGAACGACTGAAGCGTGTCTCCAGCGGTCGTGGTGTACGGAAGTGCGCTCATGTCGACTGCACGGAACTTGACGCATTCGGTCTGCGGAGTGAGGCACGCGTCGTCAGGAACGACCGATGTCGTGGGACATTGGCTGGCTGGAACAAATGAGGTCCCACCGTCGGCGTCGGTGCAGCAAACTTGGTCTTCGCAAAGCAGTGCGTTTGAGACTTGGGCGAATGGGCAGGACGATTGCGGAAGGGTTTCGTAACCGCTGATGGTCTCGCAGCAGACGTCCACCATGCACTCGTCAGCGGCGACAGGCACCTGTGGTGCCACACATTGGCCTGCTGGAATCAGCTGTAGGCCCAACTCGCCTTTGCAGCAGACTTCAGCACAGAAATCTGCGCCAACTTGGCCGTTGGGGCATTGGCTTGCCGGCATGGTTGCGTAGCCACCGGGGATCTTGCAGCAGACCTCGGGATCGTCGATGCACATGTCAGCCGGCGCGAGTGAACCTGCGGGGCAGGCGCTCTCAAGAACGGTCACAAATTGTCCGTCGATCCGGCAGCAGACTTCTTCTTCAAGACACAGGTCAGGGGACGCGGGGCCGTCTGGGCACTCGCTCGCCGGGACGTTCACGTAGCCTGCCGTAGTCTTGCAGCAGACTTCGCCGTCGAGGCACAAGTCAGGGTCCGACGAGATATTCTGGCACTGGCTTGCCGGCATGGTTGTGAAGGTGCCGTCGTCATTTTTGCAGCAGACGTCGCCGTCGAGGCACAGGTCAGGGTCCGGCGAGATATTCTGGCACTGGCTTGCCGGCATGGTTGTGAAGGTGCCGTCGTCATTTTTGCAGCAGACGTCGCCATCGAGGCACAAGTCAGGGTCCGACGAGACATTATCGCATTGGCTCGCCGGCATGGTTGTGAAGGTGCCATCGTCATTTTTGCAGCAGACATCATCGTCGGCGCACATGTCATCCGGGGCAAGTGAGCCGGTTGGGCACGCGCTCGAGAGCACGGTCACGAATTGTCCGTCGATTCGGCAGCAGACTTCGGCATCCACGGTCATGCATAAATCAGGGGAGACGACGTTCGCGCACTCGCTGCTAGGCAAGGTTTGGAAGGTTCCATCATCATTTTTGCAACAGACATCGTCGTCACAAGCGCAAAACTCGTCGGCTACTGTGCCTCCTCCGAGCTTTTTACAATCTGCCGAGGTTTCTGACGAAAAGGTTCCGTCCGGGAGCTTGCAGCAGACGACGCTGTCGTGCCCTACGACTACTGGATCTCCGCACGCCGTAAGGCTCAGAAGGACGAGCGACGCAAGCTTAAGAGATTGTTTTCCAAAATTGGTTTTCCAAGATTCTGACATCATTTTTCTCATATTTTTAGAAATATTAGTACAAAATGGACCTCGCGAAATATTCGCGGTCAAAATTGACGAGTGAGGTCCATGTGTTTGCTGTAGAGCAATGGGTGTGCCACTGAGCGAAGTGCAGTCAAAATAAGCGGACTTTTAAAATGACCTGTTTGCAGGGCTCATTTGGACGACATTAATGTCTGTCTTGATGAAAGCCTGGGGTGTTTTGACCCCATCGGTTTTGTGGCTTTTTGAAATATCCAAAATTAGTGAAAGTATTCACCGGAATAGCGAGTTTTTTGACAAAAAAAGACCATCGCTGGCGGCCTAAACGAATTGTCATCCCCTTGATTAATGCGGGCGCTAGCGTCTATTGCAGCTTGAGTTTCAGGAGTTTTCAGTTGCTTGCCGGCGGGCTCATGAATTCAACTGCCCCCTCGATTTCAGCCTTTTTAGCGTTACCAATGAAATAGAAGTTCACATGACACATCGCTTAAGTCTCAAACTAGCCGCCGCTCTCATTCTAATTTCCTTTGGAACCGCATGTGGAGACGGTGCAACCTCCAAGGCGAAGGGGACTGTTTCGGCGAATAATACCGCTTCGGCGAATAATACCGCCGGCCAGAACAACGTGGTTGACCCATCGTGTTGTGAAAACACTGAATGCGGCGCGTCTCCAACATGCGACTCCACCTGTGGGACTTGCATGGGAGACATGACCTGCAACTCAGGAGTTTGCGAAGTGACCGCCCCTGATGGTCCAAAGATCCTTGATTTCACCGCCAATACGAATTCTGTGAACCAGAGCGCAACGCTGCGTCTCACCGCGATCGTCACTGACCCTGATGGTATCGATGACGTGATCGGCGGGACTCTCAAGTCTCCGAGTGGTCAAACCTACGGCGCATTTCAGACCTCAGCATCCGAGGGTGCGTATGAGATCGCACTGACATGGCCCGATATCAATAGTGTACAAGCGCTGGCACCTTTGCTGCCTGGCGAGAATACGGCTCGGGTTTTCATTGCCGAGTTTTATGACCAGTCGGAGCACAGAACCAGCAAGGAGATTCAGATTTCCTTCGGATGCGAGGACGCCTCGGAAGGCGTGTGCGACCCTAATGGTGCATGTGTGAATCTTGAATCAAGCTCCGATCATTGTGGAGCCTGTGGAGAGTCCATTGATACTCATGTCGCACGTTGTGAAGCAGGCGTACCTGCTTGTTTAAGTTTTGGGGACATGTATTGCGATGGCACCTGCGTCGATCTCGACTACCAGGACAACTGCGGGAGATGCGGCAATAACTGTGCTGACTGGGGGAGTTCGTTAGGCGTCAGCGCGGACTGCGTGAATACTAATAGCGCCACGGGAGGCAGGCTTTGCGCAGGAGAGTTTGTCAGCAACAACACGCAGCAAAGCTGCATTGATTACTGTGCATCCAAAGATTTGTGGTGCATTGACGCGTCTGCGTACTATTCCCTTGGGCAAAAATCCGGTCGATGCGATTGGACGTTCTATGCGAACGACAACGATTTGGGCGTATTAGAAACGGTGTATTGTACTTGCCAACAGCTGGTTGAGTAAGATTAGCGACGGATTAATCGCGCTATTTTGCGGAATTGCGTTACAACCCAGCCGTGCCGGCAAGGCCGTGGACAAACGTGCATAATGAGGTTGTTGCATGAGTGAAGATGATGCGGTGGCCCTGGGGATCCTGACTCAAGCGGATATCGAGGCTCGCCTGGCTGAACTTGGTCTGGCCGATGGCACAACGGTGCTGGTTCACACGAGCATGAGCGCTTTGGGATGGGTTTGCGGCGGTCCAATAGCCGTGATTCAGGCGTTGCTGGATGTGGTGGGGAAGACTGGCACCGTGATGATGCCGACTTTTACAGGGCATCTTTCGGATCCTAGCGGTTGGGAGAGCCCAGGCGTGCCCAAGGCCTGGTGGTCGGTTATCCGGGCGACCATGCCGGCCTTTGACCCGGTCACCACGCCTACGCGGGATATGGGCGCCGTGTCGGAGTGTTTTCGCAATTTTCCTGGCGTCATGCGTTCATCGCATCCGTCGGTGTCTTTCGCCGCACACGGTCCAAACGCTGAGTTTCTTCTGGATGACCACGATCTGAATTTTGGTCTGGGCGAACGCAGTCCGCTGGCGCGGCTTTACGATAAAGGCGGCTCAGTGCTGCTGCTCGGTGTGAACCACCAGAACAACTCGTCACTTCATCTTGCCGAATACCGTTGGCAACATATCGACGACACGCAGTACCGCGCAGGAGCACCGGTCTTGGTGGGTGGGAAACGCAAGTGGATTGAATACGACGATGTCGACAATAACCCCGATGATTTTCCGCGAATTGGAAAGGCTTTTGAGCGCCAATTTCCGGTGGCGACTCACCAAATTGGGGCAGGTACGGCCAAGCTGATGCTCCAGGCCAATCTGGTTGATTTTGGGGTTTCGTGGATGGACCGTCACCGGCCACAACCCGATTACTCAGCCAACATGCCCCCGAAAATCCGCAACACATAGCGTTCGAACTCTTCGGGTGGCCAGGCGCGATGAGTCACTAGAAGCTCGTACATCGAGGGGGAAGAGAACGCCCAGATGCCGTCCGCAGCGCGGTCAACCGTCCAATCCGGGCTGAGCATTCCATCAATTTCGAGGTGGAAAAAAATGTCCATCAGGAGTTCCAGACGTCGCTGAGTCCGCTCTTCGAATGCGGCGGCGACTTCCGGGTCTCGATCTCTTTCCCTTTCCATCACCAGCGCGATTTCGTGCGTCTCGCCGGCGAAACGCGTCGTCAGCGAGATGAAGCGACGGGCTCGCGATATCGGGCTTGATGCATCGATCGTCGCATCGAGTTTGCCGTTGATATCGAGGCTGTCATCGACGTGCTTTGTGAGGGCGAGCAGCAGGCCTCCACGTGACCCAAAATGAAGGTACACAGCCTGCCTCGAGACTCCAGCAGCTCGGGCGACATCGTTCAGCGAGAATGACGTGGTTTTAGAGTCGACCACCAGTTTCCAGGTGGACTCAAGAATTAAAGATCTGGTTTCGGGCGATCCGGTTGACACCTGTCTTCTCCCAATACGGCTTTTCAGTGGCGGGGAGCATACCAATGAACTCTGCAGCCGCAATGTCAAAGTGGCGTGCAGGGTTGCCATCTGTGGGATTCTAGCCACAAACCGCTGTTTTGCGGTGCCTAATTGGGTGCAAACCCCGGTGAGGGGCTTCTAGAGCATGAATCACTGGTAGGCCCACTATCCACCCACAGCGTCGTTTCAGCGCATGGTTTGGTGGTTTCTTGGTTGGCCTGTCCCTTGCAATTCGGTATGGACGTTATCTATTCCGACCTTGATGGAGAGAAAATGCGTTTGAACGTTTTGTTGTTGCTGGCCCTATTCGCAGCTGTCGGTTGTGCCGAAGATAATTCGGCAAAAGGCGTCGAAGAAGATTCTCTCACGTCAGGCAAGGACGATTCGTTCTACCGTCCGACCGAACACGGCGCCTTGCGCTTCAGCGCTAAAAACGAAGCCACGATTTCGGCCGACGCACGTTTTCACGCGTGGACGTTCTCGCTCAGCGACGACGCAACCATCGACTTGGCGACCGAAGTGAGCACCAACCTTGATTCGGTGATGTATCTTTATCACCGCGAAAATGAAGGCGCATCGTGGGGCGCGTACCTTAAGAAGAACGATGACGACGGCGGGAAAATCTCGTCACGCATCAAGCTCGAAGCCGGTGCAGGTGAATACCGAGTGGTGGTTAAAGCCTTCAAGAGTGCGATGCGTGGTTCATTCAACCTGGCCGCCACCTGTGAAGGCGCTGGTTGCGTTGTTGAGACCACCTCATGCACCGCGGATACCTATCAGCAGATTCCTGGCGCAGAAGATGCGACGAGCACGTGTGCCACCGCGATCGCGACGGTCCTTTCAAGTCGCGAATTGTCGGCAAGTTCAGGTTCAGTCGACATGGCAGCCAAGTGTGACCTTAGCGGCATCGAGTTGACCGCGGTCGATTTCTACCGCGGTTGGTGGAGTGGCTTCTCTGATTTCGAGGAGCAATTCGACTATGGCGACGGCATCGAACTGAATTTCCAAACACGACGCCTTGAGGCGGGAACGGTGGTGGATCTGGACGCTGGTGGAGACGAAGACGGCATCACATTCATCTTCGACGCAGATAATCAGTTGCTTTCGATGTTTCAACACAATCAGAGCCCAACGTTCGAATTCTTCTGTGCAGCTGGCAACACCATCGATTCGCCTGACGAAGAGTGTTTCCAGGACGTCATGTGGGGAATTGGTTACGCCGACGGAGTCGCGGACGAGGGTGAAGGCGTGATGTCGGAACTCAGCGGCGATTTGCTCAAATTGGCTGTTCAGGCCGGTGTCGAAAAATTGGGTTACGACGCAGGCGACACCGCGACCTACAAGGTGTCCACCTACGCAGCGACTGAGGGCGGAGACGGCACCTCTGTTGAGCTCACGGTCAATAGCGACACGGCGACATTCTTCTTTGTTTCGCCCTCGGACGAGCCCGTGCTTCGCTTGATCGAAGCGGGCGAAAAAACGCAGTTCGTTTGTGAGTAAAAGCCCTTCTTTGTCAATCGCTCAGACCTTCTGATTCATGTTATGATCCCGGTTCAACAATTGCATTGGTGAACCATGAAGATTGGCATTCCAAAAGAGGTCGGTTCTGACGAGGCTCGCGTTGCGGCCGCGCCCGAGACCGTCGAGCGGCTCCGTAAGCTGGGGTTTGATGTTTTAGTCGAACGGGGCGCGGGACTTTCCGCGAGTTTCTCGGACGATAAATACGAAGAGTCCGGCGCGTCCCTTGGTGACACGAACGAGGTTTGGGCTGCGGATTTGATCATCAAGATCAACGCCCCCAATGACGCGGAACTCGACCTGATGTCGGAAGGAACCCACCTTCTGTGCATGATTTGGCCCAAACAAAATCCCGAACTTCTAGAGAAATTGCGCTCACGTCGCATCACTGCGATGGGGCTTGATTGCATTCCTCGGATTTCCCGCGCTCAGGCGATGGATGTTCTGTCGTCGATGGCTGCCATCGCGGGCTACCGTGCCGTGGTCGAGGCTTCGGGCGCATTTGGCCGCTACATGAATCAACAGTTCACGGCGGCAGGGTCCACGCCGCCCGCTAATGTGTTGGTCATCGGAGCCGGCGTGGCGGGCCTTGCGGCCATTGCGACGGCATCAAACATGGGGGCCAAGGTCACCGCATTTGATGTCCGAGAAGCCGTGAAGGAAGAGATCCGCAGCCTTGGTGCAGCGGTGCTCGACCTCGACTTCGAAGAAAGTGGTGACGGCGAGGGCGGTTACGCCAAACAGATGTCGCAGGCGTTTATTGATGCGGAGCTTAAGCTCTTTGAGGATGAAGCCAAGGATTTGGACATCATCATCACCACAGCGATGGTTCCCGGGAAGGCACCCCTGCTGGTGACGCGCAAGTGCGTCGAAAACATGAAGCCAGGTTCGATCATCATCGACCTGGCGGCGGATTCTGGCGGGAATTGTGAACTGACCCAGCCCGGAAAGGTGGTCGAGCATAACGGCGTGAAGGTCGTGGGCTACACGAATTTGACCTCAAGGTTGCCGGCCCACGCTTCGCAATTCTTTGGGCGAAATATCGTCAACCTGCTTGAGTTGACCATGAAAGATGGGGAGTTCCACCTCGACGATAAAGACGAGATTATTCGTGGCGTCCTGGTGACGCGGGATGGAGAGCTCATGTGGCCCGCTCCTCGGGTCGAGCCACCCCCCGCGCGCCCTAAACAGCCCGAGATCGCGGTGCAAGTCATGGTGGCCAAGAAGCCCGCGCCGCCTAAATCGGGCGTGGCGTCCAAGGTTTTGATGGGGGTCGGCCTGGTCTTGGCTGTGCTGATTGGACTCTACGCGCCTCCTGATTTTGTGGAGCATTTCACTGTCTTTGTGCTGGCCTGTTTTGTCGGCTGGCAGGTTGTCTGGAATGTGAACCCTGCGCTGCATACGCCACTGATGAGCGTCACAAACGCGATCAGCGGAATCATCGTCATCGGCGGGATTTTGCAGGCGCTCACGGGAGCGAACACGCTGGTCTTGGTGTTGGCGGTGGCGGCGATTCTGGTGGCCAGCATCAATATTTTTGGTGGATTTCTGGTGACTCAACGCATGCTCAAGATGTTCCGAGGAGGCGACCGTGCCTGAGTCACTTCAAAGTATTTCTTACCTGATTGCGGGCGTTCTTTTTATTCGCAGTCTCGGCGGGCTCTCGCAGCAGAAAAACGCGCGCATGGGCAACTTGCTGGGCATTCTGGGCATGGCGCTCGCCCTGGCTATCACCTTTGGACAAGGAAAACCCTACGCATGGGAGTGGGCGATTCCGGCCCTCTTGGTAGGCGGTTTTATCGGTTGGCTTGCCGCATCCAAGGTTGAGATGACCGCGATGCCTGAGCTGGTTGCAATCCTGCACTCGTTTGTTGGACTTGCTGCCGTGCTTGTTGGGTTTGCGACGTATCTTGCGCCGTCGACTCACGCGACAAGTGCGGAAGCTAATATTCACCTGATCGAGGTTTTTGCTGCCATTGCGATTGGTGCGATAACGCTGATGGGGTCGATCATCGCGTGGGCAAAACTTCGCGGAACCCTTGGCGGTTCGCCATTGCTTCTGCCCGGTCGCCACTTGCTGAATCTGGCGCTGGTGAGTGGTCTGGTGGTCATGGGCTTCTTTTTTGTGAAAGAGGGCCACAGCGAACTCGCGCTTCAGCTGCTGCTGGGAAATGCGGTTCTATCGACATTATTGGGACTGCATTTGGTGTTGGCCATTGGCGGTGCCGACATGCCTGTGGTCGTGTCGTTGCTCAACAGCTACTCAGGTTGGGCGGCGTCGGCCGCTGGATTCATGCTGAATAACGATCTGCTGATCGTCACCGGGGCGCTTGTAGGCTCGTCTGGCGCGATCTTGAGCTACATCATGTGTCGTGGCATGAATCGTTCGATCTGGAATGTTGTTTTCGGAGGGTTTGGCGTGGTCAAAAAGGGGCCTGCCGGACCACCGCGTGAACATGGCGAGGTCATTTCGGCCGATGCTCCCCAGGTCGCAGCCGCGCTTATGAAGGCTAAGGTCGTGGTGATCATTCCCGGGTATGGCATGGCGGTCGCCCGCGCCCAACACGCTGTTTCAGAGCTGACTCGTCGTCTCAAGGATAACGGTTGCGAGGTGCTCTTTGGCGTGCACGAAGTCGCGGGCCGCATGCCCGGTCACATGAACGTTCTACTTGCCGAAGCCGATATTCCTTACGACGTCGTGTTGGAGCGAGAACACGTGAACCCGCGGATGGCAGACGCAGACGTGACGCTCGTGATCGGGGCCAATGACATTGTTAATCCCGATGCGCTCACCGACGAATCATCGCCGATCTTTGGAATGCCGCAGCTCGAAGTGTGGGACTCAAAGTGTGTGGTCGTCTTTAAGCGGTCGATGTCACCAGGCTACGCGGGCGTGCATAATCCACTCTTTTTCCGACCCAACACCTGGATGTATTTTGGCGACGCCCGCGAGGGCGTGGACAACCTGCTTAAACACCTCTGACTTCGAGTCAGTCGGGGCGCCAGGACGATCTGCTTCGCGCGATATAGGCTTGGTTTGAGTCACCGGAAGCCTCGTAAACACGGGCTGCCAATTCATCAATATCGCGGGCGTCGGCGGGTGAGGTGTCTTCAAGGCTTGATGCGGCGAATTCGAGGATGAATGCCAGGTCTAGCCAATGCACATGGGTACGAGGGAAGTCGGTCTTGAGCTGATGAATCTCAAGCTTTACGGCCTCGAGATCCTCACGGAGCACCGCCACCCAGAGCAGTCCAACTCCGCGCATGATGCGCGTTTGGTCCATATTGGCGTCCGGCGCCAGCGAGCAGGCTTCGTGGAAGAAACGCACAGCCTGAGGCAAGTCTCCTCGCCCCGCCGCGAGTACCCCGAGCCCAAATGAGCTGATACTGGTGCTCGCCCCGATACTTTTTTGCACTTCGTTGGCGCGCTGATAGTGAGCGTTGGCGAGTTCGTGTTCGTTGGCTTGAAATGCACAGCGCGCCTGCAAAACGAGGGCCTGGGCGTGGGTTTCGAAGTCGCCAGCGATTTCTGCTTCAGTGGCAGCCAGCTTGGCGAATTCCCTTGCCTGAGGCCAGTTTCGACGATGAATCGCCGAGCGACATTTGAGCGCGCGGTAAACGCACTCGAAACGGCCTTTCGAAACCCAGGCTTCGAAGCGGTGCAAGAGACGGTCGGCTAGATTCGTGTTGGCGCAATGCAGCAGCAAATCGATGAGTTCCAACTCAAACTTGATGTCGGTTCCGGCAGGCTTCTTGAGTGCCAGCTCCGCCGCGTCCTGCGCGAATTTTCCAAAATCCGGATCGCCGCATCGAAGCAGTTCCTTTGACAAAGCTGCTGCTCCCGCCATTCGCAACGAATCCCAACCTTGGCGATTTGCGTGGTTCAGACCACGTTCAAGCCACCACGTAGCGGCCTCGCGCCCCGCGTGGGTGCATCCTTGGGCTAGCCATAGCTGGACTGTGGCCTCGCACTCGACCCGCTGATGCCGTCGACGCATCGCAAGGCAGTCTGTGATGAGTTCGCGCGCACAATGGGCTCGTCCCCCATTCACAAGCTCCTGTATCGATCCCAGCGTGTATTGGGTGGCCGACTCTAAAGATTCCGACTCGATGGCATAGCGGGCCGCTCGGGCCGCGACACAGGGCGATGGCGAGTCGTAGCGCACTTCCAGGACGCGCAACGCCAAGTTGTTATGGTGTGCCCACGTGTTGGCCATTTGCGAGCGTTTTTGAAGCCATGCCTGGAGGCTCGGAGTTTCGAAACGCCAACCTTTGGGGGTGTACTGAGCGAATCGCTGCTCGACAAGTGCCTGCACGAGCGTCAGATCGAAGGAAATTCTAGCCAGTCCGCATGCCATTTCCCATTCCGTCAGAATCACAGAGGTGCCAAGCGCCGCCGCGATCTCAAGGGCCGTATCGGCGTCAGGGTGTTCTACCGTAAGCTGTCGAAGGCGCTCGGCATACATGGCTGTGAGGGAGTCCGGCACGTCGCGCCCACAGGCGATCTCGTAAGCGTATTCGCGCAATAAGTGCGATGCGCCATTGGCCGCAACGACGACGGCTTCCGTCAGGTGAGAGGGCACCAGAAGTGCGTCCATGAAGAGTCTTGCCGCGGCGGGTTCGAGTGACGGAACCTCGAGGTTTCGGAAATCTGGAGTCGTGCTCGTGTCCAGAAGGTCCATTGGGTCTTCCTCGGCTGGCGTCGCGACGATCAATAATGGGAAAGGGGACGCCAGGGTCATGAGTCTCTGGATTAAGTTGGCTGAGTCACCCTCCTGATGCACACCTTGAATGACGATAATCTGTGGGCGGACGAGCGCCCGGACACGTAACCATTCGATGATGGCGAGGTGACGCTGTGTGGCCACACTTAGGGCAAAGGGAACCAACGGAGTTTCGTCGTCTGGTTCCTCACACAACGAAATCAGCGCGCGTTCGAAACATGGTTCGAGCGGTCCTACCTGATCGAGCCGTGCAAGAATCGTCTCCAGTGTTGCGCCGTTGGGTCGTAGATCTTGGCGGATAGCGTCGCTCAGTCCCGAGTCACATCGCGCATGATCCTCAGGGCGGATCACGAGTACCTGCGCCTCGAATTGCTCGCTGAGCCCCCTGCCGGCGCTCGCGACGAGCCGATCGACGTCCATATCCCCCACGGACTCAATGCGGACCATATGTACCCGTCCCGTATCCTTGGTTTCCGCCAGCGCTTCGCTCATGATCTGCAACACACATCCGTGGTCAACGGGCAGGCGTTCGCGCATCGCATCAAGGTGTGGATTGAGTACCTGAGACCGCGAGAACGGCGGGGGCAGCGAGAGGACCGAACACGCGTCTCCCAGAGTGGGCATGAACGTCATGACACCACGTTGGGGTGCGGCTTCCATGGCTGCAAGCTTGCGCGCCGCGGCTCCAGCACTGCGGAAACGGTGGATTGGGTCGACTGTGATGAGATTTGCCAACCACGGGTTCAGCTTTTTGGGCACTTCGCTGTCCAAACGATTGGAGTCGGTTTGGGTCAGGTTTGCGCGAAGTAATTCTTCGCAGATTCGCCCAATCGAAAAAAGATCATGCTCCGGCATCAGCCTGAAATCGGGGTGGGCAAGCCTTTCGGGGGCGGCAAATTCCTGAGAGCTCGGGAAAACCTCGCCCAGCGCGAGTCCCACTATCTTTGCGAGGAGGCCTTCCGAAGTTTGCACAAAGACGACCTTTGTGGGGTCGAGGTGTCCATGAACCAGGCCAAAAGAGTGGGCGTATGCCAGCGCATCGAGCACGGAGAGTAAAATGGCACGTGTCCGAGCCCAGGTGCGGGTTCCAGAAACTGAAATCAGGTTCCCCGCGTCATGGCGTTCGTAGACCAGATAATGAGATCCGGCGGGGGCGTAAGGAGTCGCGACCCGGGTTACGTTATGGTCAAGAATCCGCAGAATTCCGGGATGATCGAGCCTGCAGGCCGCCGCGATTCCGCGACCGAGTTCAAATCTGTCACGGGGATGGGCGGTTAATGTATGGGGCACCCATTGGATGGAGACGCGGCGTCGAGTCGCAACATGTGTCGCGGCCTGCAGGCCGGATGCATCTATCGCCTCGTCGTCTAACTGGTATGGGCCAATCTGAGTCACGAATCTTCTCGTATCTCAGATGAAATCGGAAAGTCCCACTCCATCAGGTCGAGCGACGAACACTTCTCTTTCGTGGCCTCCATCGCATCCAGATTTCCAGCGGCATGATACACGGCGATCGCAAGGTCATATGCCGCCGCCGCGTCTGCCATGAGTTCGGCTTTCGCGAGTAGATCCCCGGTCTTATCGAGCGCAACCGCGAGATCCGCCTCGGGGACCATCGCACTGCCCAGCTCGATTCGAGCTGTTGTGGTGAGATCGCGAACTTGTCCCCAACGCTGCAATCCGGCGGCTGTCGCCATCAAGCCGCCGAGGGCACAAACAACGACCGCCCGTCGTCCAACGGCGCGCGCTTCATGAAGTGCCTGCAAATAATTTCCTTCGGCCTCCTCGAAGCGATTTAAGGCCAGTGCGACCGAACCGAGATTGGTTTTTGAAAAGAGTGTGGGGCTTCCAAGCGCGGATTGAAGCTCTACACATTTGGTCAACAACGTCTTGGCCTCGGCGAGCGCTCCTTGTTTCCGATGGGCTTCGGCGAGGTACTCCATGACGCTTGTCATCGCTTGAAAATGGCCCAGTTCTTCGAGGGCCTGCAGAGCCGCCGGGCCGTGTTTCAAAACGGCCTCCCAGTCTCCCATCAACACGGCCAGCCGAGAGCGATGTTGCAGTTCGAACGCCCTATCATGCGTCGTCACCGAGTTTGCCCGGTTCAAGATCTCGAGGGCTTCGCCCAGCCGTCGTTGGGTCGAGAGCACAAACGCAAGCGAGGTATAAGTGTGCGGTTTTAGGGGCGTTGAAGTGGCCAAAGTCAACGCGTGTGCTTCTTCGATATCGGCGGCTGCGCCTGGCTCTCCCAGCATCTGTTTGGCCATCGCGCGCCAGATCGTCGACGCAATCAAGATATCGTCCCAACCCGCCTCAAGTGCGCCACGATGTGCTTCATCGGCAAGGTCGAGAGCGTGCCGAGGCTCCGAAGCGTTTAAGTAGGTTCGTGCCCGAAACGCGGTCGCTTCGGCAAGTTGGCGTTCGTCGGGTATTCCGCCCAGCGCTTCAATGCCTCGAAAGATCCACGAGATATCTTGTTGTGCCTCGACAAAGGCCCCCGTTCGTCGTCGAATCTCAGCCGCGACCCAGAGGTGGGGAAGGGCCTCGGCGCTTTCGCCTCCCGAGATCAAATAACGTCCAAGCCTTTCGGCGATATCCACGCGATCCGTGTGGCCGCGGCTGAGGACCCTTGCGCACAGTTGATTATGGCGGGTCCAGCGCCCTGCGTCTTTGGCCATCGTTTCAAGCGTGTGGCGCAACGAAATATGGTGAAACCTCCAGCCAGTTTCGGTTCTGGTCACCAGACTGCGTTTGACCAACTGCGACACCAACGACGAGTCAATCTTGAGACCTGCCATCTGGCATACGGCCTCCCACTCCTCGTCATAGACCTCGAATCCGAGGGCTGCCGCCAGTTCGAGGGCCACACGAATTGCCGGATCGGTCGACGTGAATGCTGTGATGCGCTCATGCCAGACTTCTTCGAGGCTCAACGGAATCGTGGCTTCGGCCCCGGCCTTTAGACGAAAACCCGCTGACGAGACTTCGAAAAGTCCGCGGGCGACCCAGTCTCCAATCATTTCCACCATGAAGCGGGGGTTACCTGCCGTTCGCTCGCATATCTCAAGCGTGATCTCGGGCTCAAGCGGCGCGATTCGCTGGACCAGATCTCGTTGTTCAGTGCTTGTAAGCGGCTGCAAATCCAAGGTCGAAAATGTGGTTTCCGCGTTTCGTTCAAAGACCTCGTTGGCGTTGGTTTCTAGCGAGTTATCCGACCATGCCCCAAGGACCATGACGCGTGCGCCCTCGGCATCTTTGGCGAGCATTTCCAGAAACTCGATGGTCTCTCGCGAATACTGAAGATCGTCTGCCCAGATAAGAACGGGACGAACTCGAGACAGGTGTTTTAACCACGAAATCAGCAGGGTATGACGCTGGCGAACCGTCGAAAACTCGATCGAAGGTTTTGCACCGACGTTGGCTTCGTCGCAGAGGGCTGTCATGGCCTGAACGTCGTAAGCGCTGGTCATTCCCACCACATCAAGTTCCGATTGGACGGCAGACTGGAGGTCTCGTGGATTGGCTCCCAGAGTACGGAAATGGCGAGCCACCATGCCGCTCAGGCCGTCCGTGGGTCCACGTTCTGCGGCATGGGTGACCTTCAACACCGTTGCCACGCCCAACTCTCGAACCCGCTGCACAAAAGCCTCGCCAAATCGAGTACGGCCGGTGCCCTCGGGCGCTCGAACGATGATTGTTCGGATTTGTTGGTATTCATCGCTTTCACGCAGCGAGTGCCAGACGATGTCCAGATTGGCCAGACGCCCCACAAGCGGAATCGTGCGCAGGCCGAGGACTCCAAGCCCCGCGCCGACTTGCAACAGCGGCATACGGTCCAGAACTGGAGCCATCCAGCGATCTGGGATTTCCTGCAGTGACTGCTCGACGTTGCTCACCGCGACCAGTTCCCCTCCGCTGCTGCGAAACACATCCAAAACAGGGGTGACGGCAGCAATAGGAAGGGTCGACATCTCTGGCGGACGAACATCTCGTAACGAGCGATCGTCAAGCGCCAGCAACGCCTGAGCCGATTCTGCCGCGCTTTGAAAACGTTTGTTGGGGTCGATGGCCAACATGCGGTTGAGCCAATCGTGAAACTCGGGCGGCACCTGAAGAATCGTCCGGAACTCGCGTCGATTGCCCGCCAGGTGGAGGTTGATGATTTCGCGCACGGTGGGGCCGCTGAAGGCTCGTTGGCCCGTAATCAGTTCAAACGCAACACATCCCAGCGCGTAAAGGTCCGACCATGCCCCGTGTTTTCGCCAGGGCTGTGAAATCTGTTCCGGAGCCATGTATTGTGGCGTCCCGACAGCTCGGGCCAGTGGAGCCGCGTCTTCGGTGGCGAACGCGAGCCCGAAGTCGGCGATTTTGGGAATGACTCGGTCGCCAAAATCCCCAAGCAAAATATTTGATGGTTTGATGTCACGATGAATCACATCCATCGCGTGTGCGTGCGCCAGCCCATCGAGCACAGTCAGAAGAATCGCCTTGGCTTGCCGCCAAGTTACCTTTCCGATGATGTCTTGAACCGTGCCACGAGGCACATATTCCATCACCAGATAGGGCGTGCCGGCTCGCAGTTCACCGTTGGTGGCGACCTCAGCCTCGTCGGGGATTTCACCTTGGTCGAGGACCTTGACCACAGCTGGATGATTCAGCGCACAAACGGCCTGGATTTCGTTGACCAGCGCGGTTCTGAACCGCCGGTGTTCCGCGCCTTCTTTGGTGATGACCTTAACTGCGACGGGGACACGCAGCGCGACGTGAACACCGCCGTAGATGACGCCCATGCCGCCCTGACCCAGAACGCATGAAAGAGAGAAGGGCCCAAGGTTCACCGGCGAAAACGAAAGGGCCGCCGGCTCGGCGGCCCCGTAGAACGGATTGGTTCGATCGTAGTGCGCTGGGGTGTGGAAGAGTCCAGATACAAGCTTGGAGTCTAAATCACTCACAGATTAGTCGTAATACCCGTTGATAATGCAGGTCGTTCCTACAGCCCCATCGGCAGCATCAAGGCGAACCCTCAATGCCGTGTTCTCCACGATTGCACGTGAACATTGTCCCGAAATGACAGCCGTGACGGGACCACGGTCGAACATTCGAGCCAACGATGGCGTAGCGTAACTTGTTTGATCGTTGAAGACCAATTCAACTCCGAGAGCGCCGACGGTGAAGTAGAATGAATCGACCGTGATGGTCACGTCCTGCGACCATGTTCGCACGGCGCAGCCATCGCTGTCGCAGAACGTCGACCGCTTGATGGTTTCAACACCATTTTGACTCGTATCAAAAACACTGCTTCGTTGCGTGTAAAGCCCCAGTCCGTCCGGCAGGCCAATGGCATCGTTGTAGAGGCAGTACTTCGAGCTGAGTTGGTGACTTCCGTTGAATGCCGCAACATACGAACAGCTGGCGCCGGCGTAGGTGTCGGCAATATCGTATGCGGCTGCGCCGGTGTTGGTCGAGTTCAGGAAGTCGGCGATGCTGACCCACGTGCCGTTGATGGTGATGCCGCCATTTTCGTCTGTGATGGCGTCCAAAAGCAGGTTGTTGAACTGAAAATTGCCAATGCCGGTGTTGGTCACAGCCGTTGTTGCCCCAACCTGGGTGTAATCGAAATTGAAAAGTCGTCCATCCAAGTCGGCAGGAACGCCGGTCAACGTCGAGATATAGGTTTGAACCGCAGCCGCGTCGGCCCACACCCCATCACCCTTCAAGAGCAAGCCAGATGCGGCCAAGGCGCTGAGGTCAGCCACGACGCTGAGTCGACCGGTGTTCGCGTCTTGGGTCGTCGTGATGAAGCTTGGCCCAAGCAAGAGCAGGTCCGCAGGGGTCGGCGCTGCATCCGTGTAAGTGAATGAGCACGTCGGGTCAGTCGGAGGGCATTCACATCCAAAATCGTCGGTGCCAGGGTCGCAGGCTTGGACGGTGGGTTGTTGTTCGAAGTCGACCGCACTGGCCTTCAACGTCATCCCCAAGGTTTTCGACGTGACGGTGTCGACGTTTCCGCTCACCGTATCGCGAAGCGTGGCTTCAAGTTGGAACGCGTAATTGCCATCTGGCGACAAGAGGCCGGAGTCGGCGATGCCATCCCATGCATCGCGAAGGTTCAATTCGGCGTTCCCGCTGCTTGCCGAGTCCTTGGTGAACACCACGTCGGTCAATGCAGCCGAACCGCGCAAAATAATCTCGACCGAGGTCACATCCGATTCGGAAAGCGTCAGTGTTGTGGCTGAACCGTTAGGTCCGGTCGGGATATCATACGAGGTCGTTGTTCCGTTGGAACGAGTCACGATCGCGTCTGAATTCTCGTTATAGTCGACGTCTCTGAACGATAACGCCGTCAAGGTCACTGGCGTGTCGAAGTTCAGGTTCATCGTGCCACCTCGTGAGGCGTCGTCTGGACGATCGACGATCCCATCGTGATTTCGGTCACGTAGGTTTTTGGCGAGCACGAGCACCTGGCCTTGGTTCGTGCTTTGGAAATGACTCGGGCAATGATTCGACTGCGTGTTCATGATGATGCAGGCGTCGGGTTTCCATCGTTTTCGGCTGTCGCACTCCACGGTGAAGCCTGGAAGCTGGTTGGTGACGATGGTCCCAGGCACCAAGCTTTCGAAGTCTTCACTAAAGGTTTGAGCAGCGGTTGGGAACGTCACAGGGTTTGAGTTTGTGATGGTGGCGATTTCTAAGCATGTATCGACCGACTTGATTTTGACTTTCCAATCCAACGCATAGTCGTGTCCCGCGATGCCTGGATTTTGGATAACCACATCGGCGTTGAAAACCGTGGTGTCGTGGTAACCGTCACCGTTTGCCGTCAACAGAGGATGGTCAGTCGCGAAGTTGAGCACCGAAACCAAGGTGCTCGAGGCGTTCGCGGTGTCGTCTGGAATGGCGATTGGCGGGGGCAGAATCTCTTGCCCACACGCGGTCCCGGCGGTCCCACCCGACGAATCACCTACGGTTTCGAGCAATATATTCTGGTCGAGGTCAACCGAGCAGCTCGCGCCTGCAACCAACAAGACCAACGATGCGGATCCAAGGGCTTTCGATGTGAAAAATCTTGTCATTTACTTCTACTCCTATCGCAGGCCATCGGATGTGCCGATGACTGCGTGTGCGGTCATTTTTTAAAGGACGCTGAGAAGTGAAGGTAGCAGTGGGATATCTGGAGGGCAAAACTGCCGATCACCCGCATAAAATAAGGCTCCTTGACACGTTGTAAACTTTACAGCGTGTAATCTTTGTTAAGCTGAGTCGTCCTACAGAAAAACCCAGAATTGGGTGTGTGTGGGGCTATGTGGGGGGGCGTATTCAGGTGTCGGGAAGCCAAGGTGATCACCTTGAGTTCGAGGCTCTCTGTTTTTGGGGCGATCGCGTCTTGGCTCGCAAATAGAGAGGAAGGGCGTCGTCAGAGAGGTTAGTGCCTCGGTTAAGATCTAAATCGAGGCCGTTCTGGAAACTGGATGGTGGATCTTATCTGCCGCGAATCGCGGTCGGGGACCAACGAAAGTGGGCAGAAAAAATCACAGACTTAGGGTTAAGTCCGCATGAGTGGGAAGGTGTCCATTAAAAAAGGACAGCGCGCGGTGTGCTAGAGGCCGGCTCTCAGAGCCGTTTGAAACTAGTTTGGAACCCAAAGAAGTGTCAGGCGCTGTCTCCAGCCGCCGATTTCACCGTCGTTATTGTTGAGCATTCTCAGGTAGTAGGTTTGCGTTCCCGCCGCACCCACAGTGAACACCCGCGTGGTGAACAGGTTATTTGTTGAGTCTTTTGCTGCATGGAAAAACACATGCCCTTCCTGAGCCGTTAACTCGGCAAAGGTCGAGACCGCCGCGGATGATGTGAGGGCCAGCACGCCTTGCACAGGAAAGCTTGAACAGTCCGTCAATGAGGCGGCTGCATCGGTCTCGCAATACAAATCCACTGAGCCGGTTGCGATGATCTTACCGGGGCCAGGAACTGTGATGGGGGCCGAGATTAACGTCGCGACCTGATCGGCCGTGAAGTACGTGGGGTTGGCATATCCCCCAAACACACTGACTACGACAGGGCTTAGGGCCGCGCCCCCTGTGCCGTTGCAGACGTAGCGTGTCGTCTGAACTTCGGTGGCGTCGAGCAGGTTATTGCGGTTCGCATCGAGTCCCGTGCGCACTCGAGCCCCGCCCGCACTGCAATTGGGGCCAGCGGGTTCGATGTCGGTCGCGATCAGTGACGACAATCCACTTGTGCCGTTGCTGCCATCGCTTCCGTTTGTGCCGTCAAAACCGTCGCACACATAATCAGTGGCCGTGACCTCTGAGGCGTCGAGAATTCCGTTCGTGTTGTCGTCGAGTCCTGTGTCGATTCGAACACCACCACCGGCGCATTGGGCACCCGGTGTTACAGTCGAAGTACTCACCAGTGATGCCACACCGTCCGCTCCGGTCGCTCCTTCTTGTCCCATCGCTCCGTCCATGCCCGGGGCGCCTTCTGGGCCGTTGCAGACGAAAACAGTGTCCTCGATCTCCAGCGGCGCGAGGTTTCCGTCATTATTGAGGTCAAGACCGGTTTCGATGCGCTGGCCTCCGGTCGGGCATGAAGCGCCGGGGGCCTCGGCGCTAACAATGATGCGTGGCGAAAGGCCATCGGTGCCATCATTTCCATCCGTCCCGTCGTCGCCATTAACACCGTCGACCCCAGAACAGGCTGAGAGGGTCAGAATCAAGAGTAGCGCGAGGTTTTTCATGGTGGAGGCTCCGTGGGTTCAAACGGGCGGAACCATACGGAAATCTACGGCGAAATCAAATCGCATCTAAGTACGCGGTTCCCAGGGCGGCCGGATTTCGATGGGGCCCGAATACAAGAACGACGCGCATGCCAGAAATGACCCGAACGAGTAGATCTCGAGCGGGTAATCATTCACCAGCATGAGGGCAAGTCCAGTCATGGCGTACCACCAGCCCGGCCGGCCGAGTCGCCTGTCGATCGCCAATCCCAACATGATGAGACCGCTTGAAAAGATGCCGGTTTCTGCTGCTGCGGCATGAACAAGTGACAGCCCTGACCACAGCGTGCTGGTACGAACAAATAGAGCGAGGACGTACATCCAGGTCATGCCGAGCGAGAAGATGCGGCTTGCTTTGTGGTCACGATAACGCGTGAAGGTGAAATAATTCAGCGCAACCAGCGCTGGCGCGAACGCAATCATGACGGCGTTTGCCCAGAATAGAAGTGGGACTTCGGTGAGGCCACGGAATAGCGCAGGAACGGGGGAGCGAGTCATTGGCCCAAGGACAAAAGGCGCGAGCGCAAAAGTCGCGGCCATCGTACCCACCACCCATTGGCGTGAATGAATGCCTACCGATTCGTCGTAGTCGTAGGCGATCTTGGCCAGTTTGGCCTCTTCAGCTCGGGCCCGAGAAGCGCTCTCGTCGACCAACGAAAGAAGTGCCTCATCGGCTTCTGGGAGCTCGGATAAAAGTGCTCTGGCCCCAAGGAAATCGCCGTGCTCCGCACGGTAAATAATCATCTGTTTCAGGCAGGCCTGCAGGCCCTTTTGGGCCTCGGGGTTTTGGGGCCAGATCTGACGCGCGGACATGAATGCAAATCGGGCTTCGGCAAAATGCGCATCGAGTTCCGGTTCGTCTTCCTCGATGGCTCGTGTCAGCGCTTGCATTCTTTCGTTCGCAGCATGGACCAATTGATGGCTGTTCCTGTGCGACAGGAACGCCTCGACAGCTGTCTTGAGTTCGTCAGCACTCGCATAACGGTCTGCCGGCGCGTGCGCCAGAGCACGTTCGCAGATATCGACCAGCTCCTCAGGAACGGTGTCGGGATAGATGTGTTTTTGCCCGGTGTACGAAAAACTCATCACTTCAAAGAGTGTCGTCCCCCGATTGGGCGGCTCGCCGGTTGCCACGGTGTGCAGAAGTCCGCCGAGCAGGAAAATATCCGTGTGAATGCCTTGCGCCGCATTATCCCCGGTCGTCATCTCCGGCGCCATGAAGACCGGCGTTCCGACCACACCCGCGAG
>Ga0210026_1000685_pt1 | contig 37334 bp, 28 predicted proteins | sample CryGeymeta201509_FD_183977 | JGI IMG/M metagenome (GOLD analysis project Ga0210026, IMG submission 183977) | Groundwater microbial communities from Crystal Geyser aquifers in Utah, USA - Crystal Geyser metaG 2015-09 (SPAdes) (version 2) | ecosystem: Environmental > Aquatic > Deep subsurface >...
GTTGGCGTCAAAGACCGCGCCGATCACCAGACCGTAACCCACCGTGGGCAGGCAGTCGCTCGGGGTGGAGAAGGTGGTATCGTCAACATGGATATCGTTGCCGTAGCCGCTGGCGGCCTTGAAGGCCACGCGCACATCGGTCATGCCGGCGCCGGTGTAGGCACTGAAGTCAACAAGGTGCTTGATCCACCCTATGACGCCGTCATCACGGATGAAGGGCGCGCCCACATTGGTCCAGGTGGTACCGCCGTCGGTTGAAACCTCCGCCTGAATCGAATCGTTGCTTCCAGACCAGCCGGTTTCGTGGTACATCCAGAAGGCTAGCTCGGCCGCTGTTTGAGCGCTCAAATCCACGCCAGCAGTGCGATAGAGGCGGGTAACGCCAGACACGGAAGTCCAGGAGTTGAAGACAGCCATGTTGGGAGCGTTATGCGGCGAAATACCGGTTGGGTGGACACTCGTTGTGCGGGTCACCCAATCGCCGGTCGTGCCGCTTACATCCACCACGCCCCAATCGGCCGAGAAGGCCGGGGCTACGGAGGTGTCGAAGCCGTCACTGAAGAAGGAAGTGCCAGTGACCACATGGTAGCCAGGTGCGTTACAGGCCATCACATCTACAGCCAGCGCAAAGTTCTGGGTGGCGTCGCCAGCGACAACCAGCGGCAGAACGGCAGGAGTATATCCGCCGCTCAGGGCGCCGACGGTGAAGGTGTAGGAGCCATCCACCAGGTCTACGCTATAAGCGCCGGTGACCGGGTCCGTGAAGACCGGGCTGCCCGGGAAGCCGAAGATGTCAATTTGGGCGTAGAGCGGCCAGCCGGTGGTGGCATCCGCCACAACGCCGGAGATGGTGGAGGTGGACGCCGCGGCGAGGGTGAAGTCCTGCGTGGCGCCGCCGGGAGCCGTCACAACCACACCAGGGACGGTGCTGGAAACGTAACCGTACTTGGAAGCGGTCACGCTGTAGGTGCCGTCCACCAGGTTGATGGCATAGTGACCAACGGCATCGGTGGTGGTGGTGTATCCGCCCGAGACGTCAATGGTCGCGCCGGCAAGCAGAGCCGATGCAGAATCCGTCACGGTGCCCTGGAGAACGCTGGTGGGCGCAGTAGTGCAGGTCGGGAACTTGAAGGAGCCGATGCGGGTCTGCCAGCCAGCGCTGCTGGTTGTGGCGTAGTATTCCTGGGTGTACCAAAAGGTACAGCTGTCGGAAGCGTCCACAGCCAACATGCTGTAGTCACCCCAGCGGGCGGCAGAGTGAGTCTGGGAACCGCTGCCTGCGATCAGGTCGGTTTCGCCTTGCGTCAGGCCGCCCGGTGGTTCAGCGGCAAGACGCCCAGTGTAACGCACGGACGGGTAGGTGGCCGCGCCGGAGACGGAATAGCCAAGCGCCATGTTGCCGGAGGCATCCATGGCGATACTGCCCATCCAGCGGCTGTCGGTATTCGCCGCGTCGCCGGCGTAAACGCCTTGCTGGTTCATGACAAAGCCAGCGCCAGAGTCGCGCAGTTCGAACCAGTGAACACCGGCATGGTCTGCGCCGTCAGCATCCACGGTATGGTTGGTCACCAGGGTCTGATGAGAACCGAAGTCGCGGTATTGCAGGCGGTACATCAGGCGGTCGGCAATCGCATCCAGACCCTGGGCGGTGCCAGGCTGGTCAATGCAATTGCGCGCGCCGCCGCACATATCCGGATCCACGTTGGCGGTGGCAATCATGGCATTAGGCGCGTAACCAGCCAAGCCAAAGGTGGTGCTGGCGGGAGTGGCCCAATCCACGTGGAATTCCCAGATGCGCAAAGTATCGGCCGCATCGCCGAGCCAGGTACTGTCATCCCATTCCATGAAGTAGTTGGGGGTACCCACTGCAGGAGCGGGGCCGTCCAGGTCGGAGGGCAACATGCCGCCGTAGTTGAGCGTGACCGCGCCCACGTCAATGTATTGCATCGTGGCGGGCAGGCCGGCCAGCATGGCGGTGCGTTCAAAGGCCGCAACACCCGCGCCGCCCCAGGCGAAGGTGCCGCCGTTGAACTGGTTGACGGTCATGTAGTAGCCGTCCGGCCAGACGCCGAATTTGGGATAATCGTTCATCATCGTCGTGCTGGTCTGGAAGTCGTACAGATACCAGGCGCCGGTCGGGTCAGCGCTGGCTGAAACGGCGATGCACTGATGGAAGTTATCCGGGAAGCCCAGCGCGAACTGGCTCATGATCCAGCGGTTGGCCAGGTGATCGAACTGGGTGATGGGGTCGCCGTCGTTGTTGGCGGCGCAGATGCCGCCGAGGCCGCTCCACAGGGTGTTGCCAGCCGCGGGGCCGTACAGCGAAACCGGTGCGCCGGGGGTGGTCACATCCCAAATCTGGAAGGCCAGGTTGACCCACTCAACGTAGTATTTTGTGCCGCTGATGGGATCCCAGCCCATGTCGCCTTGGGTGTCGGGAGGCAGCACGCCGCTGACGTTGTTGACGCCTTCGAAGTTGGCGACAGCAGCCGGCATGTTATTTTTTACCGGGCCATTTTGTACGATGGAGGCATCCCGACCGCCATTGGTCGGGCTGTTTTGTGTCTTGGGGATCACCAAACGATCCTGCAGTTTTTTCAAAACACTGGGGGCGTTCGGGTCTACTTGGATCGGAGCCAGCGAGCGAAGCGGCTGGCTGACAACGGGGGTTGATTCAACGACCCGCACGTTGGATTGCGGGGCGGGGGACTGGGCGGCGGAAGGCGCGGCAAAGGCCGAACCTACCGGGCTGATGAGCATCGCCAGTAAAGTCATTACGCTGGCAAGCCGCCACAAAAAATTAGTTTTCATGGTTGTTATTCTCCACTTATTTGAGTCTTACAGGTTATGTAAACGCCGAACAACAAGCTACAAAAACGCACAAATGCAAAGTAGACATCACCTCCTGATAATTTTTTAACGGCAATGCCGCCGTCTTTTTCCCGAAAATTGGCGCATAGCACGTTGATTAAAATCGCATTAAGATTATGACATGCTTTTCACTTTTGTCAAGTGATGAAAACTGGTGATTGTACACATCTATATTTAACCGCTACTGGTGGTGGAAAGTGCGTTTCAGAAACCACCACAGGTGGTGGTTAAAACCACTTGTGGGTAATCACCAGAGTTAAAGGGTTGTAAAGAGTCGTAAAGACGGCTATGATAGGTAGCATGATGCGCGCGTTGTGGAAAAGCACACTTCATCCTATTTCAGACTGTCGTCAAAAGGGAAAATGTCCAAAGGAATGATTCTCGCCACCACGTTGGAAGAATTGCGCGCCGCGCGCGGCTTGCTCGGCGCGCCGCTTGGCTTAGTGCCGACGATGGGTTACCTGCACGCTGGTCACATTTCGCTGGTGGAACGCGCCCGCGCCGAATGCGCCAGCGTCGCCGTCAGCATTTTCGTCAATCCGACCCAGTTTGGCCCCAAGGAAGACCTGGCCAGCTATCCGCGCAACTTACCCGGCGACTTGAAATTACTGGAAGACGCCGGAGTTAATCTGGTGTGGATGCCAACCGCCGAAATCATGTACCCGCCCGATTTTCAAACCTGGGTCAATGTCGAAGGGCTGACTTCGCCGCTGGAAGGGGCGATGCGCCCCGGTCATTTTCGCGGGGTGACGACGGTCGTCGCTAAACTGTTCAACGCCATCCAGCCGCAAAAGGCCTATTTCGGTCAAAAAGACGCCCAGCAGGCCGCCGTCATTCGGCGCATGACCCATGATTTAAATTTCCCCATCGAAATTGTCGTCTGCCCAATTAAGCGCGAAGCCGACGGGCTGGCGATGTCAAGTCGCAACGCCTATCTCAACCCGGCAGAACGGCAGGCGGCGACGGTTTTGTTCTGCGCCCTGAACGCCGCCCAAGCTGCTTACGCTGCCGGGGAGCGCAACGCGGACAGCTTGCGTCAAGCCATGAGCGATACCATCAACGCAGAGCCGCTGGCACGCTTGCAGTACATCTCGTGCGCCGATAACGACTCGCTGGAAGAGTTGAAAACCGTCACTGGAAAAACACTGCTTTCGATGGCGGTTTATCTGGGAAAAACCCGGTTAATTGATAATTTTATTTTGGGCGAATGACTTGACAGAAGCAGCAAAGCGCATATAATCACGCGCAATATAAAAACAACGCTGATGAGGACGAGTACGCGCAGTACGACGGTTCAGAGACCAGGCGGTACGTGGTGTGAGACCTGCCCGAAACGACAGCGCCGAATGGACCTTGGAGTTGCAGGGCGAAATTCTCGCCGAATACCAAACAGATAAATGGATGGTATCCGAACACGGAGAGTAACCTGAGCCGGAATCTACAACCGTTATCCTGTAGAGTCACTGATCCCATTGGGTTCGCTGACTACATGAGTGAGGCTGGTTTTCTTCTTTTCCCTGGCGCTTCATCTGGGGAAAATTTTGTTAAGAAACCGCCTAACTCGGGTGGCACCACGGATTTTAAACATCCGTCCCGAGAAATTTTCGGGGCGGGTGTTTTTGTTTGCCTGCCCTCCAGTTCATTCATTTTTCAGGAGGCAGAATGGCGCAAGAAAATATCGTCCAACCAGACAGGAGCAGGCTGATTTCACCGGAGGCAGCCTGCGGTGAGTCTACTTCCGCGCCGGAGCAACCCATTGCGCAGATCATGGCCGAAGTCGCGGCTGAGGCCGGGGCGCAGGCTTATTCTTTCATTCCATAGCTTTTTCAAAAAAAGGAGTCTTTCCATGTCCACTGAAACCCGTTTTCTCTTAAGCCAAAACGACCTGCCAAAGTTTTGGTACAACATCAACGCAGATAGCGGCATCGCGCCCACGCCGGTGCTTCACCCCGGCACGTTGCAGCCAGTAACCCCCGATTTTCTTTCGGTGCTGTTCCCCATGGAACTGATTTTGCAAGAAATCAGTAGCGAGCGCTACATTCAAATCCCCGAAGAAGTGCGCGAAATTTACAAACTTTGGCGGCCTACGCCGCTGATGCGCGCCGTGCGTCTGGAAAAAGCGCTTGGCACCCCCGCGCATATTTATTACAAGTACGAGGGCGCGTCTCCGGTCGGGTCGCACAAACCCAACACTGCCATTCCCCAGGCGTTTTACAACAAAATTTCTGGCACAAAGGCGATGACAACCGAAACCGGCGCCGGGCAGTGGGGAACTGCGCTCTCAATGGCTTGTAATTTTTTCGATATGGCGCTGGAAGTCTACATGGTGAAGGTTTCGTACAATCAGAAGCCATATCGCCGCATTTACATGGAAACCTTTGGGACGCAGGTTTTTGCCAGCCCCACCAATCGCACCAATTATGGCCGCGCGTTGTTGGCGCAAGACCCCGAAAATAGCGGCTCGCTCGGCATCGCCATTTCGGAAGCGGTGGAAGTGGCGGCGACTTCCGGCGGAACGAAGAAATACGGCCTTGGTTCGGTGCTGAATCATGTCTTGCTGCACCAAACGGTCATTGGCGAGGAGTCGCTCAAGCAGATGGATATGGCCGGAGAATACCCGGATGTCGTCATCGGCTGCACCGGCGGCGGCTCCAATTTTGGCGGAATTGCCTTCCCGTTTCTGCGCGAAAATCTAAAAAATGGCAAACGCACGCGCCTGCTGGCCGTCGAACCGGCAGCAACGCCTTCGCTGACGAAAGGCGTCTACGCTTTCGACTATGGCGATACGGCGAAAATGGCGCCGGTGATGAAGATGCACACGCTCGGTCACGGCTTCATGCCGCCCGAAATTCACGCGGGCGGGTTGCGCTACCACGGCATGTCGCCGCTGGTTTCAGCGCTGGTAAATGCCGGGCAGATTGATGCGCTATCGGTCAAGCAGCGCGCCACGTTCGAGGCGGCGGTCCAGTTCACCCGCGCTGAGGGCATTATCCCTGCGCCCGAGTCAGCGCACGCCATTCGCGCGGCAATTGATGAGGCGCTGGACGCAAAAGCCAAAGGCGAAAAGCGCGTCATCCTGTTCAATCTTTCAGGACACGGGCATTTCGACATGGTTTCCTACGAGAAATACCTGCACAATCAGTTGGAAGATTACGAATATCCCGCCGATGCCGTGGCCGAAGCAATGAAGGATTTGCCACACGTGACCTTGTAAAACATTCATGCAAAATAAAAACAAAGCGCCAACGTCTCTTGACGTTGGCGCTTTGTTTTGAAAATCACTGTCTTAACGCAACCAGCACAGCCTGAAGGTCGGGCGGCAGAGGGGCTTCAAACGTGGTCGGCGCAGTTTCACCTGGCAGGGTAATTTTTAGCCGGAAGGCGTGCAAAAACTGGCGCGTTACCGGCAAGGAAATTTTGCGGTGTCCATAAGCCGTATCGCCGACAATTGGGCAGCCCAAAAAGGCGCAGTGGACGCGAATCTGGTGGGTGCGTCCGGTGTGCGGGTGAAATTCCAGCAAGGTATGGCGCGGAAAAGCCTCCAGCGTGGTGTACTCGCTGACGGCTTCGCGCCCTTTTTTGATCTGCACGACGGCCATGTTTTTACGGTTGTGCGGGTCGCGGCCAATTGGGGCTTCAACACGCCCGGTGGGGGTGGGCGGCGCACCATCCACCAGCACCAAATAAGTTTTTTCGACGCGCCGATCTTTGAACTGTTCTGTCAGCCAGCGCATGGCGGCTTCGGTTTTGGCAACAACAATCAGACCGCTGGTGTCTTTGTCGAGACGGTGAACAATGCCAGGCCGTTCCTCGCCGCCAATGCCTTCCAAATCAGGGTCGTGCGCCAAAACAGCGTTTACCAGTGTGCCAGAAGCGTGCCCGGCGGCGGGATGAACGACCATGCCAGCGGGTTTATTGATAATGAGCAAGTCGCCATTCTCGAAGACGATTTGTAGAGGAATGGATTCGGCCTGTAAAGCGGTGGCCTGATTCGGCGGGATGCGCACTGTGACCTGTTTGCCGCCTTCGAGGCGGGTTCCGCCCTTTTGAGCGGGAGTGCCGTTTAACAGCACGCATCCATCTGCAATCAGCCCTTGCAGGCGGGCGCGGGAAAACTCGGGCAGGCAGGTGACGAGAAATTTATCCAGTCGTTCGCCCTCGCCGCTGTAAGAAAAAACTTCCAGGCGCTCGCTCATTCAGTTTCCGTTGGCGCACTGGTGGTCTGTGCCATGCGCTGTTGGTTTTCGGTGCGTTCTTTCCACCAGGCGCCGGTCAAAAGCAAGACAACGCCCAGCGTAATGCTAGAATCGGCCACGTTGAAGACTGGAAAGGTGCCAACCGAGATAAAATCGGTGACTTTGCCGCCGAGGGTCAGACGGTCAATCACATTGCCGAGCGCTCCGGCCAGTTGCATACTCATTGCTAGGCGCATCCAGCCGTCTTCGGGTTCGACTTTTGGGTAGTAGTAGACAATCAGCCCGGCGACAAGAAAAGCAAGGATGGTAAAGACCCAACCGTAGCCCTGAAAAGATCCAAAGGCTGCGCCGGTGTTATACCAGTGAACGATGCGGGCGTAGGGCATCAACCATTGAAGCCCATCCGGCAGCCAGCTTCCTGTAAAAGGGATATTTTCGCGCACCAGCCATTTTGTCCACTGGTCGAGGACGATGATGACGCTGGCGATGAGAAAAAGCGGGACAAATTTGCGCGCTTTTTGAAAAAACTCGGTGATGTTCAAAGGAATCTCCTGAAGGTAAAGAAAAAGTCATCAGCATTGTACCAGTTCCGCCAAAGGACAGCCTTTCCGGGCGCAGGGTACAAAACGGCGTGATGTTGCGTGAGAGTAGGTTCGCGCAACATCACGCCGTCAAATGTAATGCAAGATTAAGTTTGCGCCGCCAGTGCCTTTAATCTTCCGGGCGGGCAAAAATCATGCGTCCGGCGGCAGTTTGAAGGACTTTGGTCACCGTCACATTTTTGCGAACGCCGAGATGCTTGTTGCCGCCTTCGACAACAACCATCGTGCCGTCGTCCATGTAGCCCACGCCCTGACCCATTTCCTTGCCATCCTGAATAATCAGAATATTGAAGGTTTCGCCTGGCAGGACAACCGATTTGATGGCATTCGCTAATTCGTTGATGTTGAGAATGCTGACACCTTGCAGTTCGGCGATGCGATTCAGGTTGTAATCGTTGGTAAGAATCGGACACTTCATCTGACGCGCCAAAATGACCAATTTGTCATCCACTTCGCGCACACCGTCTACGTCAATGTCCGTGATGCGAATACTGACCGCAGAACCCTTCTGTAACTCGGCCAGCACTTCCATGCCACGGCGGCCACGTTGACGGCGCAACGAATCCGCCGAGTCGGCGATGTATTGCAGCTCAGTCAGCACAAAGCGCGGAATCAGCAAAGTTCCGGGCAGAAAGCCAGTTTTGGCAATATCCGCCACGCGGCCGTCAATAATAACGCTGGTATCCAGCAAAATGGTACGCGAGGTGTTGCCCCAGGCGCTGGCGGGTACGCCGACAGCTGCTTCGCCCTTGTTCACCAGCCCGGAGAGCACGTTCATCATGTCGTTTTGGCGCATGACGAAAATTGCCACGCCAAAATAACCAAAAATCAATACCCCCAAAAAAGGCAGAATATCGCCCAGGGGCGTGGGAAGCATCGAAAGTGGAAAGGTCAGCAGGGCGGCAACAATCAGCCCCATCACCAGCCCCGTCAAGCCAGAGAAAAGTTGTTCCGCCGAAACGCGCGCCAGCAGGGAACGCATGGCGCGCACCGGGCGCGTGGTAACAAATGGGGTGACAATTAACCCGACTAACGCTCCCACGAAAGCCATCCCGGCGGTGTAAGCAAAAACAGATAGAGCATTGTTTTGCGCGAACCAGTAACCCCAGTAGCCCCCAAAAGAAAACAAAACAAACATTCCAACAATTCGAAAAATAAAATCGGTGCTCATGCGCAATAACTCCTTTGAAATGATTGCAGACAAAAAGAATGCCTGTCATGATAGCATGACCGTCCGCGCACGTCAATTACAGGGCGGGTCTCATTTGTAAATTTCTTACACGCCTTTTCGCTTGCCAGGCTGTATAATTCGCCTGCGATAGTCTGATAGCGCTACTCGATTTCATCCTTTATGGTAACGGGTGCCGCGCAATAGAGCATGTATGAGGTATTCATGGCAATTGACCGTTTTGGACGCAATATCCACTATTTACGCATTTCCCTGACCGACCACTGCAACCTGCGCTGCATTTATTGTATGCCCGAAGACCAGATTTTCCGCCCGAAGGCGGAATTGATGCAGGATGACGAAATTCTCCAACTCACCCGGCTGTTTGCCTCGCTCGGCTTCGACAAAATCCGTCTGACGGGCGGCGAGCCAACCGTGCGCGCCAACGTGGTTGAAATTGTGCGCGGCATCGCCGCCACCCCCGGCATTCGCTCCATTTCAATGACCACCAACGGGCTGATGCTGGCGCGCCTGGCCGCGCCGCTCAAAGAGGCCGGGCTGCAGCGCGTCAATGTTTCGATTGACACCCTCGACCCCCAAAAATTTCAGCGTCTCACCCGTTGGGGAAAACTGGAACAGGTCTGGGATGGCATTCTCGCCGCCGAAGCCGCCGGGCTGACGCCGGTCAAACTCAACGCCGTCGTTGTCAAAGGCTACAACGAAGAAGATGTGATTGACCTGGCCGCTCTCACCCTGCAACGTCCCTGGCAAATGCGCTTCATCGAAATGATGCCCTTCGCCGGGCCGACCGACATCCAAACCGGCCAAATCATCACCGCTGCCCAAATTCAGGCCCAAATTGAAAGCGAATTCGGCCCGCTGGAAGCCAGCGGCAGTTACGACGGCGAGGCGCGCATCTTCCGCATTCGCGGCGGCCAGGGCGAACTGGGCTTCATCTCCTCCGTCACCGTCCCCTTCTGCGCCGCCTGCACCCGCGCCCGCCTGACCGCTGAGGGCGTTTTACGCATGTGCCTGCTGCGCGAAAAAGAAATTGACCTGCTCACCCCGCTGCGCGCCGGCGCCTCGCTCGAAGAACTGCGCCAATTAATTCTGGACGCGGTCTGGAACAAACCCTGGGGGCACGGCCTGGAAGATGGCTACATTCCCCTCAACCGCGCCATGAACCAAATCGGCGGCTGATGATGATTAAAGCCATTCTTTTTGACCTGGACGGCACCCTGCGCGGACATTTTCCGCCGGGACGCGAATTCTTCGCCGACAGCGTCGCCCGCCTTGGGCTGGAGATTGCGCCCGAAGACCGTCTGCGCGCCTGCCGCTGGGAACATTACTACTGGGCCGAATCACCCGAACAAAGCGAAGACCGCCGCCTGCATCCGGAAACCTCCGCCTTCTGGCTGAACTACAGCCGCCGCGAGTTAGCTGCGCTCGGCGCCAGCATGGAACAGGCTGAAGCATTCGCCCCGTTGCTGCGCGCCCGCATGGACACGGAATTTCAACCCGAAGACCGCCTGCTGGACGGGGCGCGCGAGACGCTGGAAGTTCTACGCCGACAGGGCTACCGGCTGGGAATCGTCTCCAACCGCGATGAACCCTTCGACGACCTGCTCACCCGCTACGGGCTGGAACTTTCCTGCTTCGACTTGACTCTGGCGGCGGGCGAAATCAACGCCTGGAAACCCGCCCCCGCCATTTTCCAGCACGCCCTGCAGCGGCTGGAACTCACCCCGGCGCAGGCTATCTACATTGGCGACAATTTCTACGCGGATGTCGTCGGCGCGCGCGGCGCGGGCCTGCTGCCCATCTTACTCGACCCCGACGAAATTTTCCCCGAAGCCGACTGCCCCGTCATCCGCCAGTTGGATGAAATTCCCGGCCTGCTGCCGGGGCTGCAAAAATAAACGGAGTCCAACGTCTCTCACGTTGGAAGTTAGCGGTTTCGGAGTCCAACGTCTCCCGACGTTGGTGCCAAAGTCTGGAGACTTTGGACTCCTGATCTACTGTCAAATCGTTTCAAGGAGGTTTTTATGGCATGGGAAAGAAAACTCAGCCGCACCGTGCGGGTTCGCAACGTACAGGTGCGCGGACAGTTGGCGCGGCTGCTCTCCGCCATCTCCGAGGCGGGTTCCACGGTGGGCGAAATCCATCTGCTGACCGAAACCTCGCAGCACGTCATGCGCGACATCGTCATCTACGCCGAAAGCGAAGAACAGCTGGCGGCTACGCTGGCCGCCATCGAAACCCTGGAAGGCACCAAAGTAATCGGCGTGCGCGACGAAGTGCTGGAACTGCACGTCAAAGGCAAAATCGCCATCCGCTCGCGCTACCCCATCGATTCGCTGGCAACGCTACGCAAGGTCTACACGCCCGGCGTGGCCGAAGTCTGTCTCAAAATTGCCAAAGACCCCTCCCTGGCGCGTCAATACACCAGCATCAGCCACATGGTCGCCATCGTCACCGATGGCACGGCAGTGCTCGGCCTGGGCGATATCGGCCCGCTGGCGGGCATGCCGGTCATGGAAGGCAAAGCCATGCTAATGGAAACGCTGGTCGGGCTTTCCGGCATTCCCATTTTGCTCAACACCAAAGACACCGAAGAAATCATCGCCGCCGTCGCCGCGATTTCCCCCACCTTTGCCGCCATTCAGCTCGAAGATATTTCAGCGCCGCGTTGTTTTGAAATTGAAGAACGCCTGCAAAAAATGCTTGATATTCCTGTTTTGCACGACGACCAGCACGGCACGGCTGTCGTCGTCACCGCCGCGCTGATGAGCGCCAGCCGCCTGACGGGCGTTTACCTTTCCAGCGCCAAAATCGGCCAGATTGGGTTGGGCGCCGCCGGGCAGGCCATTGCTCAAATGCTGATGAGCCTGACCGGCAACCCCGTCTGGGGCGCCGATTTGAATCCCGACGCGCTCAAACGCCTGGCAGCCAACGGCGGCAAAGCCTCCAACCTGACAGAAATCATGGCCAACTGCGACATCGTCGTCGCCACCACCGGCGCGCGCGGGCTGATTAAGCCCGGCATGGTACGCAAAGACCAGGTGATTCTGGCGCTTTCCAACCCCAACCCCGAAATTGAACCGGAAGTCGCCCTGCAAAACGGGGCGCTCTTCGCCGCCGACGGGAAATCCGTCAACAACGTGCTCGGCTTCCCCGGCATTTTCCGCGGCGCAGTGGATGCCAACGCCAGCCGTATCAGCGATGAAATGCTGCTGGCCGCCGCCCAAATCATCTCGGAGATGACGCCGCCCGGCGACCTGGTGCCCAACCCGCTCGACAAAGCCGTCCACCGGGCGGTGGCGCGCGCCGTGGCGCAAAAAGCCATCGAACAGGGCATCGCCCGCGCCGAGTACGTTCCCTACACGGAAGATTAATGCCCGCCGAAAAACCATCCGCCTGGGCCATCGCCGGGTTGATTTTGGGAATTTTAGGGATTTGCAGCATTCCCATTCCCTTCGTCCCCAGTTTTTGCGTGGGCGGGCTGGGAATTTTTGCCGGAGCGCTGGCGCTGCGCTCGTGGCAGATTGATTCGTGGAAAGCGCGCCTGCTGGCGCTTTCCGGCATTCTGCTGGGGCTCATCCCCTGGGTAGGCTGGGCGCTGACCATCAGCTCGCTCGTCTGGTTGATTTTTAACGGGCAAAAATAGTCCCTTGCCATTCTCCCCGCGTTCAGGTATCCTTACAGGCGGGAGTGGTTGGGTCCCGGTGGGCCCTCCGGTCTTCAACACCGGCATTGGGGCGCGTTGCGTTCCAGGGTGGGTTCGACCCCCATGCACTCCCGTTTTTTTTCCATTCATCCTTCATGTTAGATTCCACTTCCATCACCCCGCTCATTGAGCCCATTTTCCAAATCCGCGACATCACCAGCGGCGAGGAAAAAGACGGCTACCTGCTGCGTTATCGCGGCCAACTGACCGCCGCCGATTCCGCCGCCGCCTACGATGACCTGGCCGCCGCGCTCGCCCCGCAAGGGCTGATGCCGCTCTTCCGCAAGGACGCGCCGGAAGGCCACATGATTTATATTCTGCGCGCCCAGCCGCCCGCCAAAAACCGCAGCCTGACGACCAACCTGCTTATGTTTTTGCTGACCGTCGTCAGCGTCATGCTCTCCGGCGCGCAAATCCCCGCCGGAACGGCCATCCCTGCCGACCCGCTCGGCCAAATGGCGCTGATGGCGCAGTACATTTTCACCGGCTGGCCGTTTGCGCTGGCGCTGCTCAGCATTTTGCTGGCGCACGAATTCGGCCATTACCTGGCCGGGCGCTGGCACAAAACGGATGTCAGCCTGCCCTTTTTCATTCCGCTGCCCTTCAGCCTGCTCGGCACCATGGGCGCCTTCATCAACATGCGCGAAATGCCCAAAAACCGGCGCGACCTGCTCGATATTGGCATCGCCGGGCCGTTGGCAGGGTTCGTCGTCGCCGTGCCGGTGCTGTTCATCGGGCTGACGCTTTCCAGCCTGGGGCCGGTCGCCGCCGCCCCCGACGGCGGATTTTTGGAAGGCAACTCGCTTTTCTACCTGCTGGCAAAATACCTGGTTTTTGGCAAACTGCTGCCCGCCCCGGCGGCGCTGACCGGCGGCGCTCTGCTCTGGCACTGGGTACAATTTTTCTTCACCGGCGCGCCCCTGCCCATCGGCGGCGAAGATGTCTTCATTCACGCCGTAGCGCTGGCAGGCTGGGCCGGGCTGCTGGTCACCTCGCTCAACCTGATTCCCGCCGGGCAGCTGGATGGCGGCCATATTCTCTACGCCCTGTTTGGCGAAAAAATCCGCTACGCCTTTCCCGTCATCTTGATTGCCCTGGCAATTTTGGGCTTTTTCTGGAGCGGCTGGTGGCTGTGGCTGGGAATTTTATTTCTCTTTGGCCGCACTCACCCCGAACTGCGCGACGAAATTACCGAACTCGACCCGCGCCGCCGCCTGCTGGTCTGGCTGGCAATTTTGCTTTTCTTACTGGTATTCGCCCCCGTTCCGATGGTTTCTCTTTAGATGTCCCGCTCCCGCGCTTTTCACGCCCTGATTATTTTTTCTGTGCTACTGGCCGCCTGCTCACCGCAGGTGATTTTTCTCCCGCTGAAAACGGCCACCCCCACCCTGGCCCCCGCCACCCCGACAGCGACTCCCGCGCCCAGCGCCACGCCCATCCCCGGCGCCGAATTGGGCGTCAGCCCCGCCGCCCTGCGCGGCGTGGAAATCAACTTTTGGCATGGCGCGGATGGCGCGCAAAGCGCCCTGCTGGCGCAGCTCGCCATCGAATTCAGCCTGAGCAACGCCTGGGGCATCACGGTCAAACCAACCGGCTGGGGCAATTATTACAAGCTGGGAGGGGCTGTCGCTTCCGCGAAAACCAGTTCCAGCCTGCCCGATTTGCTGCTGGCGCTGCCAGAGCAGGAAGCCACCTGGGAGCAAGAATCCCTGCTCGCGCCACTCACCCCCTATCTTCATCATCCCGAATTTGGTTTTTCCAGCGCCGAACAGGCCGATTTTGCGCCGCCGCTAGCCGAAACCGCGCTGACCCTGACGACGGTACGCTCGGCGCGCCTGCTGGCCTACAATTTCACCTGGGCGCGCGCGCTAGGTTTTGAAAGTGCGCCGCAAACGCCGGAACAATTCCGTCAGCAAGCCTGCGCCGCCAATGCCGCCTGGCGCGCCGACGCCGACCCGACCAACGATGGCTACGGCGGCTGGGTGGTGGACGAAAATCCCTGGACGGCGTACGCCTGGCTGCGCGCTTTTGACGCCGAACCGTGGAATGGCGAAACGTTTGCCTTTAACACGCCCGCCGCCGAAACAACGCTGACCTTTCTGGAGCAATTGCGCGAAGCGGGCTGCGCCTGGGTTTCCGACGAAGCGGTCAATTATGCCGCCCTGCCAGAACGCAAGGCGCTCTTTGCCACCATCAACCTAGCGGAAGTGCCAGAGCAAGCGGCGGCCTTTCGGAGCAGCAGCGACGAATGGACGCTGATTGCCTTCCCCGGCGAAGCGGGCGCGAGCTACGGCGCGGACCTGGCGCTGGTGCCAACTTCCCCGGCGCGCCAGTTGGCGGCCTGGCTGTTTGCGCGCTGGCTGGTTTCGCCCGAAATTCAGGGGCGCTGGGCGACGCAAACCGGCTACCTGCCCGCGCGGCTTTCGGCGCTGGCGCAGATGGGCGAGTACGCTGCCGCTCATCCGCAGTGGGCCGCCGCCGCCGCGCTGACCGCCGAATTGGGCGCGCCGCCCCTGGCCGCCCGCTGGGGGCTGGCGCGCAATCTGCTGGGCAGCGGGCTGGGGGCGGTTGTCATTGTCGGCGGCGACCCGCGGCTTGTGCTGGAACAAATGGATGAGACTTTCAAGGCTGTAACGGGCAAGTAAAAACAAAAAACAAAAACAATGTGGCGTAACAGTGCAATTGTTACAGCCAAAACTGGATGAAAAACCAGTAAACAAAACCGCTAAAGCCCTTGGGCGCAAAAAAAACTATGCGGGATATTGCTCCTGCGGGCATTTCCTGCCATTTTAGCCATAACTTTCCGGGCAAGTTGCCCTGCGCCGCAAACAGAAAAACCCCCGCTGGTGAGCCGGCCACCGTTTCCCAACCGGTCACCAGCGGAAACAACCCCGGCTTCAGTTTGTCTTTGTCTACAGGCAAGTTGAAGCCGGGGTTGTTTGTTCGAGAATCTATCAGAAACCCTTCGCGTCTCAAACGCGCATGTTCCCGCTTTGAATTCAACCAGGTGAGTTCCACTTGCCCGGGGCTTAAGTCTGTCAGCGCGAGACGCACTGCATCCGCATAATCCAACGGCTGGATGGACGGGAACAAATGCCGGGCAGAAAAATCGCGCACCAGGCTGTCGTTCTGCAATCCTTTGACCAACGGCAAGGCATAGAAAAATTTTATCGGGGTTAATTTTGAAATACAAAAGGCCATCAACCAGGGCGGAATGAGCGGCAATAAAAAAGTTTTGCGCTTTAACCCGCGAATTTGAGCATATTCCGTCATCACTTTTGCGTAAGTGCGCGGAATTTTGCAGCCCAACTCCACAATTTTACCGCGGCACGCGGGGGTCACCAGCGCAACCTGCAAATATTGAATAATGTCACTGATGGCAATCGGTTGTGTGCGATGTTTTAACCACGCTGGCCCGATGATGATTGGAAACTGCTCGGCAATAAAGCGAACCATCTCAAACGAACTGCTTCCTGGCCCGACAATTACCCCGGCGCGAAATTCGGTGACGGGCACACCTGCCTCGCGCAAAGCCGCGCCAGTTTCAATACGCGAATGTAAATGAAGCGCCAGTTTTTCTTGCGGGTTAGCCAGTCCGCCCAAATAGATGATGTGTTCCACTCCGGCGCTTTTCGCAGCGCTGGCAAAATTACGAGCCAATTGCGGGTCAAGATGGTGATAAGCGTGCCCGCTCGCCATGCTGTGAATCAGATAATAGGCCGCGCTGATATTTTGCATGGCGGCTGGCAAACTTTCGGGGCGAGCAACATCCCCGGCAATCACCTCAACGCGCGAGAACCATTCTCTAGCGCGCAAATGCTCCGGCGAACGCGCCAGACAGCGTATCGCATAACCGCTTGCGAGCAAACGCGGAATCAGCCGGCTGGCAATATAACCAGTTGCCCCGGCAATGAGAATTTTACGGGGCTGGCCGGGAGCGTCTGATTTGCTTTGTGGGCTGGATAAGTTGTCCAATCTTTTCACCTGTTTTCCTTCCAGCTTTTCTGCGTAACGGCGCACCTATCCAGATAATAATCCCCAATGCAGGTCACGTTTCAAACGTGGCCTGGGATATCACTTATAGACCGCTGATTTCTCTTGCTCTTGCGGCCAGACCGCGAATCATGCCGCCAAAGATAAAACGGTGAAACGGCCACATGGCGTACCAATAAAGATAGCCCAGTAGACCACGCGGCGCAAAATAGGCGATTTGAATGAAGAGGTTTTTCTCGTTTTTTTGGGGACGTACCTGAAAATCAAGCCAGGCATCGCCGGGAACTTTCATCTCGGCACGCAGGCGCATGGATTTTCCCGGCTCAAGCGCTTCCACCCGCCAAAAATCAAGCGATTCGCCAACACGAACTTCATCCGGGTGACGCCGCCCGCGCCGCAGACCGACTCCGCCAATAATTTTGTCTAGCCAGCCGCGAATCGTCCAGGCCCAATCCATGTACATCCAGCCGCGTTCGCCGCCAATTCCGCTAAAAGCGCGGAAAATGGCATCAGCGGGGACGTTCAGCAGGAGTTGGCGCTTCTCCAGGAACATGCCTTCTTCCAGCGCAAACTCATAGGGTGGAACGTCTCCGGCGCTGGTCACCAACGCGTCGCTCCAGGAGGTTTGGATATCCCCTTTTTCGATTTTTACCAGCGCGTACAGCACGGCGGTTTGAAAATCCAACGGCTTAATTTGCGGGAACATCTGCCGCGCCAGGTCGTCACTTACCAGGCTTTCCAAACACAGGCCCTCGATAAGCGGCGAAATGACGTTGTATGTGATGGGCGTGAGCATGTGAATCCAATAAGCCGATAAGTGTGGTGCCAAAACCGGGGTTGGAATGAGCCAGCGGCGCAAACCGCGTTGCCGGGCATACCCCAATAGCATTTCGGCGTAAGAAAGTTGTGTGGCGCCGCCGATTTCGAACAGTTGCCCGGCGCTTTTGGGTTCTTCCAGCGCCGCAACCAGGTAGCTCAACACGTCGCGGATGGCGGTGGGTTGAGCTTTAGTAAAGAACCACTTGGGGCAAATCAATATTGGCTGTACTTCTGCCAAATAGCGTATCATTTCAAACAAAACACTGCCAGAACCGACCACCATGCCGGTGCGAAATTCGGTCACCGGTACATGTCCCTGACGCAAAATATAGCCGGTCTCGTGGCGGGCGCGCAGATAGGGTGACAGCCGGGCAGTCGGGTCTACCAATTCACCCAGGTAAATAATGTGTTGAATTTCGCTTTCTTCGGCGGCGCGGGCAAAATTACGCGCACCCATCAGGTCGCGCTCGGCACTGATTCGTCCACCCTGACGGCCATGAATCAAATAGTAAGCGTGTGAAACCCCGTGCATGGCAGCGACCAGGCTGGGGATGTTGAGGGCGTCACCTTCGGCAACTTCCACTTTTTCCAACCAGGGGTGGCCTTGCAGGCGCGAGGCGTCGCGCGTGAGAACGCGCACGTGGTAGCCATCTCCGAGCAATTTTGGAATTAACCGCCCGCCGATGTAGCCGGTAGGACCTGTAACAAGAATGAGTTTATTGGATGACGACATGCTGTCCTTTTACCGAGGCAAAGAGAGATTGTCAAGCGATTGACGGGCTTGTTGTTGCGCCTGGTCAAAGGCGGCTTCTAGCGCTGGATGACTGCCGCGTAGTCCATTCACCACGCGCCCGGCCCAGGCGACGTATTCGTTCAGGCGTTCTTCATTCCAGTCGGACGGTGGGGCGCTGGTGATATCATTCAGGTTGCTGATTTTATCTGCCAATTTGACGGCGCGTGCGCGGATGGATTTTTGCGCGGCGTGAAGGACTTGCAGGCGTTTGCGCTCCTCTTTGGGCAATGATTTGTCGTCGGTTACTTCCAGGACGACAGCGCAAACTTCCTCGCCAAAGCGTTGGGCGATTTCGGTGGCGGTGGCGTCGGTATCTTCGAGCGTATCGTGCAAAACGGCGGCCAAAAGCGTCACTTCATCTCGAATTCCGCCAACGCGCCACAAAATTTCAGTTACAGCAATCGGGTGATTGATGTAAGGTGCGTGGGTTGCGCCTTTGCGACGCTGGTCACGGTGTTGTTCGGCGGCATATTGTAGGGCGTCGAGTAACTTTCCAGGAAAATTTTCAGGTAACATGGCTCATATCCCAGGGCGCGTTGTGGTTGCGCCAAATGATAATTTGTCAAAATTATACCTCGCTCAAAAAGGAGACTGATATTAACATGACCCTGTTTCTCTTGCTGGCCGTCCTGTTTGCTTTTGCACAGGCACTGGTCGTTCATTTTGATAGACGCCGGCTGGAACATATCACCAAACCGGCAGTGATGCTTTTTCTGCTTGCATACCTGTTCTCGCAAAACAATGGGCGCACGCCGTTGCTATGGTTCAGCCTGGGGATTTTCTTCTCGCTGGCGGGTGACATTTTTCTCATTGCGCCAGATCGCTTTCTCCCCGGCCTGGTTGCGTTTTTGCTGGCGCATGTTTGCTACATCATCGGCCTGAATTTGCCGCCAGCGCCCCTTAGCGCATTGACCCTTGGACTGGCAATTTTTATCGCGCTGACAGTTTTTCCCGTCATCCGGCGCATTTTGCTGGCAATGCGCCACAGTGGGCAAGATGCGTTGGTCGCGCCCGTGCAAATATACGCCACTGTCATCACTCTCATGCTTCTTTCGGCGCTCTTAACGATCTTCCGCACTGATTGGACAATCAGCGCCGCCATGCTGGTTGGGCTGGGAGCCTTTTTCTTCATAGCAAGTGACGTTGTTCTGGCCTGGAATAAATTTGTTGCCCCGCTGACGCACGGTAGACTGGTCAATATTGTTCTTTATCAACTTGGACAAATTTTGCTGGTGATTGGCGCGGCGATGCAATTTTCAGGGTAGATACCAACTTTCTTGTGCTATGACTTTCCTCCCGCCAATATGAGATAGCCACAGATGCCGGAAGTCGCTTCCGTACCGGTGATTACCCACAAGTCGCCAAATTTCACCCTACGGCCAAAAGCAACATAAATGTCACGCTACAGGGCGGAGCAAAGATGTGGGGATTGACGAAAGAAGGGCGATCTATTCAAATCAAAAATTGGCACGGTTCAAAAAAGGTTAAAAAGTGGTCACAGCAGCTTTACAAGATACTGTTGGCGAACTTGTGACGAGGCGGTGACAAGCCTACCAGAGTGACCTTTTTCATTCGTTTTTCGGGTTTGTAACCCGATTTCAGGCGGGAAAAGCTTTGGTTGGCGGTTGTTCTTGGTTGATTGTTAACCCTGCTACTGCCCGTCCGAAGCCGGTATGCCGCTGCTGCGGGCGAATTCCGGCCATCCAACGTGCCACCCGGCGGATGTTGACGCGCACTCCCGCCCGCGCACCAAAACCGACAAACACCTCGACCCCGCCCCGGTGCAGACGATACTCTTCTTTGAAGTCTTCCGTCTGTTGCCGCAGGCGAGCAATCTCGAGTTCGGCATAATGCGCCCCCAGGGTCAGGGAGCGCCCGCCTTGCCCGCTACAGCAACACGCCCGCAGCGGGCACCTGGCGCACACTTGAAGTGCCAACTCCCATCAGCGGAAAGCTGACTGATTGTCTGCTGGTTGCCCAGGCATTGTACCGTGCCTTCAAACACCCGCGCTTCCGCTTTGTGCGTCACTAAGCGCGCCCGATACTCGCTCAACACGCTGAAGTTGAACCCGGCATAATCTACCGGCGACAAGGCCGGTTGCCCTTCGGCCGGGTACAAGTCAGCAAACATACCATTGCTCCCCCACCAAACGGTATGGATTATCAGGAGCCAAGAGGGTAGCCCCCAAATATTGCATCTCAACAGGCATGACACGCGGCATTTGCGGTTTCAAGCACATGGCGACATCCTCAGTTTTGGTTTCTCTTGCCCTTATTATGCAGCATTTGGGGCCGGTTCGCCAGCAGTATCTTGCAAACTGGAATGCCTGTCAATTAAGCGACATCTCAACCATTTTGTTTTGCGGGCACAGTTATATCTCAAGGCGATTCGCGTGGCCTACGACGAGTTGCAAACTCTCAAGGCTGCGTAACATCAGTTATTGAATAAAAACGATTTTTTCGTCCATACTACAGCCAGGCATTTCTGATTTCACTCCCAACCAAGGTGATTTGATGCTCCATCGTTGGGGTAAAGCATCAAGCAATTCCCAAAAGCCTCAGAATGAGAAGAATCAGGGCAATCACAAGTAGCGTGTGGATAACATTACCTGTCTTTGGAAAACCAGAAAAAACATTTGGCCCAAAATAGCCGAGCGCCCAAAGCACAACGAGAATGACAATAATCCAGGTAAGCATGATATTTTCTCCTTTTGAATAGTTTGACCGATACATCATGCTACAACAAAGCCCTCCCGCTCACATCCGCTGACTGGGGAGGTTTTTTCTCCGCCACTTGGGGAATCAGCCCAGTAGCACCCGCACCGTATGTGTCTGACCATCATTGAGCAGTGGAATCAGGCTGCCAGGCAGGCGAATTCCATCTAGCCAGATTTCGCGGACACCGCGATTGACGCCCGCAGGGTTTTCCACGCGGAGCGTATACTGCGCCCTGCCAAACTGATAATTGACTCGAAAACCAGGCCATCCGCGCGGAATGCACGGGTCAATTTTGAGCGCCGGCCCAACTCGTGAAATTCCCAAAATCGCTTCCAGCCCCAGCCGGTACATCCAGCCAGAAGAGCCGGTGTACCACGTCCAGCCGCCCAGGCCGAGATGCGCCGGTTGACTGTAAATATCGGCGGCGATGACGTAAGGCTCCACCTGATAGCGCGCCGCCTTTTCGGGCGTTTCGGCGTGGCGGATTGGGTTCAACATTTGGAATAATTCCAGCGCGCGTTCACCCTGCCCCAGTTCGGCAAACGCCCAGGCCGTCCAAATGGCGGCGTGCGTGTACTGCCCGCCATTTTCGCGCACGCCCGGCAGGTAGCCCTTGATGTAGCCAGGGTCGCGCCCGGTGCGGTCAAAAGGCGGGGAGAAGAGCAAAATCATCTGCGCATCCGGCTTCACCAGCAGGCGATTGACCGCATCCATGGCCTGTGCCGCTCTCGCCGCCGGGGCTGCGCCGGATAAAACCGCCCACGATTGGGCAATCGAGTCAATCTGACATTCCGAATTTTCCCGCGAACCCAATTTTTCTCCGTCATCGTAGAAGGCGCGCAAATACCAGTCACCGTCCCAGGCGTCAAGCTCCAGCGCCCGCGCCAAATTCTCGGCTTGCAGCAGGTAGGGCGCAGAATCAGCCATCAGCGGCGCAAAACGTTTGAGTGTGGCATACAAAAACCAGCCCAGCCAGACGCTCTCACCGCGCCCGCCCCATCCGACCCGATTCATGCCATCGTTCCAGTCGCCCGAACCCATCAGCGGCAGGCCGTGAGCGCCCGCCGTCGCGCCCTTTGCGATGGCGCGGCGGCAATGTTCAGCCAGCGAATAGCCATCCACGGCAATTTCATACTGCATGTAGCGTTCAATTTCGTCGGGCTGCAGCGCCTCGCCTTTCAAAAACGGAATTTTCTCACTCAGAATGGCGTTGTCGCCGGTGACGCGGACATATTCAGCGGTGACGAAGGGCAGCCAGAGCAGGTCATCCGAAAAGCGGGTGCGGACGCCGCGCCCGGCAGGCGGATTCCACCAATGCAGCACGTCTCCGGCTTCAAATTGATGCCGCGCCGCTTCCAAAATTTGCGCGCGGACGAGATCGGGGCGGGCGTGCAGCAGCGCCAGCACATCCTGCAGTTGGTCGCGGAAGCCAAATGCGCCGCTCGATTGATAGAGCGCGGTACGCCCCCACAGGCGGCAGGAAAGCGTCTGATACAGAAGCCAGCGGTTGAGCATTAAATCCATGCCGGGGTCGGGCGTTTCGACGGTGACGGTGTTCAGAATTTGATGCCACTGCTGATGAACGGCCTGCCAAACGGCCTCGACTTGCCCTGCGGCCTGCATTTGCCCAATCAGGGCCAGGCTCTCTGCCCGGCTGGCCGCCTCGCCGATTAAAAAGTAAACTTCCTCCACCGCGCCGGGCGCCAGGTCAACGTGCAGTTGCAGCGCGGCGCACGGGTCCAGCCCGGCGTTGACGGCGCTGGCCAGGCCAATCCGCTTGAGGGCGGCCGGCGCGCGCAAACTGCCCAGGCGGCCCAAAAACTCCGTCCGGTCGGCGGTGACGCCATGTGGCTTTTTATTGGCCGCCAGAAAAGCGACCCGCTCACCAAATTCGCTGTTATAGCGATTGCTGGCGAACAGGGCATGTTTTTCGGGGTCAAACTCTGGCAAAATATGCGCCTGCTGGGTATCGCGGGTGGTACCCAGCACCCATTCGGCGTAGTAGGTGACGGTGACGCGTCGCGGACGCTGCCACAGGTTTTGCAGGCGCAGCCGGATAATTTTGACCGGCGCGTCGGGCGCGGCAAAGACAGCCAAATTTTGGTTCAGGCCATGGCTCTGACTCTCAAAAATGGAGTAGCCCGCACCGTGGCGAATGATATGCGCCGTTTCATCTCCGGCGGGCAAAATCGTCGGCGACCAAACCCGCCCGGTTTCCTCGTCGCGCAGGTAAAGCGCCTCGCCCGGCAAATCGGTGACTGGGTCGTTGCGCCAGGGCGTCAGACGGTTTTCGCCGCTGTTGACGGCCCAGCTGGGGCCGGAACCCGCTTCGGAGACCAAAAATCCAAACTGCGGGTTGGCGATGACGTTAACCCACGGGTGCGGGGTATGCTGACCGGGTTTCAGGTGAATGACGTATTCCCGGCCATCGGGGCTAAAACCGCCCAGGCCGTTGTCGAACTGCAAATTGACAGGCAGCGGCAGCGGCGGGGTCAGTTCGGGGTCACGTTTCCGCGCCAGAGAGGGGGTGAAGGCTGGCAGGCGCGTCGGTTTTTCGATTAACCGCCGGGCGTGTTCGGCCAGTGTGCCGTTGTTTTCATCCAAAACGACACCCGCCACGGTTTGTAGCAAAATCTTATCGGCAGGCTGAAGTTGGTCGGCGCGCAAAATGAAAATTCCATCGCGCTGATTGAGCGCGCTTTCCATGCCCTGGGCGCGCACCTGGCGCTGAATGGCGTTATGCAAATCGAGGGCATAGCCGGTATCCTGGTTGTTCAGGATGACCAGATTGACCGTCAGATGATGACTGCGCCAGTAGCGAAAGGCCTGAATAGCCTCGCCCAGCAAGGGCGCTTCGCCACTGCGAATGTGCACCAACAAAATAGGCGTGTCGCCAGAAATGCCAAAAGCCCACAGGCCAAGCTGGCCCTTGTCGTTTTGGGCGAGCAAGTGCGGCGCAGGACGCAACGCCCCGGTTGGGTAGAGCAGGGCCGAGAGCAGGCGTTCGATATTTTCCAGCGCATAGGCGTTCAAACCCAGCCCAGCCAATTCGCGCGCGCTTTGGTCGCGGGACTCATCGAAGGCGCGGTGAATGGCCTGCCCGCTCTGGTAATGCGACAATTTTTCCAGGGCTTCGGCGCGGGTGGCGGCTGCCAACGTCAAAAAGGTGACGCGGGTTTTGGCGCGCGGCTTCAGGTCAATTTCCTGCGCCAGTGAAAAAATCGGGTCGAGCGTGCCACCAACTGTGCCGGAGAGCCGTTGATTGGCGCTGTTTAACGCCTGCGGCGTGCGCGAAGTTTGGGTGCGCCCCAAAAACTGGGCGCGGTCCGTCTCGTATTCGCCGGTGACTTTGCGCCCGGTTTCAATGACCAGCGCATGAATCAGCACCAGCGGCTTTTCGTCCGCTGAACGCGGGCGGCGCTCAAAAATGAGCGCATTCTCGCGCGGCAGATATTCGCTTTCGATAAAGAGTTTATTGAAGGCCGGGTGACGCCGGTCGGCGGCCTGCGCCGCCAGAATCACTTCACCGTAACTGGTGAATTTCAGGTGCCGGGGACGGTCGCTGTCGTTGAGAATATTCACCCGCCGAATTTCAACCCCTTCCGGGCTGAGCGTGATTCCCGTCCGCAGGGTGATGCCGTTATCAGAACGCGGGAACTCAACCTTGTGCGGGTAAAACAAAATTTCCGGCTGCCAGGCCAGCATTCCCAGCGGCTGACAGGCGGCAGACCAAAGCGCCCCGCTTTCGCGGTCTTGAACGTAAATCCAACTGCCCCACGCGTCGAGGGTGGTGTCGGCCTGCCAGCGGGTCAGGGCAAATTCGCGCCACTGACTGTAGCCGCCCCCGGCGTTGGTAATCAATAGGCTGGAATCACCCTGCGCGAGCAGATGCGCCTGCGGGATGGAACTCTGCACCGGAACGCGCCAGGGAGCGCTGATGACGACGCGCGCGCCCTCAGGCAAATCCACCGGTTCGTCGGTGCGGGGAAATTCGAGCGGCGGGTTTTGTGGAATTTTTTCCTGCAGCAAAAGCTCCACGCTGCGGATGCGCTCATCGGCGTGGAAACGCTCCACCAGCACATCCTCCAAAAGAGAATTACAGGCCGCCATCAAAATCATGCCCTGATGGTGCGCCATGTAAGACTGGACAATGGCGTGCGTTTCTCCCACCGGCAGGCGGGTTTTGGTGCTGTCGAGCGCCTCGTAAAAGCCAAACCGCCCAAGCAGTTTCAATCGCTCGAGGTGCGCCAGGTTTTCCAGCACGGCCTGCGGCTGAAGGGAAAGCCCCAGCAGCGAAGCATAGGGCGTGATGACCAAATCATCGGGCAGGTCGCGCTTGTAGCCCAGTTCTGGCACGCCAAACGCGCGGTACTGATAATTGAGATTCAGGTCGAAGGCGTAGTAACCCGATTCGGAAATGCCCCAGGCGAGTTTTTGCTGTTCCCCATAACCGATTTGCGCTTCGAGCGCGGTGTAGCAGCTTTCTGAGAGAAACGTTCCAGCGTAATTTTTGATGAAAAGTGTTGGCATCAGATATTCAAACATCGTTCCGCTCCACGAAAGCAGAACTTGTTTGCCGTTGATTTTGGTCACCGGCCTGCCCAAATGCTGCCAGTGACTTTGCGGCACATCGCCCTTGGCAATCGCAATCAGGCTGGCAATCCGCGCTTCGGAGGCGAGCAAATCGTAATAACTCGGGTCGAGTTGTTCGGTGCTGACGTTGTAGCCAATGTGAAAAACCTGGCGGCGTGGGCTGAACAAAAAGCGGAAATCCATACCGGTCAGCGCTGCCTCGGCCTGTTCGGCCAGGCTGTGAAAATCGGCCAGCAGCGCAGAAACCGACAGCCCGGCCAGCGTCAACTCGGCGGCCAGTTTTTGGCACCCGACAGTTTGAGCCGAGGCCGGGGCAAGGCTCAAATCGGCTTGAATCTGGGCATAAACCGCCGCCGCGTTTTCCAGCGTGGGCAAAGCGACGGGCAGCGACAAAAAAGTCGGCACGTCGCAAGCCAGCCAGGGCGCAAACAAGGCCAGGCTGCGCTGCATATCATCCAACTGGTGGCGCAGCAAATCCAGATAATGTTGCAAATCGGTCAGAGATTCGCGCTGGAGGTTGGGATGACTCTCCAGCAGTTCCAGCAGGCGGCGCGAAACCCCTTCCCAGCCGGGGCCGGAGAGCCAGATGAGAGTCTGGTGCCAGGCTGCGGGTTGATTCTGGACGGCGCTGACGCGCCGGTAAATGCGAGTCAATTCCACTTCAAATGATTCGGTGTCGGCTTCGGGGTTGTTTTTCTCAATGGCTTGTAAAATTTCTGAGAGGATGTCTAACAGGGTGAGCAGCCCCTGCCACTGTTTTTTTCCCAGCAGCGGCGCGGCGGCCAACGCCAGGCAACCCTGCCTGAGCGTCATCAGGCTGGCGGCCAGGTTGCCGCTGTCGACCGTGGAAATGTAGCGCGGCGGAAGCGCTGTCAGCGTTTGCGAATCGTACCAATTCAGCAGGTGGCCGCGATAATGTTCGAGCTTGTCCAGCGTCTCAAAAGTCGAGCGCAACCGCATAGAAAGTTCTGAAAGCCCCAGATAACCCAAATCATAGGCCGATAAGGTTGAAACCAGAAACAAGCCGATGTTGGTCGGCGTGGTGTAATGGGCAACACTGCTGCGCGGCGACTCTTGAAAATGGTCGGGGGGCAGCCAGTGGTCATTCGGCCCGGCGAACTGCTCAAAAAAAGCCCAGGTGCGGCGCGCCAGCCGCAAGATTTTCCGGCGCTGAGGCTCACTCAGCGGCGGGGTGATGCGGTTTATCGGCTGGCTGATGCCGTAGGCGACTTGCGGCGCAATCAGCCAAAGTACGAGCAGGGGCAGCGCCCCCAAAAACGCCGCCGGATTAAAAAAGAGAATGGCCGCGCCCAGCAAAATGACCAAAAGCAAAGCCGCTGTCATCTCGCGCCAGATTTCAGCAAGCGGGCTTTCGACAGAGGCGCGCGCGGTATTCGCGGCGGTTGTCCATTGCAGCAGGCGCTTGCGGGCAATTAGCAGCCGTCCCAGGGTGGTGCGGATGGCGCCCAACATCAGCAGGGCCTCGTAGGGCAGGAAAAGAATCGCCAGCGCCCAGCGAATCAGCGGCGGCAGGGCCGGGCCGAGGATTTGTTTCAACGTCAGCCGCCCGATATTGTGCGCTCCGTCCTGAATGGTTTGAAACGCAATCGGCAGGGCCGCAGGCAACAACGCCAGCAAAACCCAAATCAGCGGTGAACCCGGCAAAAAAAGCCAGCCAGCGACCAGCCAGGCCAGCAACGTTGGCGGCAGCAAACTGCGCCGCAAATTGTCAGAAATTTTCCACAAATCAATGGTAGACAAACGATTTGTGGTCAGCCCGGTTTGGGTGCGGACAAGCGGCATCAGCCAGGGCAGTAATTGCCAGTCGCCGCGAATCCAACGGCGCAGGCGGCGGGCGTAGCCCAAATAGCGCGACGGGTATTCCTCGTACAGCAAAATATCCGTCACCAGCGCCGCGCGTCCGTAAATTCCTTCAAACAGGTCATGGCTGAGCAGGGTATTCTGACGCACCTGCCCTGCCAGACTGCGCTCGAAGGCGGCGACATCGTAAATTCCTTTACCAACGTAACTGCCCTCGCCAAACAAATCCTGATAGACATCCGAGACGGCGAAGGAATACAAATCAAAACCGGCGTTTCCGGTGTAAATTTGCGAGAAAAGCGAGCGGTTGGCGCTGGTGGGTTTGATCGCTACGCGCGGCTGGAGGACGGTGTAACCGGCGGTCACTGAACGTCCATCGGCGGAAAATTGCGCGCGATTGAGCGGATGCGCCAGGGTGGCAATCAACCGGTTGGCGCTGCCCTGCGGCAGGGAAGTATCCGCATCCAGCGTGATGACGTATTTGATGCCGGGTAAAAGACTCACGTCGCCCACCTGCGTGCTGTAAGGGGTTTCCCCCAAATTGAGCAGCAGGCGGTTGAAATCGGCCAATTTGCCGCGTTTGCGCTCCCAGCCCATCCAGACGCCCTCGGACGGATTCCACTGACGATGCCGGTGAAAAAGGTAAAAAGGCAGCGCCGGGCTGTATTTCTGATTAAGGTTTTCAATGCCTGCGCTGGCCAGCGCCAGTAGCGCCGCATCCTGCGGCATATTTTCTGCCGGGGAATCGCCAAAATCAGTCAGCAGCGCATACGTCAACTGCGGGTCGGGATTCGAGAGGTGGTAAAGTTCCAACTCTTGCAGTAGATGCTCAAATTCAGCGGCGCTTTCCAGCAGCGTGGGAACGACCACCATCGTGCGGTTGCCGGGCGAAATGCCGTCCGAAAAATCCATGCGTGGCAGGCCCTCAGGCTTCAGACGGTGAGTCACATTCCAGTGAACGACAGTAATGGCAGCTTCCAACGCCAGCCCGAATCCGAGCGCGCCAACCGTCAGCAGTTGGGCCGGTGAGCCGCCCGCCCGCGCCGCATACGTCAACAGCCCCAAAACAAACAACGCGGTCAGCGTGGCAATACTTCCCAGATATGTGGCGGTTGGAGAGGCGAGCAGTGCGCGGCGCAAGCGGAGGTTTAATCCCGGCTGGTAGCGGATTCTGGTTTCGAGCAGCGCCCGCCCCGCCCCGCGCAGATAAAAGCCAACGTGCGTTTCCCGCCCCGGAGTTTTGTCCGCCGCGCCGCGGGTCAATTCCACCGCGGCCAGGGCGACCTGTTCTTCGCTGAAGGTGGAGTGGCGCGCCAACACTTCAACAACGTTGCGGTAGCTGTTGCGCGTCTCAAAATCCATGCCAGCGTAAACGCCTTCCGGTTCAGCGCGCAAAATCTTTTCCACCCGGCTGGTCTGCTCGAAAAAAGTTTTCCAATCCGTAGCAGACAGCAGCCGCAGGCTGGAAAAACTATTGGCGACGATGGCCTCGTTCTCCAGCAGTGAGGCCGCGCACGGGGCAGGCGCGGGCTGGCCGGTCAGGTCGGAGGCTGCGCTGACCAACTGCTCCAAAATTCCGATGCGCAGCATAATCGGCAGCGCCCACAATTCCCCAATCGTCAGGGGCGTCACCTGCTGATAGGCCTGAATAAAAGCCTCGGTCGGGGTCGATTCAAGCCGGCTCTGGCAGGCCCCCACCCAGGCGCGCGCCAACGTCAAAATGCGGGCCTCTCCATCAGCCAGTTTCGGCAGTTCAGCTAGAAAATTTTCTGGCAAATCGGATTCGACCTGGCGAAAGGTTTGTCTGGCAATGTAGAAATTATCCAGCATCCATTCACTTGCGCGCGAAACCGGCGCAGATTGGGCTGGCAGACTTTTAAACAAGGCGTAGGCTTTGCGCAGCGTCAATTCCAAAGCAGGCAGAGATTTTAAAAGCGCTGTTTTGGGTTGGCCAGAAAAATTCAAGACATGCGTTTTTGCCAGTTGATGCGCTAAGTCGTTCAGCGCCGGGTTGGCATCTGAAGGGGCAAAGTTGGAGGCAGTGGTCTGCGCGGCAAGCGGCATGGGTTAACGCCCGGCGCGTTCGCTGGAAAGCAGCGTAGGCGCAGTTGGCTCCATTTTCGTGGGCAAATCCTGCACAATCAGCAGGGAAATTTTGCCATACAAAATGAAATTATTGACCAGACTGCCGTACGGCCATTGATGATTACCCGAATAACCGTGCGCGCTCAACGCCACCAGGTCAATATTTTCCTGTTCTGTCAGTTGATGCAGGGCCAAAGCCGCGTTCTCGCTGGTCAGCAAATGCGTTTGAACCATAACGCCTGCCAGCGATAAACGCGCTTGCACCTGTTCGAGCGCGCGCCCGGCTTCGGCGCGATTGCGCGCCATCAACCGGCTGGACAAGTCAAAATCTTCGGGCGTCGGAGGCATCTGACGCGCCATTTCTGGTGTTTGGATCACCTGCGCCAAATGAATCTGCGCCTGATGAAAACGCGCCAGCTGGGTGATGATCGGCAAAACATTTTCCGCCCGCTGCGAACCATCCAATGGAACCAAAATGCGCCGGTAAAGCGGGGTTTCCGCGCCATCAGCCGGAAAAGCCGCGGGTTGGCGCGCGCGAACAATCAGCAGTGAAGTCGGCGCACTCAAAATAATTTTGTGCGTAACATTGCTGATGCCCCACTGCGTCAACCCGTTGCGCCCGTGACTGCTCAAAATAATCAATTTTATGCCAGCATTTTGGGCAAATTCCGTAATTCCTTCCGCTTCCAGGCCTTCCAGCACAGTCGTCTGTACATGCAAACCAACGGACTCAAGCTGCGCCCGGGTATTTTCGAGGTAGAGCGCGGCCCGGGTTTTGTTAATTTGCCAGTTCAGCAAATCAAATACTTGTGCAGAAATACCCGTCTGCTTTTTTTCCAGAATACGCAACAGGGTGGTTTGCGTGCCAAAAGAACGGGTGAAGGCGACCACATGCGGCAGAACACATTCGGCCAGTTGTGAACCATCCAACGGGACAAGCATAGGGTTAAACATAACTTATTGTATAAAGAAGCCTCCCCGCTTACATCCATCAACCGGGGATATTGTCTCTCCGCCACTTGGGGGAGAACTTTTTTGCGGCGTCACGTCTCCCTTTAAAATTGGCAAACCGCGCAGAGGGCATCGGGGATAACTCGGCCATGTCTATCTTTGCGGGAAAAACCATTCTTTTGGGGTATCTTCTCAAAAACTTGGGGCAGGGCAAGTTTGGCCCAAGCCAAGCGAGTTGGCTGCCTGAGTTACGTTCTGCCAAAGGCGGAATGGTGCCAGCCCCGGTAATCCGGTCGCGCATATAGGCATAGAAACTGACGTTCAATTTTCTGGCGGTCTCAACCAGGGTCATGAAAGTATCCCAGGCATGCCTGCCCGTTTCTGTACGGGGTCCACACCTGCCCTGACGGGCGGTGCCAGGGAAACTGATATCCCGCTTCCGCACCCTGCGCCTGACCGCCAACTCTGAAGCGTTGTTGTGTAAGGGGATTTCGGGATGCTTCAAAACCAACAGCAGGGAGGTTTTCTTGGCTCTGGTTTTTGCAATGCGCTCATCCAGGGCTTCGTACCCAGTTTGTGTGGCGAACAAGTCGTCAAAGGCAGTTTCCAATCGGGCTCATTCCGTTGCGTTGGGGTTTTGTTTGTAATCCAGCAGTTCGTGGTAGCAGTCCCAGAAGCGGGTCTAGCCACAATCCGCTAGGGATAACCAAAACGCGCCGATTTCGGCGCGTTTTTTGTAAAAAACCGCAAAGAGCAGCCCCGACCTGGCCCAGAGTCGCGGGCAGGCAGGTGTTTTTTATTGTTTTGCCCCCGTTTTTTCAGCCCCACTCTACAAGAGCGGATAGATGAGCAACTCTCTCACCGTCCAGCGACGACGAACCAACCCGGCGGCTACACTTGCACTGGCGTGCGGCGCAAGTGCTGTTGGGGTTCGTTGTCGATATTGTTCGGGGAGTTTGCCTGCCCTTTCTCATCATTGGTTCCGCCAGAGTTTCTCTCAACTTCTGGTGATAGCCACAAAATGGCATTTCCTTCAGCATTGGTTTCTGAAAGCACCTATCCTGCCATATCCCCCCTTTCCGAGTACTTATCCCAATCTAATTGCGGTTAGACGTTTCTCTCGCTCTGGCTGTTTTTTGCCGTTCTGCGGCGCAGACAGCGGCGGGAAATTACCGGCGTCAGTGTTGCCTGGTTGTTCACCCTGCTTGGTTTCTTGGCCGTCTTGCTGGCGCCCGGCAATGCTGTGCGGCTTTCCATGCTGCCAGAACGTCAGTTTACGCTCGCATCCATTGCGCTCATTTTTCGCTTCGCCGCTGATTTTGTCCTCGGTCAACTGCGTTCCTTTCCGCTCCCCGCCGCTTTCACCTTCGGCGTTGGTTTTTTCGCCGGGCTGACCGGCTTTTCCGGCGCGCCAAAACCCTCCGCCGCCAGTTTTTTGCTCCCCGCCGCGCTGACCTATCTCCTGCTCGCCAGCCTCGTCACCCCAAGCGTCTACGTCTATGGCCGCTTTGGCTACCCCGAAGCGCGGGCACTCTTCCCCGCCGCATACCTGCTGACTGCGCTGATTTTGCTGGAGGGCGTTTTGCTCGGCTGGCGGCTGGCGCGCCCTCCGGCGGCGTTTGCCACGCTCCTGCTGATGATTGCCGCGCTTTTGCTGACGGCTTACCCCATCTGGTTCATCGCCCGCGACGCGCGCTTCCTGCCGCAGGCGCAGGGCTATGCCCGCGACTGGGATTTGCGTGACGCCGAAGTTCAGCAACAGCGCCAGCAGGGCCATCTCAATCTGACGGTGAAAGGCATTGAAAGCCCCGGCGGCCTGGGCGAAATCAAACCCGACCCGCAATTTTGGATTAACCGCTGCGCCGCCGATTCCTACGGTCTCGATTCTCTTGCCATTTTCCCCTGATTTTTCTCATCCGCTTATCCGTTTTCCATCCGTTGACCCAATCCGTTGATGCCACCACTCGTTTCCATCGTCACCCCCTCTTTTAACCAATCGCGCTACCTCGAGCGGACGATGCGCTCGGTGCTGGCGCAGGACTACCCGTGCCTGGAATATTTTGTCATGGACGGCGGCTCGACCGATGGCAGCCTGGAAATCATCCGCTGCTACGAGAACCGGCTGGCAGGCTGGGTCAGCGAACCCGACCGGGGGCAGACTGACGCCATCAACAAAGGATTTTCCCGCGCCAGCGGCGAAATCTTTGCCTGGCTCAACTCGGACGACACCTACAACCCCGGCGCGATTGCGGCGGCGGTCAAATTCTTGCAGGAAAACCCGCAAGTCGGCCTGGTCTACGGCGACGCCAATTTCATTGACGAAAACGACCGCGTGCAGGGGCGTTTCGCCGCCGCTCAAACCGACCTGATGCGCTTGCGGCGCGGTTACGTTCACATTCCTCAACAGGCCGCTTTCTGGCGCGCCGATTTGTGGCGGCAGGCTGCGCCGCTCGACCCGTCTTTTTACTTCGCCATGGATTATGATTTGTGGGTGCGCCTGGCGCGTCTTAGTGAAATCTGCTACCTGCCGGGCGCGCCTTGGGCCAACTTTCGCCTGCACACCGGCGGCAAAACCATCGCCGCCGATGACCGCTGCTGGCCGGAAATGCTCAAAGTTCACTACCGCGATGGCGGCTCGTTCTTTGCGCCGATTGTCGCCAAATATTATCTGCGCAAACTGGCCGCGCCCCTGCTCGCCTGGAATTTGCGCCGAAAATTCACCCGGGACTCCAACGTCTCCTGACGTTTGAACTTTTCCACCATGAAAACTCTCCTCTCTCCCCCCTCCTTTGACGATGTTTTGCGCTTGTTGCGTGCCTGGCGCTTGTGGCTTTTTGGCGCACTGCTCGGCGGGCTGCTCGGCCTGGCCGCCTACGCCGTTTTCCCGCCAAATTTTCGCGCCCGCGCCAGTATTAGCGTGGATTTCAACGTGGAGCAAACCTGGCCCAACCTTCCCGACCGCGAGATTTTCTATTTTCTCGACCGCGAAGCCCGCAAATTGGAAGAAATTGCCTGGTCGGACGAGGTGCTGGCCGCTGTCTCGCAAGAATCAGGGCTGGACGTGGCAGCGCTGCGCGACGGGACGCTGACTCTCTCCCAGCCATCCGACGGCGGCTGGCACTTTTACGCCGACTCTGCCGACTCCGCGCTCGCCGCTAAAATGGCTTCGGCCTGGGCGCGGGCGTTTACCGCCAAAATTCACACTTCTGCGGCACAGTTTAATGCCGCTCTCGAAGTGACTCCGACGCAGATAGAAGACATTCCTGTTGCCCGCGCTGTTCCGCGCGGCGCTTATGCTCTTGCCGGCGCTAGTTTGACACTTGCGCTTCTGGCGTTTTGGCTGCTGGCTGGAAAAATGCAAGCAAAGTAGAAAAATGGCGCAAACTTAATCTGCGCTAACGCCATGCCATAGATAAGTTGATGTATCACGAATAAAAAAAACGCCAACCTCGGGCTGACGTTTTTTTATTCACGTTATGACAAATTCTACTTCAGATAAGCCACCAAACGGTTGTGAACCTCGTCCTTATCCATATCGGTCACAGAAATCAACTTATCACGGCCCGATAGTCCGGCAACAATGTCAATGTTCGATTTGGCAATGCCTAAAACATCCGACAGAAAAGCAATCAGCATCTGGTTGGCTTCGCCATCCACTGGCGGGGCCGTCAAACGAATTTTTACTGTGCCATCATTCTGAATTTCGGTAATTTCATTGCGGTTGGCGCGTGGAGCGATTCTCACTGCCAACGCCGCTCCTCGTTTGCCATCATGAAGTCGAAATTTGCGGTCGGCCATTTTCCACCTCGTTATCCAATTTTCAAAAGAATGCTGATGATGAAATTTCCCAATAATTGTACCAGAATAATCAAAATGATTGGGCTGATGTCCAACATTCCAATCAGTGGAACAACACGGCGGATGGGTGCAAGCATTGGCTCGACGATGTTGGCGAGCGCCTGACGCACCGGGTGATAGGGATCGAAAATATAGGTCAGGACGATATAGATAATTACCAGCAGCGGAATAGCCTGCACAAGCAAACTGATGAGTTGGATGAGAAACGTTACCATAAGTTCCTTCTGTGTTGTCCTTATGCCGTGGCGCGGTAAACCTCTGTTGGCACCACCTTCACCTGTGAAAAACCTGGGCGGTGGTCTTTGGTATTAGCCTCTATTATCCCGAAAAAAGGATCAAGGCATTGTACAGAACATTTGTAACTATTCGTCATTCTTTACTCCCCAATTCCGTAAACGGCGCGGTAGGTGCTGTAAATTTCATAAATTCGGCGAATATACTCGCGGGGCTCCCAGTAGCGAATGACTTCCAGTAACAAATCTGGGTCGTTGGGCGCCAGGCTTTGCCAGATGGCGGCGTTGCCGGGACCGGCGTTATACGCTGCCAAGGCGGCGTATAAATCATTGCCCAAGACGCGGCGATTGTTGTTCAGGTAATAGGTTCCCATGCGAATACTGACGGTGGGGCTGTACAGGCTATCGCTGGTGTAATCGGGCGGCCAGCCCATCTGTTCGGAAATACTGGCGCCAGTGTCGGGCATAATTTGCATTAATCCGCGCGCACCCGCGCTGGAATGGACAAAGCCCTCGAATAAACTTTCCTGGCGGATAATGCTGGTGACGAAAAGCGGGTCAAAGCCATATTCCTGCGCGGCGGGAAAGATAATGTCGGCGTAGTACAGGCCGTAACGCGCGTGTCGAAAATAGGCCGGGGCGGCCAGGCTGGCGGCCTGCTCGGTCAGCCCGGCTAGGGTCAGCACATTGCGCAGGGCGAAAATCGCCGGGCGGTACAGCCCCAGGTCGAGCAGGGTGTTGCCCAGCCGAAACGAGTCGACGGCGCTGGTTGCGGGGTCTGTTTCTGCTTCGACCCTGGCGCGCAGGGATTCAAATTCCAGCCGTGCTTGATCGTACATGCCCAACTGCCAAAATTCCATGCCGCGCTGATAGCGCGGGTCAGCGGCCAACGCGCCTGAGCCGGTCAGGTCGGTTTCAGGCAGCAGGTTGAATTTGACGCGCACCCAGCCGGCGGCTTCGGCGCGTTCCGCGGTCAGATCGTAATTTAATTGGGAAGATGCCGGAGATTCGAACACGGCGCGTCCCAGCAACAGGTCGCGCGCGCGCAGGCTGTAGTAGCCGCTTGGGTCGAGACTTTGCGCCGCCTGCCAGGCCTCGTTGGCCGCGGCTGCATCGCCCAACGCCAGGTGGCCTTTCCCGACCCATAGTTGGGCGCGGGCGCGGTCTTCGGGCTGAAGCGAAAGAATCAGCGTGCGCTGAAAATCATCCAGCGCGCGGGGAAAATCTCCGCGCCGGTAGTGGGCGATTCCGGCCTGAAAGAGTGCATCCACTGCCAGCAGGTCGCTGGGATATTGTCCGGTGAGCGATTCCCACGCGCTGGCGGCCTTTTCCAACTCTCCGCCGCGCTCCCAAATGCGCCCGGCCTGCATCAAATATTCGGCAGCGCGCGGCGAGTCGGGCGAGTTTTGCGCGAAGGTTTCCAGCGTTTCGGCGGCGGCGCTGTATTGTTCCAGATCAGACCACTGCGTTTCGGCTTTTTCACCCCAGGCATCAGCCCAGTAGCGATTTTCGGGATAATTTTGAATCAATGTGTCCCATCCATCAATCGCTCCCTGATACTCTTTTAGCGCCCGTTTTGTCAGGGCGATGTAGTACAAAACCGTGCCATCATGCCCGGGGTTGGTTTGCTGATAGCGGTCAAACGCTGCCAGCGCCACGCCATACTGACCGGCGTAGTAATCTGTCTGGCCGCGGTTGAACTCATCCACCGGCTGACCGGCGTCCACCAGCCCGGCCAGCGCCAGGTAAGAGTCATACGATTTGGGGTAGGTGTAGACGGCGTTGCGCCAGCGCCCATAGCCCGTCTCGCTTTCGCCTGCCGCAAGCAATGCCGCGCCTGCCAGATATTCAATGCGGGCTTTCGTGTCTTCGTCAGATGTGGCGGCGCTTGCCTGGTCGTAGAGCGTCAGCGCGCCGGTTGTGTCACTGCTTTCGGCGTAGACCTGGCCGAGTTTGATGGTGACATTGACCGGATTGTTTGCGCCTGCCGCCAGCGCCGCCTGATAGATGGGGATGGCCCCCGCCGCGTCGCCGGAAAGCCAGAGTGAGTCGCCGCGTTCTTCTTGCGCGTAGGCATCAATCAGCCCGGGGTGCAGGGTAAGATATTGCTGGTAGGCCGCGGCGGCTTCAGCGTAGCGCCCCAGTTGCTGATAGGTCTCGGCCAGCAGCAGCCAGCCGTGGGCGGCGGGTTCGCTGTCTGGTTGTGTTTCTTCCAGCGCGCGCAAGGCAATCAGCGCGGCGGAAAAATTTCCCGCCATAAATTCTGTCTTTCCGGTTCCCCAATACGCCTGCGCCAGCACGGTTGGGTCGCTGGATGTGACCAGAGCGGTTTGAAATTCCTGGCGGGCGGAAGGAAAATTACCGTTAAACATGGCCTCCTCGCCCGCGCTGATGCGCGCCGCCGGAAGCGGAGTCGCCGTAGGCGCAGGCGTTGCCGTTGCCGTGGGTGTCGGAGAAAGCGTCGCAGTGGGAGATGGCCCTGGCGTGAGCGTTGGCGGTGGGGACGTTCGTCCCGGCAAGTTGCAGGCTGTCAGCGCGAGCGTCAAGCCGAGAGCAAAAATCCAGCCTTTTTTTTGCATTCCAGTTTTATACTGCCTTTGAAGAAGCGTGTCAATGTTTTGACGAATCGCCCATCCCATGCTAAAATGGCGCACCTTTCGTTGACGCCCGCGTGGGCGTCTTTTTTTGCATGAACCATGCGAACTGTTTTCTGGGAAAATAACCAACTTCATCTGATTGACCAGCGTCTTTTGCCGGGCGCCTTTGTCGTCGTCGCCTATTGCCCGCGCGATTAAAGAAATGGTGGTGCGCGGCGCTCCGGCGATTGGCGCCGCCGCCGCTTTTGGCCTGGCGCTGGCCGGATACGAGTCGCGCGCCTCAAGCGCCGCCGCGCTGCTGGCCGATTA
>Ga0210026_1000696_pt1 | contig 37139 bp, 43 predicted proteins | sample CryGeymeta201509_FD_183977 | JGI IMG/M metagenome (GOLD analysis project Ga0210026, IMG submission 183977) | Groundwater microbial communities from Crystal Geyser aquifers in Utah, USA - Crystal Geyser metaG 2015-09 (SPAdes) (version 2) | ecosystem: Environmental > Aquatic > Deep subsurface >...
GGCGTTTGTTTCAGCTAACTCGGCTGCTGTTTGCGCTGTTTCGGCGTTTGTCTCAGCGAGCTGAGCGGCTGTTTCGGACGCCGCCGCGTTCGTTTCACTAGTCGCAGCGTTAGTCTCACTTGTAGCAGCATTCGTTTCGCTAGTCGCAGCGTTAGTCTCACTTGTAGCAGCATTCGTTTCGCTCGTTGCTGCTGCGTTCTCGGACACCAATGCTGCTGCGGCTGAAGCTGCTGCCGCTACAGCGTTAGCTTCTGCATCTTCAATCTCAGTAGTGGTAGGGCCCATCTCGAAAGCGTCCCCGTCTGCGTTTACTGTTAACACGGCGTTTGCAGTGAGCACAGTTGGGAGCTCCATATTGAAAGAATCCAAGTAGGCTTTGGAGAGTTTCAGACTTCTAGATAGCAGATCTTTAATCCCTTGAGCTATGAGAGCCATTCTGTCATGCGCTTCTTCCATGGTTTCTGCTGGAAGAGATTCGTTATCTGCAGGGTTGTACGGCTGCACCGCATCTGGGTTTCTATATATGACAAGGCTCGTTCCTGTAGCAGGGGCGACAAGCATCGTGACAGTTCCGCCCGAGTCTTCCCCCTCGCCCGCCACTGTGTAGTGAGTGGTGAGCTCTTTAACCGTCTCGACGCCAGTAGCTACTACCCTCTCTACGACTACAAGATCTTCGTTTTGAAGAAACTTGTAGCTGAAAGCGAAATCGGTGGTTGACCCGTTGCCTGCGTATGAAACCCTGTTTGTTGTACTAGATAATGCCATGTTTCGATCCTACCTTTAAAAGCCGCCCCTTGGTATAACCTTGCTAGGCGGTACTATGAATTCTTGATCGTTCTCTGATTTAATTCTGCGCTCCATTCGCTTTAAGTAGCCGGGATTCATCATTTCTCTCATGCGGTGCATAAAGAGGTAGTCAAATGCGGCTCTTGTGTAGAACAGATTTGTAGCTGTGCTGAGAACGGGTGTGTTGTTTATTGCAAAATTTAAGGTCTTCGCAGCGATAGGATCGCCTCTTGTTGCCGCCGACCAAAGCTTCAGAACCTCTTCAGCTTTGCCCGCCGTAGGCCCTGCTAAAGTAGCGATAGGGCTGCCCCCAAAACGGTTAGCGTCTCCGAAAATAAAATCTCCATATATCCCTAACGCGCCAGATTGAAGCATTGACGCCGTAGAAATTTTAACAAAGCTCTTCGCATCAGTGGGAATTCTCGGTTCCTTACCTTTAGTTAGGTCTTTTGCGGTCATAGCTGCGTAACCGAAAACAGTACTCCAAGCCATGAGGTTTGCTAAAGCTGCCTTACCGCCTCTGTCGTCTGTCATAAGTCTTTTAAGTGCTTCAGGCGCGGAAACTCTCTGTGAGTGGTAGCCGTGAAGCTCGCGCCCCAAGTGCTTGCGTGCTGAAGTGAGCATGAAACTTTTGAACTGCATCATGCTGCGAATAGCCTCGCCTTTTGCGGTTCCCCTTTGGGACCCCATATTGACCATAGCTTTTTCAAGCTCCCCGGGTTCTGTCGTAGCCATTGCCCCGACTTCCCTGAAAAGCATTCTGTATTTTTGAGTGAGCTCATTTTTGAAATTAGTTCTCGAAGACTTAGTGATCTTCTTACCTAACTGCTTCAAGCGGCTATCAATCACGTCGTCGGATAAATCCGCTATACCCTCGGGCGTCAATACACTCCGCCCTTCCGAGTATTCTGCGAGCTTAGTTGCCCTAATGAGATCCCAGTCGCCATCTTCAATATCGAACTGACGCAGGATAGCTTGCATGCCTTCGGGAAGTTCTCCCATAGTTTTAGTGACGTGTTGAGCATGTCTGAAAGCCGTTGTAATTACAGAACTTCTACGAAGAGTGTCCTGCCACCAAGTCAGACCGTTCATCTTAAAAGACCAACCGAGTAGTTTGGACATTTGCCCAGGAACATCTTTGTCGCCAACATCAAAGCGAGCGATAGAGGCGTTAACGGTGTCTTGATGTACGCCGAATTCAGCTAGTATCTCCATCTGCTCGACGGTGGGTTTCCCTTTAAACCCGCCAAATAGATCGCCCATAGCTTGGCGCATTCCTTCGAACATATCCGAGTGTGTCCTTCCGTTTATATATCTCATGGTCAAACCGTACATAGGGATATCGCCAAAACCTGAGAGAACAGAACTGCCCAGCATGGACGCGCTATTGATCGCCCTCACCACACTCCCCGCTGTAGCGAGTACGTTGTTTGCAGGAATATCTAACTCACCTTTTATGCTCGGGAGAAACTGTTTCTTAACTTCGTTTGCGTAGTACGATTTGAACTTAGCTATAGTCTCTGGATTAGCTTCCGCTTTATTCAAGCGGTTGAGTGTCGCCTCGTAAATAGCGTCAAGGTTCATCTCCGCATTAGGTCCGAGTTTTTGCATGAAGCCTGTTTCTGTCCCGACTCTCTTCAAGCCATTCATCACATCTTCTGCCAAATTGTTTCCGCTGCCAAACTTTGCGTTATATTCGAAATCCGCATCAGGGGTTTTGAAATGAAGCACTCTTTCGTGAGACATTCCTTTGCCTATATTCGCAAAACCCTTTAACCCTGAAACAGGCTTGCCGCCTGCTTTTGTGTGGACGCCGTTTCTCAAACTCTGGTACATCTTGCCTAGAACTTTAGTTCTGTTCTGAACGGGAACATCAGGCATGGTGCGCTCCCAATCGATTCTTTCCTCAACGTAAGAGACCCAAGCCTCTTTATGTTTAGGACTTGTGATGGGCTCTGCCGCGCCCGCAGCTTTACCTAGCTTGTCTGCGTCGTGGGACCTTCTAATAACGTAGCCATCCATCTTCTTTATCCAAGCGCCGGACTTATTAGCTTCTTGCCTTGCGAGCTCGTTCATCTGTTTGATAATTTTTGCGTATTCAATAGCGTCTTTTGGAATGCTATTTAAAATTGCGCGGTCTGTGTCTTTGCCGTCAAGCGCGGCCATCGCCCGCCAAACGTCTCTATCTAATTTCCCTGATGCGGCCACATCAGAGATGCCCGCTTTTTGAAGTCTCGACATGAAAGAACTCATGTAATAGTCGCGAACAGAATGAACTCGGTTAGCGAGCCCAGTTCTAGAGCCTTGTCTGTCCGCTAAAGACTCTCCTAGGACAGCTTTGAATCCCTCGATCGGGTCGTCACCCCAGACGTTCTTTATGTAGTTTGTGTTGTTGATTCTAGCGCGAGTATTTTTAACTGCGTTTCTTTTCTCAACGAGAGCAGCTAGCTGAATTTCCTCGGCTCTAGCGTCAATAGCTTTTCTGACTCTAGCGTCTAAAGCTTCATGCGACTGCTCTGAGCTGAGTCTTTCCACGAGCCCTGATATCTCATCATTTAGTTCTTTTCTTTCGGCATCGGATAACTCCCTACCTAATAATTTTTGAACTTCTAATTCACAAACCGCACTCATATCAGCCCCTTAATTTACAATCTGCAAAAGCTTTTATGGCTCTCGCTGTTTCTTCGCTTTTAACTATCATTTCGTCTGCGGCTTTAAATTCAGCATCAAAAGTTTCGTCCATGATTTCAGACATAGTTTTCAACTCGGCCAAATCTTCATCTATAGACGCTTTTATATCGTCTAAACCTTCTACATCTTTCAGAGCTGCGATGTCGTCCGCATTTCTTGCGAGGATAGCCTCGTCGATCAAATCCGAGCCCGGTTGATCTTGCCCGAGCCTTCTCATATCGTTGATAGTAGCGTCACGTTCAGAAGCCAAAGGAAAGTCAGACTCTGTAGAAGTTTTACTTCTGTAATATTCTTGTCTCAAAGCGGGATCTGTAGGAATGTCGTCACGGAAATCAGCTCTAAATCCTTCTGAATCTACAAGTTTCTGGGGGAGGAATTCCCCGCCGTCAGCCGTCTTTATATTCCCGTCGGGCGTCACTTCTACAATCTGCGTGGGCTTGATGCCTTTAGCTTGTATCGTTACTTTCTGACCGTTCGCATTTATAGCGTCGTCTACCTGACTTACAAAATTCTTAGACGCCATCTCTACGTCAAACACCCCATCGGTTCGGCTCTCTACCGCGAGTGTCTTTCTACTCACGACTCTTTCAGGTAGTGGCTGGGCTTGAAATCTGATATCTGCTACCGTACTTCTGAGCTTTGTCATTTGCTCAGACAACTCTTCGGCAAGTACAGCGTCACCTTTTGCAGTAGCCGCTTTTAGTTTTGTACTCAGATCATTATAAGCTCTTATATTATCAAATTGGTGCGCTCTCATAACTGGGAGAACGTCTATGCGCCTGCCCTCTACGGCCTGCGCGATAGCTGTAGAAACTAAATCGTATCTAGCTTCGGGGGTCTGTGCTGCCAAATGTTTCGGGAAACTTCCGTTCGGCTTCGCTTTGAAAATATCGCCTGTTTTAGAGAAGGCATTTGCCATCGCCCCAACCCCTACGTGAAGGCCGCCTCCTAAAACGCCCCCTAAAAGAATCATCTGACTGAACTCTGCGGCGTCGATGTCCTCTTGAAGAGAATCGTTGATGCCTGTAAATTCTACCGCACCTTCAGTTAATAAGTTACCTTGCACACCTGCGACAAACCCTTTAGACGCTCTAACCCCAACCCGCCCTATAGTCGAAGATACTCTTGAAAGTTTAGCTGCCCATCTAGCTTCGCCGTACACAGGTATGAAAGACTCAGCTACGTTTATCGGGTCTACCAACGAGCCTACTAACATACCTGAAAGTTTAGCCGTGGTGTTAGCTATCGACGGCGTCGCTTGATTGAGGCGCTGCTGCCTTTTTTTCTGTTCGTATTTTCTTTGAATCAAAAATCCGGCTGTGTCGGATCTCATCCCTTCTTCAGGGACGTCTAAATTCACACCGTATTCTTTCGCTTGGGAAGCCACTACATCTCTGCCGATAATAGGGCTGTCATCTAACTTATTTCGAATGAAACCAGCTATCTTAGTGCCGGGGTTTTGATCGAAGGCTTCGTCGAAAGACGCTTCGAATACGCCGTCGTTGAAGCTGACTTCTTCTAGGTATCTAGGCCCTCCGGTCTTGTTATCTCCGAAAGCTGGCATTAGAACGAAAGTCCTCTAGAAAAATCTTCCCCAGTAATGCCTTTAAACTCAGACGGATCAGACCCGATGTCTTCAAGCTCCGACCACTTCCATTTAGCCCTGATAGGTTTTCCTTTGTCGTCTTTTATCATGACGACGTTTCCTGTGCCGTCAATAAGTTCCACACCTGAATCGTCCCCTGCAGTCACAAAAGTTCCGTCATTACGAATAGACTCTCTGTACAGATCTGCTGAATCTTCTTCGCGAAGGCCACTTAACGCCACGGGTATGTTTGCCAAATCCAAAGTATCAATTCTGTTCTTTAATTTTCGCATACCCGCTCGCATCGGAGGCGCATCATTTGCCACAGGTATTCTAAGTCCGTCTTCGAAAACGTATCTGTCATTGATTATTTGACTAGCTATTTGATCGGCATCAACGTCTTCCCCGCTGAGCTGCTTGTACGCCACAGTCCTAGCGATAGCATCTTGGTAGTCAGCTACGACTTGCTCCCTGTTAGCTAGGGTCTTCAGCGACCCCCTGAAATCCTGAAGCGCCGCGCGGGTAGAGTCTTCGATATCTTTGTACTCTGCAGCCCCTAGTTCTTTTCGAAAGTGCTCTGTCTTAAGCACGGACGCTTCCATGACATCTTCAGCCAAACCGCGCAGAGCGGGTTGGTCTGCCATCGTAGCCGCGACATATTGAGATCCGTTCAAAGCCTTGTTCTTTTTTAAATCTCTGACTACGGCGGGGAAATGTCTCCCCCACTTCTGCTCTAAAGATTGGATATTATCGAGAGCCACTTTGCCGCCCTGATCGGCGATGTTTATCTGATCCATCGAAGCGCGAACTGAGTCCGCCTCTTGGCTAGTCAGTAGTGAAGGCGGAGAATTAGGGTCTATTCTCATTTGCTCTGAAATAGTAGCATCGGCGTAAGTCTCTAGCGTCTTGATAGTTGGGTTTTTTTGGAACTCAGTGTAAGCCGCAGATACAGCTTCGCTTCTCCCGATCACGTAGTTAGCGGGGTCAGCTTTGTATTGCCTGACAACTTGCTCGAAAGCGCCTTGCATAGCTTGTACTCCGCTCATCTCTGCCTCAAAATTATCGGCAGACACGGACTTCAACCCTTCTTTTTTGCTGGCTATTTCGGCACCTATTTCAGCCAAAGACTTGTCACTCTCCCTAACTTCGTTCATGGCGGTGGCGTATTTCCTGACGACTTGAGATTTTCTAATAAGCCTCTCTTGGTCCTTAGGGTCTTCTACGACTGATCGAATTTCTTCTTCAGTGAATCCACCTTCGTCGACTCCGGTGCTCTGAGCTTTCAAAGCCCAATCGTTGAACGCATTCACGTATTGGAAATTTTCGCGAGCTTTATGCTGCTTTACTCCAGCCTGCAAACTCTTTATCGCCCGTTGATAGTCTTTAGGGTCTGCATTAACTTTGAACATGTTCTTGTCGCTCTGTAGAGCTTTAACAGCGTTCTCGATGTCGGCGCTAGTAGTTGCCGTGTCTGAAAGCACAGTGTTTACGAAGCCGTTCAATCCGGCAGAGTGGTACTCGCTTTTAGCCATCTCTGTCAGCTGAGACTTAACCTTCCCGTCCACTTCCATGTTGTTTATTAGCGCCAAACTCCCGTCTAGCAATTCTCTGGTTTTGGAGTAGTCTCCAAAAACAATGTTCAAATCTTGATCGTGAACTTGTTTGAAATCGTTCACTTTCTTGCGGCTCACCGCTTGAACTTCGAAACTTCGCAAATCTCTTTCTTGAGAAAAATTTATCTGCTGAAGGCTGTTATTCAAACGAGATTTTGCTTTCTGCGAGCCTTCAAATTTATCGACTAAAGATTGCCTTTGCTCTTCCAGTTCTTTGTAACTAGTTTCGGCAAAACCCTCCGCCTGATCGTCAGTCAAAGAGTTTTTCTTCTCCTGCATAGCCGTTAGAACTTGCTGCTGATATTTCTTAGCTTCAATGTCAGCTTTATATGCGTCGTTGTTTTCTTTGTGAGTGATGAGGGCTTGAGAGGTATTCTCTACTGCCCTGCCTATGCTCTCCATTCCCTCACCGATGCCTCCGCCAAAAACTTGGCTGGAAGCTCTTGGGCCCCCGCCCACTCCTACGCTAGCTACTTGTCTTTCTACAGTTTTAATTCTCGGCATTACGCTGTCCTCTTAAGGCCCGTATCAGGTGCGGGCGTGTTCAGCGTCGTAAAAGCCGAAGCTGTGGAAGAAAGCAAAGTCCCTGCAGCACTGAACCTGGACGCGTTCTGAGCCGCTTGCCCTTCCATGCGATCGAGATTAGCACCTTCTCGGTAAGCCCTAGCTTTTCTAGCGCCTTCTTCTTTAATATTGTTAGCGTCAGCCTCTATGTTAAAAAAGCTCTCTTGGAGGGCGTCTATAGCGGACCCTCCTAAACGGACACCGGATGCGCCTCTAGCGGCTTTGAAAGATCCAATTTGCTTGGAAGCTTGGATTCTGAAAATCTTTTCTTGCTCGATAGCTTGCTGTTCAGTTTCCCGAGCATTTCGTTCATTTATTTTAGCGTTGTACTCCGCAGCTTTTCTGGCCGCATTTCCGCGCTTGATACTTCCTACGGCTGATACTGCCCCACCGATAAGGGCTCCCGCTGCTAAAACTTCTACACCCATTTATTGATCCTCGAATACAATGCTGAATCACTACCGTCCGCGTTATACGCGTACATTCGACTCGCCTCTAACTTAAATCCTAACGCCTTAGCCCACCTATGACCATTGTTGAAATCACATTTTATTAAGGCTTCCACACGCCTGTAGGGGGCTATCTGTAAAAATCTTTTCAAAGCATTGAAAATCAAAATAAACTTATCGCGCTTGTTTTGATGCAGTATCGTCCAAGCCTCGGCGCAATGGTCGTTTTTCTTCACAAGTCCCGCGCAAAAAACAGGCTCGCCATCTAGCAGTCCCGTATACGCATGGTCTAGTGATTCTGTGTAAGCCATTACTTCCTCCGTGAAAACTCCGAGAAGAGGTTTATTACCCGCTTGCTCTAAAAGATATTCCGCGTGCTCGGTCTTAAATCTTACGATCTGCACGCTTATCTATCTTCCGTAGCCATTTGCGGCATTATAGCTAAAACAGTTCCGGGGCCGGGACCCGATTGTCTTATGCAAATATTGTTTTCAAAATCGTAATCTGAATCGAAAGTTTCTGACTTTATCCCCGAAAATAAAGGAACTGCTTCGCCTAATGGGTCTGAAGCGTTTCTGAAAATAATAGGTACTAGATCCGAAAAATCAGGCCCCCACTCCATGTTGATCGTTTTATGCAGAAGGATTCCGACTCTGTTTATTCTTTGGGTTTTCCCTAGTGCAGTCCCGTTAGCCGACCCCGATTCGAAACGCAGAGTTTCTACATCAGAATCATAAGCCAACCCTACTTGAACTTTCGACGCAGCTGTGTCTAACTCTATGGCTCCGCTAGCTACAGTCTTGGGGTTTTGAGCTGCCCCGTCGGCCCAGACACTGACTTCTTCACCCTCTAAATGGCTAAGTCCTGTGACGGAGGTTGTGGCCGTTCCGCTAGTGAAAGTTACCACTGAATCGATTCCATCTTTCACGTCTTCCGCAGAGTCGGTGTCTTCGTATAGCTTAGATAGGTACTCTATGTATCTTACCGTGTCGCCATCTATGTAGCGCTTGACAATCATCCAAAGCTCGTCACTTTTACCGTCAGCCGCAGGTATCACAGATATCGACTCTACTTCAGCTATGTTGCCGTCTGAATCACCTGCGCCCCCAATCTCGTGTCTGTGTATACCAAACTTAACCGCTTGGTCATCTAGTCGCTCATATCCGAGCCCAAGTAATGCGCCGTCACTTCGGATGGCCCACACGGTCGGGATCGGCTCCCTCTGCAAGGCCAATGCTGTCACGCCGTTTTTGGTGATATGCTCACTTATGAAAGTTAAATCGTTCGACCTGAATCCGTCAGACTGAAACGAATAAATTGAATCTCTTATTTTTTTTCCGGTCTTCTGTACAAAAATAACAGCGTTTCCAACTTGGACAGGAGTTGCACTGGAAGAGCCTGAAGTCGTAGATCTCTTAGCATTCACGTTAGTAGGCGTTAGTGCCTCGCCTTGGGATGAAGGTCTAACTATCCACTCACCGCCAAAGGTTCCTATGAAAAGACCCTTAGGGCCTGATATTATGTTTTGGATAGCGTTCACGTCATTCGAGGCTAAAGAAAAACTTATACCGCCAGAATCGATTACCGCACCCGCCGCAGTAGTTGGGCTGAAATCCTCATAGTTTCCTGTTTCACTTAGATCTGTTCTCTGCGGCTGATCCGCGTACTTAGACAACACTAAACGATCTTCGTGGAAAGTGACTAAGCCGGGATTGCTCGTATTTCCAAAGCGCCAAACGCCGGCAGTAGCCGTAGACCCGAAAGCGGAAACTACGGTTACGTTGAATGTCTGCAAGTGGCCTACTACAATACCCCTGTCGTTAACTTCAGCCCAACCCCAAGTGCTCCCCTGTAAAAGGCGAACGTAAACGCCCGCCCCAGGGTATATGTCTGGGTATACAAATCCAGATCCGTCATATCCCGCACCGGGGAAACTTGGGGATATTTTTATAGTGTTCGAGTCTACAACTCGGTTATCCGTGTCCGCATCTAGAGTGACCATACGGTCTAGTAGTATCTTATTCCCGCCATCCACACCTATACTGTCCCCGTCTACAAAGCCGTGATTAGGTATTGTCAAATTTGTATTTCCAGCCCCGTCATCAGCAATGGCAGTTATAGTTTGGTCTGGGCCCATCGTTACGTTTGTGTTTCCAGTGGTGGCAGCAGGAGTTAAAGTGGCAGTTTTTACGGCTTCCGTTTGCGCTCCTGCGCTTAAAGAATTGAAAGGTAGATAATTGGGCTCGTCGTAATCAACTTCTTCTAAAGTCCACTCGATATCACCAAGCCGAGTGAGTTTTCTAAGTCTGAAACTTTGGTGGGCAAGATACATGATGTCGCCATTCTGAGCATAAGATAAATCCAAAACCTCTTCTTCATCGTAAGGAGTGGATATCTCATATGCACCTCCGTCTAGAAGCTGAGCGTTGTCTTTGTAGAATCTAATATAGTTGTTGCCAAACTCTAATTGGTAAGCAACTGTCGCGCTGAAAACAAAAGGTATTAATCTTGCTCCTTCAGAGCTAGTTTTTATCTCGTTAACATAAACTGATCCTGGCCTCCTAGTTATAGGGCCTTGCGGGAAAGGTATGTAATTCTTTAGCGTAGCTGCTGCCTCACGATATTTATCGGCTTCCATGCGGCCTTTGAGACGCGGGCTGAGCTCTCCTGAACTGAAATCATTTTTCAGTGGCGCACTTCTAGGCATTACATATTCCTTACGCGATCAAAAGTGTCATCAGGGGATACTTGTGGGACTTTGAAAAAAGCATTCGCTTTCCTAGCTTCAGCTATTTTCCTGTCATAAACGACAGATATATTCGCCTTCTTAGTGTTAGATTGAGTCACCTCTTCACACATTTCTAAAGCCATACGTGCGGCTACTGCTTCTCTGAAAAGCATCGGCATAGCGTCGACTGATACTGTTTTGCTTACATATCTAAGATACAGGGGTGCCGTATCATCGGTCAATATTTTACCCGACTCAAGCTCCCAATCATCGTACACATCTGCGTCTTCTGGGTACTTAGGTGCGAACTTTATGAAGTCTGAAGGTACTGTGTACGCATGCGCTCTGCCCCAAGTAGGTGCCACTGCGTCTTCGGCAAGCGAAGCTCTTTTAATAGAAAAGCGCCAGACGTGAGCCTCTAGCTCCGCGACTAAAGAAGTCTCATAGCAAGAATTGCAGCTATTGGCATTTCGAGAATTTTCAGTCAAACTTGTTATGCGCTTAGCGCCTAAGTGCTGAAGTGCTCTATTGCAAATATCTACTTCGCTTGCCATAGGAAAATCTCCTTAATACGGGACTCTAACTAACCAAGCGTAGAAAGCACTCCCTGTCGCCGTTACAGCTCTGTAAGTTCCGGCTGGCAAGTCTAAACCCAAAAGACCATTTGCACTCAAAGTGGAACTCGGAACGTCTACGTAAGTGTCTTGTTTGGTTTTCAATTGCAACTTAACGCTTCCGCCGCCAAAAGTTCCTTCAGCTATGAAGGAGCATTTGCCGCCAGCAAAAGTTTTGTCGGCTTGGTTTCCAGCCCCTGCGTCCTCACAAAGAGTTACTGATTCTGATAACATTCAATTCACCAATTAGGCCGGAAGCCATTCGCCTTCGAGAATGTGGTTTTTGATTTTGTCGATAGCGAGAAGTACTTCCTCTCTACTAAGTGACCTAGTTGATCCGCCTTCGTTGACTTCTGTATTAGCCAAGTCCACGGTCAATTCAATGCTGTCTGAATCCGTAGCTGCGCCGACTTCTTCGGTCACTAGCTCGTCTCCTACGCTAAATTTATATCTTCGAGTAGCCATATGTTTCTATCCTCTCAATGTTTGAGAATGACGGCCCCTTGCGAGGCCGCCGTTCAAATTAAATTGCGTAACGAGTTTTGAGTACCAAAGTTCCGCCATCGGCAGCAGCTTCAGTCAACGTAGCTACGATGTCATACTCTTTATTAGGATCTTCGGTCAAACCGAGAGCTTCCCAAAGGGGCATTTCCAAACTTTCGATTGGGAAAACACCTGACTCGTGAGCGATGTTCGTTCCCGCAAGAGCTGCAGCGTTGATATCCAAAGCACTAGCGAAGTGATCGGCGTCAACTACTGCGCCACCATTCTCCGTAGTCTCGTAGATACCGAAGTCCGCGTCCCCCGTAGCCCCCACGTCATCAGAGTGCAAAAGCAACTCTGAGATGCGAGCATTCGAAGGGATTCTTGCGAAAATATACTTCGACCCGATAGACGCCGATGCTGATACTTCACAAATCCCGATGTTCTCCAATAGATTTGCTTTCACAAGTCTTGAGTTAGCTAGGACTCGTGGAGTCGCGTCGCGGTCGGTGATAACTGATGATTTTACTGTTTCTAATGCCATCTCTTACTCCTTATTCCGCGCACTTGACTTCGACAATCTTTTTCTCTTCAGTACGGGTCGCGCCCATACTCATCTTGAGATAAGCCTGCCAAGGGAGACCTGAAAGGTCCTTACGACGATCGATGTCTGTGACAACGTCTTCCCAAGTGCCTAGGTGCATTCCTGATTTAACCCACATTGGGCATCTTCGGTAGCCGTTTCCGTCTACTGGCAAACGCTCAGAGTGGATGAAGTTAACACCCATGAATCTCATGACTCTTCCGTCAACTAAGACGGGTCGGTCGTTGAAATCCGTAGAGATGATTTGTGATTGCGCAAGCAAATCATCATGTTGTTCTGCTGTGATGCCCATATAAACTTCTTCGTCTTGGTCAACTTCGTGAGCTAAGAGAATTTTCTTCCCTGCTCGAAGTTTAGCAACGATAAGGCCTGAGTTTCCGGCAGATCCTTCGTCAACCGCTACGACGTTGCCCGCTAGGAAACTAGTTGTACTAGTTCCTGTTTTGCCTGTCTTAGCGTCTGCGAAGAACGCGTCTACGATAATGTCGTCTTTTTTACGGTTAGCAGCTGCTAGCGCGTTCTGGACGTATTTACCTTTAGGGTCTGTGATCATGCGAAGTTCATCGCGTGGATCGACGAGTTGTGGAAGATCGAAATCTGACGGGCTAACCCATCTACGATCGTTTGGTGCATCGACTCGCCCAATTGGGCCGAATCGTCCCACGACCTCTTGCATTTCGATAGCGCCGTATTGATCTACGGGGGACGCTTGCTCACCTGAGTGAGATCCTGTCATAACGAATGCAGAGAACCGGGAATCTTTTTGCTGGAGAAGTAGGTCAATCGTGTTGGCATACTCCTTGACATAGTGGCTTGGTAAATAAATACTCATGGTACTCTCCTTAAAAATTTAAAAATAAATTTCCTTCAAAGAGCTTGTCTGCGATGCAGGGCTTTTTTCAGTCAAATAGCTTTGTGTTCGCTTTCGAACTGTCACCGGGGGCACCTTTTCCCTTACCCGTATTTTGCGGTTTTACGTTGGAGTTATCTACTTTCGCAGGCTCGCTTACCGCAGGTTCAGTTTCAGCCGTATCAGCTTTAGCGAACTGTCCCTCTTCCATAATCCAATCGAAGTGCCTTTGGGCTACTTCGGTGATTGCACCGTGACCTTTTAGGTTTTCGGTATTTCCGAGTTTCAAACATTCAAGCCTAATCTGCGCTCTAACCTTATCCATAATAATCTCCTTAGTTCTTTGATAAATCAATAGCTCTGGTTATTTTTCTTCTGGCGGCGGGTATGCCTGAGCATGAAGGTCTTTCCACTCTTGAGTGGCTGCAGCTTCGCCTGCAGCAAATCTGCGCATGAAATCATCGTCATTCTTCTTAGACGCAATTTTAGCTTGAGCTTGTTGCGGCGTGTTAGTGAACTTGCCATCTCCGCCGCTGCCTTCTACAAAACTGTGTTCGCCAAGTCCTGCGCCGATTTTATGCATGAATTTCATGACTCCACCGTAGCCCATAACCGCTTCGAGCTTATCAACTGTTTCCGTGTCGAGGCCAAACTTCTTAGCAGCTAGTTTAGCGACATCTGTATTTTGATCGTAAGCTTGTCCCCATTCTTTTTTAAGCTCGTTATCCTGCTTCTCAAAATTTAGTTTTTGAGCTTCTACTGCTGCACTATCCGAAGACGCTGCGAAATCATTGAAGCTCTTAACGAGAGATTCTGCTTGAGATCTATTGAGCCCTAACTCGTGAAAAGTGGTCTCAGCCCACTCGAAAAACTTAGCGTCGTGCTCTGGGAGCTCTTTGCCTTCTTCAAGATCTGGGCGGAGCATGTACTCTTTGGGGTCTTTAGGGCGGCCTAGTTTATCGTAGATCGACGCCATCGCTTCTTTATCGGTCGCGTCTTGCGGAAGCTTCAAAAGTTTATCTTCAGAGACGCCTCTTAGTTTTTCGAGATTCCTATAACTATTGGCCAAAGACTCTGCGTTCTCGAAGCCTTTTGTGGATACGAAATCTTTAAGTTCGGCGTCAGTGAAACTAGAAGACCAATGTTCGGTGCTCGTGCCCCCCTGCGCTTTATCCCCAGCAGTGTCGGTTTCGGTCGTAGTTGTCGTTGTAGTCGCTTCTCCAGGCATAGTTATAGATCCTTCCCTTTAGCTGCGTAAATCCTATACAGCTCTTCTTGTGATAAATTAAGATGATTTTGAATTCTGAGCCACACTTCTCTGCGGCCCTCTAATACATAAGTAGCTCTACTGTCGCTCGGTACGACACACGTTTTATCCGCCCTGCAAAATTTCGCGAGATCGGCGAGAACAGGTAGCGTCCCTGTATTCTCTTTATCGAAAACAGCTTTATAGTAAAAAGCTCTTTTATTTAAGAAATCTAAAACTTTTTGCATACACCCTTTTATTGAGCAGACTCAGCTTTAGTCGCAGAGTTAGCCAATGCGGCCACACCCGGAGCGGCTTCCACAGCCTGCTGCGCTTGTTGTTGCTCAGCCCTACCTTGCCGTATCTGCTGAACTTCGTCAATCGACCGTCTCCATTTCGCAGGCACACCTTGCTGATCGGCTACTTCGGGGATGATTACGTCCCAATCGTAGTGGTCAAGCGGCGCAGGGTTTTGAGTTACGTTAACGACTTGCAGCGTAAACTCTACACTTCTCATGAGCCCTGAAGTCTCTTCAGCTTTTTGAGCTCTTGAAAGTGGCGACTCATACTCAATCTCGTACTCACCTTGTGCCTCGATCATAGCCGGGGGCATTGCTGGCAGAAGATTTTGCTCAGAGAGAACATCGAGCTCTCTTTCGATCATAGGCCCTAAGTACTCAGATTGCTGTCTGCCGACCGTAGGGGCAAGGAGCATACCTTTTTCCTTAGTTCTCTCTACAACTTCAGTAGCGGTCATTTGAGGATTCTCAGCGAGAATCTGAAATAAACTCACTAAGAAAATGTCGTTGATATCATTTTTCTCAAGCTCCATAAGATCTTTACCGACTTGGTAGTTCCCTGTCTTAAGAGTCTTGACCAATTCTCTACCTTGAGAATCGAGCCCGCCATAATTCACAGCCCCCGATCTAAGAGAAAAATCATCCATGACGCCGTCATCAAAAGCCAAAAGAACAGGGTCTACAATTCTCTGACCAACTTTGAGTTGCGTTTTCTTTTCTTCATTTAAAGTCCTAGCTGCGGGGTAAGCATCCATAGCGGGACTACGTCCGAAAACCTCATTCGGCGCTTGCCTGTATCGAGGTGTCGAATACGGGAACGAAGTGTAGCCGCCTTCGTCAACTAGATGCTTGCCTTCTTCAGAAATGTAGTAACTGGCAAAAGGCATCCCTTTGAAGTCAACTCTGTCGGGGTCGACATCTTCTCTAGGTTTAACTACATGGAGAAACTGAAATTCGCATTCAGGATCTTTCTCTAGTTTTTTAACAATAGCTTCGGGCAGTTTATCTGCACCCCATTTTTGCTCGGCCTGTCTCGCTGTCATCGGATAATATCTAAGGACCGTATCTACAATCCCTTGATGATTCTCTTTAAAAAATATCTCTCCAATGAAACAAGATTTATATCTCAGACCTTTTTCGCCGCGTCCGCGAAGTTTATCAGTGAACATACATGCAGAGCCGTAGCCGCCAAGATGTTGGTACACGTCCTGGTTCTGACTTGCGAAGTTCGCTTTTGGAGCGTAACGGTATTTGAATAAAAGTTTATTAGCCTCGTCGAACCAAAGTTTTGTCTCACGATCTTTCAATAGATCCGGATTCGAAGGTTTGAGCCGGTGCCAGGTTGCGTTTCTTGGGGTGAGAAGTGAATCCAGAATAGCGGCAAAACGACTAAGAGCCTGAACAGGAGTAGAATCGTATATCTTCCCGTTTCTCTTCTCGCCTTTAGTTGCGTGCCCTCTAGCGCCGAATAAAGTCTTGTGTCCAGGCCAGAACATCTCTGAAGTGTCACGCCAATTAGATTCAATGTTAGACCTACTGGAGATACACTTTTCAAGTTCTTTCAGGTGTCTTGCTGCGATCTCTGCGTTGGCTTCACTTTGTTTTTTCATTTAAGCACCTAGTAAAGTTTTCCTAGCCATAGACCCACCCATGCCGCCTGCGCCCGCAAATAAAGTTTGGGTTCTCTGACCTGGGCCTAGTAACGAGTCTCTTTGATCGGCTATTTTCTTTTGTCTAGCTTGGTACTCTTCGTTAAACACGTTAAGCTTTTCTTTGGCGAAACCGTCCGTAGAAGCCTGATTTCTGGTAACGCTTCTCTCTTTATTGAAATCGGAATCGGAAAGCGAAGAAAGCCTCGCTCGTTCTTGACCTAAAATATCTACGCTCATTTCTATAGGCTACTTTCAAAAAGCGTCGCAGTCTACGCCGTCAGCTACTCGCTTTCGACGCTTACGATGTTTTGACGCTATGCGGTCTTTTCTCGCCACTCTAACGTGGAAGGTGCAAGCCAAAGCATCAGCGAAGTCGGGTGAAGATAGTCCGCGCTTTTTCATCTTCTCTTTGGGTTCTAAAATAATCTTGTCGCTAGATCCTTGGAAATAATACTCGGGCCCTACTAAGTCGTCACTAAGTTTATCGAGGTTCTCTGGAATACACCCGCCGCCAAGCCACTCTTTCATCTTAGCCCAAAGTTCAGTTCTTCTATTCGCCCACGCATCATCTTCACTAGCGCCGCCAAACCAAACTTCATGCACCTTGAAACCCATCTCTCTGAGCCTATCGATGATTCCTGTGCCATTGCCTGCATCAATACAGACGGCGTCGGGGTCCGTCTTGTTGATCCAATCGGCGCAGATGTTGGCCACTTCCATATTGTCTTTACCTTTAAGTTCTATCGGGGCGATCGATCTCGCATCCCTGCCGCGCCTGAAATATATGACAGTCGAATCGTCACCAAACCTTGCGGGGTCAACACCCATGATAAGACCCGAGTAGTCGTCTGAATCCATTTGCCTCTCTTGGGCTTTAGACACGAGTTCTCTACCGATGAACTGAGAGTCGCCAGTTCGAGGGAATTCCCCTTTAACCTCGACCCGTGCTTCGTCAGAATCCTCACCGTGCTTTTCGATGATAGCTTCATAGACTTTTTGGTCCGTACCCTCGACAGTTCTAGAGTCGATCCTCGCGTTCTTCCAAAAGTTCCTATGTTTGTGGAAGGTCTGAAAGAAAGCCCCCGTGTTACGACGCGGGTTAGAAAAGGCGAACCAATACCTATGCAGAACAGGCTCCGTGAAGAAACCTTCCGACACAGACCAAATAGCTTCAGGGATACCGGACGCCTCGTCGTAAACAAGAGTGACACCGTTCATATTGTGCACACCGGCAAAAGCGTCGGGTTCTTCTTCAGACCAAAGCTGCGCTTGTGCATAGTAATATCCGGTGTCAATCTGAAGCTCTTCTTTAAGCTGCTCTTCGAACCACGGCATGATCTTCAAAGCCATTGTTGATTTATCAAACCAATGAGAGTTAATCGCCATTGTGTGCCACTTACCGAGCTCGGCCCAAGTACGAGACTTCAACTGTGCTTCAGTGTTGGCGGTCGTGATAGATGTCGAGCCTAAGTTACAACTCATTGACCATAGATTGATCCACGCAACGAGCGCGGACTTTCCAATACCACGACCGGAAGCGGTTGAGCTTTGATAAATTTTTGGGTGTTGCCCCGCTATAATCGCTCTTCGGTTCTGCGCAATATGATCGGTGATAGCTTCCAGTTCGGCCAATTGCCATGAGCGGGGTTCTTTGAATGAAGCTAGAGGGGTGTTCGGCTTGCCCCAAGGGAAGGCAAACATAACGAACTTTCTGAGATCGAAGGCTATCTGCCCGTCCCATATCTCCGTCATCAATGCTTGTTCGTCAGCCGCCGAATATTTGCTTTGCTTTCTTATTGACACTCGAAAAAGCTATCACGCTTTTTTGAACTTGACACTACATCGACATTGAAAGATCCTTCTATCCATCAGGCCAAGAATATCCTTTCTAAACTTGATACGACTAGCCGGGAAGGCCATAGCTAGAACTTCTTTTGATCAGGCGTTATGAACCGGATCGTTGTTGTTTTAAATACTTATCTTAGAGCGTCGCAACTCAAAGACTTCCCGGCAGCCAACTTCAGACCTTTCGGGGTTCACGTATCGCATGGTTCACGTATTGCGGGGTAGCTCAGTGGGAGAGCGTCGGGTTCATAATCCGAAAGTCGGTAGTTCAATTCTACCCCCCGCAACCAATATCAATAAGAAACTTTATGACTCGGGTGCGGATATGGATGCGTTTGCCAAGAGGACAATCTGCGGCCATCTGCGCCAAGCATTGGGTCGGCACCCACAGGTGCATAAACCTTTTCGCACCTCGCTAGCTCCCTAACTACCGTGTCTCCGACTTCTATCGGATTCTCAGGATCCGGCGAAAAATAAAATTTAGTGAGGCTTTTGGCTGGCGCGATAGCGTTGCCATTATCATCGAAATATCTTTTAGAGCCTCGGGCGACGTCTTGCTTTTTAGGCTGGGGATTAAAGTTTTCGGCTGATTCTTGGCAGGATGCGTGGTCTTCTTTAGGTATTACTCGATGGGTGCAATCGGTTAAATAAGGGAAGAAGTTCGTGGCTATGCAGGTTATGAAGGTTAGAGCGTATGTCATACAATTATTATAACACACTGCGTCTCAAAAATCTCAAAAATAAAATAAATAGCTCTGAACCGGTTGAGAGGGAACGAAACGCGATTTAACTTTGGCCCCCGCCCCCGTAACCCACGTACTTTCGATAACTTAGGAGTCCCATGGATTTGTAAGTGCCTGCTATCACTAATAGAGGAGTGGTGGTGCACTAGTACGGATCATCTGTGCCATCTGCGTTGTCGATCTTGTTCACTGATTCGCTATCAGTGTCGAAGATATCCGAACTACTTTTATTATCGACTACTTGCGTCAAGCTTAATGCTCTGCGGCTATCATTCGGTAACGCGCTGCGTTCCTTAGCTGCTTCAAGCGCATCCTTAACAGAAACTTTGTCACTTATGTTCACGTCGAGCTTGTCTCCGTACAGACTGTTATTGTACTTTGAAGCTATCCAACGCCTAGCGTCAATCCTATTTCTAGCCCTAGCGCCCGAATCACTATCAGCAATTTCGACTACTTCGGAGACTAACACTTCCGCCATCGATTGTTTAGCCCAAACGTACGCTTTTGATAGTTCAGGCGACAAACTAAGGATTTTCATAAACACAGAGGCGGTCACGTCATGTCTTAAAAGCGCCGCTTTATAATATTGGCCATTGGCTACGTCGTCTATGACGTCACGTGCAATTTGTTCTAATTCTGGTGTCAATTCGTGGATATCATAAGCCACTAGCACATTGGCGCCGAAAATATCATCAATACTCATATACCCTCAAAATACCTCAATAAGCTTATTAAGCCAAAGACGCACACTACAAATAGATAGTGAGCTACTTAAGCCAATCGGTTGATTAGAATTGTGGTTGATTAGAATTGTGGTTGATTAGAATTGTGGTTGATTAGAATTGTGGTTGATTCGCACCCAATATGCTGTGACGTGTTAGCCGTAACAATGTGACGGGTATTGATACGACTTAAGTCTTTGTTATTATTCATTTGTTACGGGTTTACACCTATTACTACATATAATACGTATATATATACATGTAAGGTCATACATATACCTAAAACACCATATAAAAAGTTTTTTTTCGTGCAAAAACCCGTCACACCCGTAACAAGTCAATGATATCAACACGTTATGGCGAAAAATACCCGTAACACTGCTACGGGTTTACGATTACACAGTACGTTGGCCTATTTATTTCAATAACTTAAGGCGTATTTAGGCGTATCAAACATCTAGTCATCGCGCCTAAAACTTAGACAGCCCGTAACAATCAAACAAAAACAACTACTTAGCACCTGTAACAACGATTTCTTAACATAACTGCCGACAAGTTCGACGCCTTATGGCCCTAAGGTGTTAAGAATTCCAATGGCTTAAGTCGTGGCACGGCTTTAGCAGTACCTAACAACATGATGAACGCCACATTAAGTAACAATTTCGCCCTTAAACGTAGACCAACACTTGTCCAAAGAACTGGTCTCTTAACCTCTAACCGTGAAGCTAAATCAAGCAAGGGCCTCAAAGCCTCACAATCGCCTCAAATCGATTTAGAGCTCTTGAAGCGTCAGATAGTAGCCGCTGCGGCTTCAAACGATCTAAGGCTATTTGAAGCCCTTACACGTCGATATGACCAAGCTAGTTAAGCGAAACAAAGAAAAGGATTAAAGATTATGAAAGATAAAAGTAAAAAATCAGTTTACGAAATCGTAACGCAGTCAATCATTGAAAAGCTAGAATCAGGCGTAGCGCCGTGGAAAAAGCCGTGGAAAGGTGGATCGCACGGTGAACCACGCGCTTACTACAGTCCTTCTAAAGATTTAGTTATGATGCCTGAAATTGGCTTTTTCAAAACCTCGGAAGGATACCATTGCACACTATTCCACGAATTAACCCATTCAACGGGGCACACTGCCCGATTGAATAGAGACGGCATTACGGCGGCTAACGCGCGTTTCGGTTCAGAGGTGTATTCTAAAGAAGAATTAGTCGCTGAACTTGGCGCAGCTTTTTTGTGCGCGTCATGCGGTATTGAGACTCAAGAAGAACAAAACGCCGCTTACATAGAAGGATGGCTTAAGGCTTTGAAATCAGATTCTAAGCTCATATTTCAAGCTGCTAGCGCTGCTCAAAAAGCTGCCGATCTAATTTTAGATATAAATCCCGTTGATTATGGATCTGAAAAGAAAATTAAGAAGAAAGGAAAGTCTAAAAATGTTGCTTAAAAAACTTAACATCAAACGCCTAGTAGCGTTAGTGGTTCTTCTTTGGATATTGGCGCTATTAAGCGTCTTTGTCTTTCAACCCGATGCGGCTTACTTATCTGAATACTGCGAACAAGCAACAACCGAGCAATGTGATACAGCAATGTTTGAAGGGAAATTCTAATATGACTAACTTAAAATGCGACATGACCAAAGACTGCCAAAAACCCGTAAGTTTCATTGACGTGAAAGGATTCGTATACTGCGAATGCCATGGACTTCAGCGCCAGAGCTACACAAGAGCACGCAAGCTGACCCCCAAAGAACTCGAAACAATACAGCAAGGCAAGCAAATCAGTTACGAGAAACGCCGAAATAAATATAGAATCGAGTACACTCCTAACGGCAAGGTATGTATAACAGATGCGTGGTTAACTGATTACGTCATTTTCTATGATCACAAGCCTGCTTGGGCTCATGACGGGGTTTTTTACAGATTACCAAAATACATAACAGAAAAATTAGATCTAATGGCTAAAAGACATTTTGAATCACAAAGGAAAGGTAAGGCTTAACATGGCACAAAATCCGCAGCGTAAAAGGTCAATGCTATTCGAAGCGGTATACAATTATGGCCGCGTAGAATTCCTTCCAGTGAACGATGAGGCTAAGGCTATAGCAGTCATTGCAAAGAAAAAGCATCTAAGTAAAGCGAACCTAGAGGCTCTAATAACCATTGGCCACAGGGTCACTTTTACGCAAGACTGCCTCAACCGTCTATTTGGATGACAGACCGACCAAACTTTCGACAAATCCCTGAACTTTAATTTCCGCGTCGGCCTAACAAGCCGGCGCTTTTTTGTTCCCAAAAATTCCCGTCGCTCGTTTCCCCCACGATTTCGAACACTTCAAATTTTTCAAACTCGGCGAGTGGTTTTCACCCTTGCCCTTGCTGCAAAGCACATGTATATAGGTTTTGCGATGCTTAAACAAAAAGAACAAAGATATATCAGGCACATTAAATCAGGCGAGTTGATTGAAGTTGAAGTCAGAACCGAGATGACCGACGAAGTCCCGTTGACCGACGAGGACCGCGCTGCCAACGAGGGTGATAGGCTGTACGATCAGCAAAAGGAAGACATGTGATGTTTGGAGAATTCAACAGTCAAGGGCTGCACTACACTGTCACGCTCATTATTTTCACTGCATCGCTCGTTTGGCTTATTATAAGAAAGGGCTGAGAAAATGACCCCCGCACAGAGAATCAAAATAGCGCACGATGCTTGCGAGGCATTGGAGACATGTAAAATATATTGGAGCTGTGAGGCTATTACTGCATCTAGTTGCGGCTATGAAACAGCAAAGGAATATTCTTACTTTTGGTTTGAGAGCAGAGGATTGATCGTTAAAGACATTGAAGGGACTGGTTGGCTTAAACGTAAAAACCCCAGAAAACAAGACAAGCACCACCGCATCCTAGCAATATTAACATGGGCGTACTGCCCTGAGGAGATGAGGCCGTGAATGGCTTGGATTTATTTAGCGGAATCGGAGGAATCTCCGAAGCCCTTAGCCCTTGGGTCAAAACAATTGCCTACTGTGAAGTCGAGCCGAAATCTCGCGCTATCCTTCTATCACGTATGTATCGAGGGGAAGTGGACCCAGCCCCAATCTGGGACGATGTCTTCACTCTTTCAGGACGACACATTGACGTTCCTATCGACATCATTTCCGGTGGCTTTCCCTGCACGGATATTAGTCTTGCAGGACTGCGTAAAGGCATTCGCTCAGATAGATCGGGTCTTTTCTGGGAAGTTGTCAGGCTTACAAAAGAAAAAAGACCTTCGTTTGTTTTTCTCGAAAACGTATGGCCAGGAGTTAGAAAGTTTGTCCCGACAATCAGGTATCAATTTGAAAGCCTTGGGTACACTGTTAGAGATGGATTCATTGCCGCACGCGATGTTGGAGCTCCGCACAGAAGACAAAGGTGGTTCATGCTTGCCTACTCCAATGAAAACAAGCGTAGGTTATATGAATCAAAAAAACGGAAGCAAAACACTAATGCTATCCCACCTGTGGAAATTCGGCATGATCCCAACAAAGCAGAGATTTGGCAGCAACCAGGGCGGGGCGAATGGCAGGATCGGCAAGGTGAGGTACAGTCTTTGGAGTCTTTGGCGCATGGGGAAAATGCCGACCCCAACGAAACGGGATTACAAGGATCGGGGCTGCCAATCAGAACTAAAACGAAAGAGTCCGAGCTTGCCGACTTATTGGACTGTAACGACTGGGACGGTCTTGCCGCCTTCTTTTGTCGAATTGATAATGGGCTACCGCTTAGGAACTACCGCATTGGAGCCTTGGGCGACTCCGTTGTCCCGCAACAAGCAAGAAGAGCGTTCGAAATTTTAATGGGAATAAAGGAGCAACCAGATGAAAAATAACAAAAGACCGAGTTTCTATTTATTCTCAATGTGCAAAGTGTGTAATTCTTTAAATATTACCAAGGTCTCGGATGAAAACATTTGTTTTGTATGCCGCTCAGAACTTCCGCTTTTGAATTTGATGAGCGCTAAAGAGCTTCAGGATTTTACAAACACAATCCAAATGACTGTTCACCAAGTTGTTGAGAGTGGCGAAAAATGACCACTAAAACACCAGAAGAACGGGCTAAGGACATATTCGATAGGTCACACAATCCAGCATCGCCGCACTTAATTGATATGATTGCCGAAGCCATCCGAGAATCCGAGCAACGTGGTGTCGAGAAGCCATGGCCTACGATCGGAGAATTTGAAGATGCTTATTACAAATGGGAAAAAAGCCAGAACGAAATAGTTTTAGCAAACCAGCCATCTTTACCTGCTGATTGGGCGTATCATTACCTAACCCAGCACGCAGCACCTAAGGCGGCGGTGAGCGAGGAATACTGTGATTCTTGGTTTTCTTGGGCCCAAAAAAGGGACGAAGAATCTCTAAATGATGCAGAAGTTAGTCTCGATGGATTGTCTTATGACGATGTTATTGAGTGGAATGATAAGGCTAGGCGCGAAGGTTTTCTTAAAGCATTATCAACTATGTCCATAACTACTTTGTCTAGCGCAGCCCTACAATCCCACAAAGCGCAGGACGTTTCGATTTTGGTTTTAGAAGTTATTAAGGAGCAAGACGATGCTAAGTGACGGGCGATTAACTGAAATACTCCAAGACGACGACCCAATTGATTGCTCAACTTCTAGGATTGACAACGTAGAGCTTCACAGCATGTGCACAGAACTACAACTACGCCGAGCCCATGACACTGCACACGACAAGAGCTACATTAGATTGCTAGTTGATAATCACATATTGAAGCAGAAGTTAAAGGAGCGAGACGATGCTAAGTGACAGTATGAAGCTAGACACCAATCGCCTAGTGAGCCTTGCGAAAAAGCACGGCCTTACGAAGCTACTAGAAGAGGTTGAGTATGTGGTTTTAAAAGCTACGCTCAATAAAGCCTCGTCAGTTGCCGAAGCCGCCAAACAACTTGGCCTTGCGGACTCTACGACGCACAATAAAATTAAGATCTACGGGCTCAAAGGGCCAATGGATGTCAGAGGCGAGCCGAACAATTCAAGTATCAAGATGCAAATTAGAAGTTTGAAGCGAAACGGTATGCGCTCAATAGAGATCGCCAGGACTCTGAAGGTTAAACCGCAACTAGTGTACAATACGTTGAGGACAAAATGATGAAAGCAAATAGCAGAACACGGATGCCCGATCTATCGGCTAAGCAGCAGCCTGTGGCCGAAGCGCTTTACAGGCAAGGATTTGGTACAAGTATAATCGCGATCAAACTTGAAGTCAGGCAAGACAGCGTGCATAAATATATAACGTCTTTGGGAATCATGAGAAAGCGCCATGAGCGCGTAAAGAAGGAGATCGCAAATGAGCGAAGTTAAATGCCCATCGTGCGGCGCAGTAAGTGTAATATCGGAAGCTATTGTCAGAAGAAAAGTCAATGGTGAAACGGTTGAGTTGAAAGCCGAAGCTGTCATGTGTTTGCCTGAAAATTGCGGGATGGGATATATCACTGCAAAAGGTGCTAGCGAAGTAGAACAAGAATTGGCTAAATTGAGAGGGGAATCAAATGGATCTAAATAACAGGAAATTGACTGATCAAAACGCAGCTAGGTCTAAATTTATAAACAAAGTCAGACTAGCTAAGCATCAATATAACGTTACTCATCGGACTGAGCGTAGAGAATGGAACGTCTTACTGCAGACAGTTATGGTTTGGGAAGGGTACGACATAAAACCCATTTACGATTGGAAAACTTGCAAGCGCGAACGAAGACTTATGTTTTTGAAAATGATTACGACCGGAAAGTCACTTACCCGAACGGGTGTGGGATTTGGCACGCCAAAAGGTTCGAAACCGGAAATCATTGCACGCAAACTAGTTGTCAACACAAACGCTTACGAGCACGTAAGAAGCCCTTGGGTTGTAAATAAGAACAGTTAGGCTTTTGACGCTTCCCAGCCCCACACCACGCTTTCCTATGCCAAAATTGTGTCATGGGAAGGCCCAAGGGGACCCGCAGGAGTTATCAGGCTATGCGGCGCAATTTATTAGCTAAGTACAAACAGAATTCTCTCGCGAGAGGAATCACGTTCGCCATAAGTGACGCGCATTTCTTCAAATTACTTGGATCGGATTGCACATATTGCAGCGCCCCACCAACCACTAGCGCCGCGAAGTGGCTTGGTTGTGTTATCTTAGATAGAGATTTTAAACTTAACGGCATCGACAGAGTCGACAACACTAAGGGTTATGTGAAAGGCAACGTGGCTGCGTGTTGCTCTAAATGCAATTACATCGAGAGAAGTATGAGCATCAAAGAGCTATACTTGCACGTCATAAAGATGCTACCGAATCTTAGAAAATTGACAGGTAAAAAGCGTTGACAACTCAAGCGCCCGTGATAGATCTGCCTTTTTCGAACGAGGCCGATTTAGTTAACCCGCGCATCTGTATTCTATCTCCCCCGATAATAGAGCGATTTTAAATCGGCCTCGCTTGATATTCTCACCCCTCACCTATAAATTCAACTCTGTGAAGATTTTAGCAGGAATCCCTATTTACTCGCTTAAAGACGCCGAGAGTGTGGAAAAACTTAACGAGTATATATTTAGGTGCACACAGAATTGGTGGGGCGCCGACTTCATAAGAACTAACGCTCACTATTTCAAAAATTTCGAGACACAATCCGAGCGCGTTGTTAGGAAGTTTGGCACCACTAAATTAATGGCTCAGTTAATGAATGAGTGTGGCTACGACATAGACCAAAAAACTATAGAAAATTGGAAACGCTTCACGCACAAGCGCCAAAAGTATCTTTGCAACGGAAGAATTCCCGCGCATTGGATGCACCCCATACTCGTCACTGCTCGGCTGCAAGGTATTGTATTAGACCACAATGACGTTAGCCCTAAGTTAATGTTCGCCCCTTCTTTGAGGACGCGACTTTTACACCGTGCCGAGGCCCACTGTCTATGAAAAAACTAATCTGCGGCATCGACCCCGGCTACAGTGGGGCGATATGTTTCTACGATCCGTTACTCAATGTTATTGAATTTATATCAGATATGCCTCTTGTCGGGACGGGAACGAAACATAAAAAAAGTGGGAAAGAAAAGCAGCAATTAGATCTTTACAAATTTTGCGAAATCGTGAGAGAGTGGGCACCGCAAACTCTTTACTGCGTGATTGAAAAAGTCGCAGCCGGGAGTAAGCAGGGGGTTTCTAGTATGTTCAGGTTCGGGGAAAATTTCGGTCAGTTGCAAGGTGTCTGCGCAGCCAATGGTCTAGCTATTCACTTCACGCCCCCGAGTGTGTGGAAGGTCCAAATGGATTTATCACGTGACAAAAAACTATCAATCAAGATGGCCAAAGAGTTATTTCCGAAAAACAAAGAACATTTCAAAAGAGTAAAAGACGACGGGAGAGCCGAAGCTGCTTTGTTAGCCAAGTACGGCGTTAGATTGCTTGCTAGAACTTTTTAAATATCAAGACGTAGGGAGTCGATGGCTCGCTGAACGAAAATACGGACTTCTAGCTGACGAAATGGGCTTGGGGAAATCCGCTCAGCTAGTCACGGCTTGCGACATTGTAGGGGCCGATAGGTTTTTTCTGGCGTGCCCAAGCGTTGCTCGTGCAAATTGGCTTAATGAGTTTGAAAAGTTTTCTAATAAGAAAAGAAAAATAAAAGTTTACTACGACGGAATGCAAGAGCCGCCCGAAGAAGATGAGTCTGTTATCATATCCTACGACCTTCTCCCAAAGTACAAGTACAAAGGCCGTTTCGGGGCGATGATCTTAGACGAATTTCACATGCTAAAAAATCCAGAGGCCAAAAGGACGAAAGCCGCACTAGGTAAAACGGGTTGCGTGCATCAGTCAGATAGAATTTGGGTGGCCACTGGAACTCCGATGCCTAACAATGCTTCTGAGCTTTGGGTGCTTTTGTATCTATTCGGGAAAACAAAACTAGGATATGACGTTTTTATAGAAAGATATTGCACCACTTTCTTCGCCCACGGGAAGAAGAGAGTCACGGGAACTAAAAAACACATGATACCGGAGCTTCATACTCTCATAAGCTCCGTGATGCTACGACGCATGAAGGATGAAGTTATGAAAGATTTACCAAAACTGTCTTGGCATGACATGGTCTGTGAACCCGGAGAGGTCGACATTAAGAATGATCTATCTCTATACCCTCGTTACGAGTTGAACGTCGAAAACGGCAAAGAGCTTATGATGCGTGAAGTAGCTAGAGAAAGACATATCCTAAATGAAATGTACGATAGAGTTCAGCCGCCGACCGTAGGCCCGACCGGAGATCAAATAGGTAAGTTCGAGAATATCACAAGTCAAGTAGCAACAAACTTCCAAACTCTAAGACGTTACACGGGACTAGCTAAAGTTGACATGGCGGCTCACGTCATAAGTCAATTCATAGATACGGGGCGCGAAGAAAAGCTTGTGGTGTTCGCCTATCATCTCAGCGTCATTGAGAATCTCAAAGAAAAAATAAAAAAATACAAGCCCGTTATCGTTACAGGGGGGACGCCAGGAAAAAGGCGACAAGACCAAGTCGATAAGTTCTATGACAATCCTAAGTGTAAGGTTTTTCTAGGACAAATCACTGCCGCAGGCACGGCGATCACACTGACAAACGCGAAGGTGGCTATCTTTGTAGAACAGGATTGGGTGCCCGCCAACAACGCTCAAGCCGCGATGCGCATCCATAGGCTTGGACAAACTGAGAAATGTACAATATTAAATTTGGTACTAGACTGTCCAGTTGACAGGAGAGTTGCGGCTGCGAACAAACGTAAAATAAAAGAGATATTGGGCGTTCTAGCGGGCGTGCCGGTGTCGCAGTCTGAGAGGACTGAAGAGCTTAGGCCGCCGAAACATATTCCCGTCACGAGGGAGTTCAATGGTAGGACGATAACTAGAGACGAAATGATTGAAAACAAAAAGAAGAGGAAATCGAAATGACAATTAAAATTCACTTTGAAGCGCAAACCGTACAGGAACTAATGAGCCACGTTCAGGACTTTCTTTGTGGCCAAATTATCCCCAGCAAAAAAGATCCTATCGAACAGCTAGATCCCGCAGGCGTTGTAGGGACTGAAGCCGACATGCCTGTTGAAAAAACAAGAGTTAAAGCGAAGGCCAAAGGTAAGGGTAGACCTAAAAACAAAGAGCCTGAGCCGATGGAGAGAGATGGCGTCACTCAAATCGAAGACCCTATCCACGGCAAAGAGAAAGAAGATATCCCTGTACCAATTCCTGCGGTCGGGGGCAAAGGCTCCGAAGCTGAAACTCTACTGCGCCAACTTGCGGCTAAAGACTTGAAGAAAGCTTATACAGTCCTAGAAAAATACGATGCAACTAAGTGGTCCGATATAGATCCTAGCGACTACGCAGCGGTTGAGAAGGAGTGCCGAGAGCTTTTAGCTTAAGGTTTTCCCCAAATGAGACTAAGTAAAATAACTCTTGTGGCCGAACGAGTAGAGATCGAAAACTATTCGTCGCACGATAAAAAGGTGGTTCTAGAAAACGTAAACATTATCGATATGTTTAAAGGCATGTCTGATGACGAAAAAAATCTCGTAATACAATCTCTCGGCATTGAGACTCAAGATTTAGCCTGCGGAGAGTGCGGCGCGGAGATTGTGATATGAGCGGGCCAACAGCACACTCCATTATCGGAGCAAGCGGAATGCACAGGTGGGAGAACTGCCCCGGATCTGTGAAATTAAGCGAAGGCATAAGAAGCACTACGAGTGTTTACGCTGAAGAAGGGATTAAAGCCCACGATTTGGCCGCTGAAGTTTTGATGGGAAATATCAAACTAAGTGATTTAGATTGTGATGCAGAGATGAAAGGTGCCATCAAGGTGTACGTTGATCACTGTCTCGATAAGAAGACAGAGTGCAATGCCGAGATGTTAGTTGAGCACCGATTCGATCTTTCTAGTATTCACGAAGGTTGCTTTGGCACGGGCGACTGCGTTTTATATGATGGGAGAGAGAAACATCTTTACATTTACGATTTCAAGTACGGAGCGGGCGTACCGGTTGAAGCCGAAGACAATTCGCAGCTAAAATACTACGGACTCGGGGCTCTTTTATCTACAGGTCATGAATGCGAGAATATCACAGTGGGTATTATTCAGCCACGTTGCGAGCACGAAGATGGGTTCATAAGAGAACACACGATCGACATTCTTGAGCTCACGGAGTTCGCGAGGGTTCTGAATAAAGCTGCAGCAGCTACGCGAGCGCCAGACGCACCTTTGAAAGAAGGGAGTTGGTGCCGTTTCTGTCCAGCAAAAGCCATCTGTCCTGAGTTCAGAGAGAAAGCTAACATCGCAGCGGCTAGAGTTTTTACGCCGGCAGCCCCTTACGATGTCGATAAGCTCGCAGAGACTTTAGTGATGCTGCCTTCTCTGAAAGCTTGGCTTAACAGTTTAGAAGAGTTCGCTATCACAGAGATGAAGCATGGCGTGAAGATACCTGGATACAAACTCGTCGATAAGAGAGCCAATCGTAAATGGATTGATGAAGTTAAGGCAAGCGAAGTTCTCCAAGAGAAATACAAAATTGAAGAGAAGGACGCCGTTGTTAAGAAACTGATAACGCCGGCCCAGATGGAAAAGCTCTTGCCAAAGGGAGCGAAGAAAGACGAGCTATTTACGTCACTCTTCAGCGCCGAATCTAGCGGTGTAACTTTGGCACCTGAAAGTGACAGACGACTTCCGGCCAATGTCTCACCGGCGGACGTTTTTAAAAAATTAGAGACAGAAGACCAACCGTACTAAGAAATGAAAAACAGAAAAACAAGGAGATAAAAAATGCAAGACGTAACACCGGAATTTAGAATGAGTTTCCCAAACCTTTTCGAACCAAGGTTCAATGACCTAAGTAAGAAAAACGAGTTCTCAGTAGTAGCTCTTTTCCCTAAAGGGACTGATCTATCTGGACTTGAAAAGCTTATGGTAGCCGCATGTGAAAAGAAGTGGGGACCGAACAAAGACAAGTGGCCTAAAGGACTTCGCTCACCGATCAGAGATCAAAGCGAGAGAATTGAAGCAGCTAAGTCTAACGACAAGCCTTCGCCTGAAGGTTACGAAGAGGGAGCTAAGTTTTTGAATCTTAGATCCGTCAACCGCCCTGGCGTTGTCGATCAGAATGTTAAACCAATCATCGACCCAGGTCAGATCTATCCAGGCTGCTGGGGTACAGCTTACATCAGCGTGTACGCCTATGATCAAGCCGGTAATAGAGGGGTGGGTTTCGGTCTTCAACACGTACAAAAGACTCGTGACGGCGATCCTCTTGGCGGAAGAGTTCGCGTAGAAGATGCATTCAAAGCGGTTGAAGGTGCTGACGAAGTTTCTTCGAGCTCCGACGCTAGTTCTATTTTTTCGTAGAAAAAGTTTTCAGCCTTTCGCCCTACGGGGCGAGGGGCCGCGTTATTAAGAGAGGGGTAATTCATGGCCGTTATGCATCTAGACTACGAAACGCGGGGCGACTGTCCACTCCCAAAAACGGGAGTGCCAGTTTATGTTGAGCACGAAAACACGGGGATTTGGATCGCGTGTTGGTGTATCGACGACGGACCCGTTCACGTTTGGAGGCGCGGCGACAAACTGCCTAAGGAGTTTGTCGATCACATTATTGGCGGCGGAAAAGTCTACGCTCATAACGCTCAGTTTGAATATTGGGTGTGGAATGAAGTGGCTGTGAATAAACACGGGTGGCCGCCCATTAGGTTAGATCAAATTTATTGTACCGCAGCGATGTCGTATGCAATGGCCATTCCTGCGAGCTTAGAAAAAGCGGCGAAAGCCGTCGGCCTTGATATCGAAAAAGACACTAAAGGCCAGCGCACTATGATGACCATGATGCGCCCCCGATCGTTCGACACGAACGGTAAACCTATTTGGTGGGACGATGAAGAGAAGATGCAAACTCTCATAGACTACTGCGTTCAAGACGTTAAGGTCGAGAGGGCCCTAGAGAAAAGACTTCTGCAACTCACACCTACTGAAAGGGACGTATGGGTTGTCGATCAAAAAATCAACAATAGGGGCATTAAAGTCGACATTGAAGCTGTCAAACAAGCCATTGGTATAGCTGAAACTGAGCGCGAAAGACTCACTGCCGAGCTAAAAAAGCTGACGGGCGGCGCCGTGTCGACTACGAACTCAGTCGGCCAGTTTAAAGATTGGCTGAACTTCGTAGGGATTGAAACAGACAGTGTGGCCAAAGCAGCCATCACTGAGATTTTAGCTAGGGAAGACATCCCCGATGTCGTGCGCAGAGCATGTGAAATTCGACAAGAGGCCGCTAAATCAAGTGTGTCTAAGTACGAGGCACTGCTGAAAGGAACGAATGCAGACGGGCGCATAAGGGCTCTCATGCAGTACCACGCAGCTTCAACCGGAAGGTGGGGCGGCAGAAGATTCCAACCGCAAAACTTACCAAGGCCGTCAATGGATCAGAAGGATATAGACCATGTTTGCGATATGCTATCAAAAGGTACGGCGACTGCTGGCTACCTCAACATATTTTTTGACAATACTCTTTTGGCTCTTAGCGACTGCTTACGTGGTATGCTTGTGGCTTCTCCCGGTAAAATTCTAGTCGGTTGTGATTATTCGTCTATCGAGGCCAGAGTTCTAGCTTGGCTCGCAGGAGAAGAGAGAGTCATTCGTGTGTTCGAGACTCACGGAAAACTTTACGAGCACGCGGCTAGCGGCATCTTCGGGGTTCCCCTTGAAGAAGTGACGAAAGAGCAAAGACAGATAGGTAAAGTGGCGGTTCTGGCACTAGGCTATGGCGGCGGTGTCGGTGCATTCCAAAGTATGGCCAAAGGGTACGGGTTGAAAATTGCAGACAAACAGGCCGAAGATATTAAAAAATCTTGGAGAGAGAACCATAAAGCCACTGTTCAGTATTGGCGCGACTTAGAAGGCGCCTCAATATCCGCCGTACGCAACCCCGGCCAGCAGTTTGCAGCGGGCGCGGGGAGCCGACGCGTGATCTATGTCGTTAAAGGCAGTTTCTTATTTTGCAAATTGCCAAGCGGTAGGGTTCTTACGTACCCATACCCTAAACTGAAAGACAAAGAAACTCCGTGGGGCACCGTCAAAGAATGTCTCGTATATAAAACTGTTTCATCTCAGACCTACCGATTTCAAGAGGTTGACGCGTACGGTGGATTGCTTGCTGAGAACGTGACACAAGCTGTGAGCCGAGATATTCTCGCCGAAGCACTATTGAGATTAGAGAGGGGCCAATTCTTTGAAACTGTACTGCATGTACATGATGAAGTTTTGTGTGAAGCTGATGAGTCTCTGGAAAATCCTTGCGAACTTATGGAGACGATTATGAATGAAAAACCTAAGTGGGCTGACGGCTTACCTATCCAATCAGAAGCTTGGACCGGAAAAAGGTATCAGAAATGAAGCTTGTCGACGCCGCCATTGAGCTATCTAAAAGGGGTTTTCATGTATTCCCCGTCAAAGCCAATTCTAAAACGCCACCACTCATTAAGGATTTTAAAACGAAAGCGAGTAGTGATGAAAAAGAAATCAAAAAATTTTGGCAGGAGCACTCCGACGCCAATATCGGGATCGCGGGTTCAAAATTCCAAGACGACAAGCGACTTATTATTGTCGACATCGATGTGTCGGGTGACAAAAAAGGGCTTGAGAACTTCCAAGCTCTTAAGCGAGAAGGTAAAAAGTTCCCCGAAACATTCACTCAAAAGACAGCGAGCGGCGGGATGCACCTCGTCTACTGTACGGATAAGAAACTCAAGCAAGGCGCGAACGTACTTGCGCAAGGTATCGACATTCGTTCAGAAGGCGGCTACATCGTCGGTGCAGGCTCTCGTGTTAATGACGGGGGTTATTCGATTGCACATGAAGCCCCTGTTTGCCGAGCGCCAGAGTGGATCGAGCTTATGTGTGCGCCCGACACAATCGACGACGCACCAAAAAACGAATTAAAAATAGACAGCTCAATGAGCGTTTCAACGGCCATCAGGTATCTCAAGAGTGCACCCATTGCCAAAGAAGGTGGCGGCGGGGATGAGCAAACGTATAAAGTGGCCGCCCAATTAAGAGACTACGGCGTCAGTGCTGATATGGCTCTCACTCTTATGAGTGAGAACTGGAACGACAGGTGTGAGCCGCCTTGGGAATTATTGGCTTTGAAAGTTAAGGTCGACAATGCTTACAAGCACGGACAAAACCCTGAAGGGTCTAAGTCCCCCGAAGGTATCTTCGAGAAGAAAGAAGACGTCAAAAATCCCGAGTATTGGGAAATCATAAACAGAAACCACGCCGTAATGGTTAATGAGAAGACACCAACTATTCTCGTCGACACGGTAGATGAAGACGGTAAACCCGATCTAAAGTTCATCTCTAGGGCGTCACTACTGACTAAGTTTGAGAACTGGCCAGTGTGGGGCGAGAGTGATAACGGGAGGAAAAAGAAAATCCCCGCTAGTCAGGCTTGGCTGCAAAATCCCCAGCGAAGAGAGATCAATAAAATCGTATTCGCACCTGGAAGAAAACTTAGTGATAGATATTTCAATTTATGGAAGGGCTTTACTACTGAGCCGATTCCTTACAAGAAAGCTAGCGACGACGCCAAAAGAGGATTTGATCTTTGGCTTGAGCACGTCCATTTGAATATCGCAGCTGGCGATAAAAACTTGGCCACATGGTTCATTTGTTATCTAGCGCACATCATTCAGCGTCCGGCTGAAAGAGTTCAGACTTGCGTAGTCTTCAGGGGTCTCAAAGGTACGGGGAAGAATGCGCCACTCGATAGATTTGGCGCGCTACTCGGGCCGCACTACGACGTTGTCGCCCACAATAGATACATAACTGGTAACTTCAACTCTCACTTAGAAAGTAAGCTCGTTATGGTTTTCAACGAGGCTTTCTGGGCAGGGGACAAGAGCGCTGACGGTATCATCAAGGATATGGTTAACAGCCCCACCATAAAGATTGAGCGCAAGTACGCTGAAGCCTACAACACCACAAACCTAGCCAGACTTTTCATCGTCTCTAACGAGTTTAAAGTTGTCAACGCTACTGCCGATGAGCGGCGCTACACTGTATTTAAGATAGCTGATCACTGGAAGCAGAACGTGAAGCTATTTACTGAAATGAGGATCAAGTGCGACAAGATGGGCGGCAACGCTGTCCTTCTCGACTACCTCTCTAAGTATGATTTCAAACAAAAGGACATCGACATAGCACCAATGACTGCGGGGCTATTGGAGCAAAAGCAGTTCAATATGAACCCTGTCGAGCAGTGGTGGTTTGATTGTTTATTCGAGGGCAGGATCGTCACTAACGATTACCACCAAGAGGGGTGGCCGGAAACGATCAGATTGAAATCTATTCTCGATAAGTTGAACTCAGATTTGAAGCAAAAAGGCGTACGCAATTACGATTGGAGCCCCATGACTCTATCAACTGAGTTGAGAAAGTTCGTTCCCGTTTGGCGTGATAAAGTTGAGCGCGGGGCTGACAGTGTTCAGTACCGGGCTAAGCAAATTGGCGACTTAGATTCATGCCGCGATGCTTGGGATAAGCACATGGGGTTCAATCATGATTGGTCTTAATGAAGTTTTAATTTGACACGGCGCATATAAACAGCCATAGTCAGATGCATGGACGCCACAAAAATTAAAAATCTAAAAGACGGTGAGACTCTTTGGGACACGGACATAAAGGGCCTTCACGCACGCGGTTTCAAATCTGGACCTAGATACTATCTCTCGTATAAATCGCCCAATGGGCGCACACGTAGGCCGTCTCTGGGCCCTTGCAATGTGCTATCTTTAAAGCAAGCCCGCACTCTCGCCAAACAAATGCTCGCTGAAGTGTGCTTAGGCATCGACCCAAAAGAGAAGGATCGAAAAGCCAAAGGCGAAAACCTCATTAAAGATCTATGGCCTGAAGTGTTTGAAGCCCATTACGCCAAAGATAGATTTCAAAAGTCCGGCTGGGCCAAAGAGGTTCAAGCCATCTTCAATAGAAATATCTGCCCCGCTTTCGGGACCCTCAAACCTGCGCAAGTCACTACTGCAGAAATCAGGGCGTGGCACGAATCGATGCCCCCCACCACAGCCAATAGGGCTCTATCAGTTTTCTCAAAATTCTTTGACGTGTTGTTCTCACGGATTACACTTGAAGAAGGGAGAGCCAATCCTTGCGCGTATGTCAATGCTCACAAGGAAAGGCAAAGAGTTCGTTTCTTGTCCAGTTTCGAACTCGGCAAATTAGGCGCGATCCTGCAAAGGGAGGAAGCAAGCAATTCTAGGAATGTGGCGTTCTTATATCTACTTGCCCTCACAGGATCGCGCCCATCTGCCATCGCCAGGTCCACGTGGTCTGACGTAGAGATATTAGAACACGGCGGCCAAGAGATTGGTATCTTGCAGATCGATGGAAAAATGACAGAGTCGACCGGCCAAAAGGACACGATTATTCTCAATAGCTTTTTACTTAATTTTCTCAGGGGCCTACCTGCGAGAAAAGACGGATCTCTGACAGGCATTAAAAGAGTGTGCCCGGTATTCTGGGACAAGGTGCGTAAGGAAATTGGCAGTCCCGATCTTTGGGCTAGGGATCTTAGAAGGACTTTCGCTACAGTAGGGATGAGTCAAGGTGTTGGAGTTGATAATATTGGACGCATACTTAATCACACAAGTTATCAGACCACGCTTAGATACGCGAAGCTTGATGAGCGTGTGAGGGTTAGTAGTTCTGCTTTGATTTCGGCTTCTGTGATGAGCCAAATGCGTGGTGCCGAATAGTTATCTACCATTTCTACAACGAGCCAAGTCCTTTTGAAGGCCTTCAATGTGGCGCCTAGTAGCTGCAAGGCTCTTTTTGATCTCACCAAAGCCCTCTGGAGTCGTAAAAACCATCTTATTGATGTCGTAAATAGTCTCTAGCTTGTAATAAAAGGGCTTAGCATCTCCCTTGCGAGTGCCGTCATCACGATAATCATCTTTAAGATTGTAGCATTTACTGTGCTTAGCTGGTGCATTGGCAACACAAATAGGCGCATCCGGTCTAGTAACGCCACCACAAGCAGCTAGACTAAATATCATCAAGAACAGAATCAGCCGCATCATCTATTTGCTCCCCTGTTTTAGCGTCAACAAGCTTCCCTGTAGACCTGTCTACTCTTTTGTTTGTCTCTTTCTTTTTGTAGAAACCATCAATCCAATCAGCAAGCTTATCCCAAATGCGATTGGCGAGCGGGAATAGCCATCTCTCAACTAACGCTAGTCCTAGATTAATTAGAAACTTTTCCATATTCCCGCCCCTCTTAGATTACTCTGCGGCTGGCTTCCCGTCACCGTCGTCGTCTTTGCCATCAATGTGGTCTGCAAGCTTAAGAGCCTCTGCCTTCAAGATGGGTAGAAGTGCAACAATAAGATCATCGTACTTGTTATCAGACTTAGCTGCGCTCTCGCCAATCCAGTCAATAACGGCTTCGATAACAATCTTTGCCGCGTCTTCAGCCAAATCGAGACCTTGGTCTTTTAAAATCTCAATGAGTCTGCTTAAATCATATGCTTTTTCCATTTTATTTCTCCTTTAAGGCGCTATTGGCCTGTTACTTATTATATACCACAAACA
>Ga0210026_1000707_pt1 | contig 36713 bp, 32 predicted proteins | sample CryGeymeta201509_FD_183977 | JGI IMG/M metagenome (GOLD analysis project Ga0210026, IMG submission 183977) | Groundwater microbial communities from Crystal Geyser aquifers in Utah, USA - Crystal Geyser metaG 2015-09 (SPAdes) (version 2) | ecosystem: Environmental > Aquatic > Deep subsurface >...
ATCACAAAATAATTCGACTAGGTTCTTCATGCCTGTTCCTCTGTTGGTTCCCACTTTCTTGGTCGAAAGATCGGATCTTGGAACAGGCATTTAGTTCAATTTCTTAAACAGGATTGGGGTTAACTAAGCTCAGGGTCACTTTAAAGAATAAAATAATAATCAAGGCCTGAGCTCTAAATTACACCCAAACATGGCATGTGTCGTATCATCGCCGCCTTGTTTTTTAGTCAGTGCCTTAAAGCTTGTAATAGTTAACATAGTTGCTATTTTAACAGGAGGATTGCTTCGGCTATCCAAACCAGACAATGCAATTGTGACACTACGCTTTTGAGGACAGACCACATTAAAACGTACCCTACGCCGACCATTATTGATATCGAAGCCAGTGGTTTTGGTGTGCATAGCTATCCTATTGAAGTGGGTGTGGTTAAAGCGAGTGGTGAGCGTTTTTGTTGTCTGATCAAACCCACTTCGTTATGGCAACATTGGGATCCACAAGCGCAACGCCTGCATCGCATCAGCCGAGAAATGTTGTTGCGCATTGGTCAAGATGTTCAAGCTGTGTGTCATCAGCTTAATGCTTTTATGTCAAATGAAACGGCTTACTCAGACGGTTGGGTAGTTGATCAACCTTGGTTAATTAAGCTTTTTGATGCCGCACAAATCTCCATGCAGTTTAGACTCAGTCCTCTTGAGAATATTCTGAATGAAGGACAAATGGCGTTGTGGCAACACACCAAAGACAGTCTGTTAGCCAAACAAGCCCAAGCACGGCATCGCGCGAGTTTTGACGCTGCGCTGATTCAGCAAACCTTTACCCAAACCCAGCACCTCGTTGCTCTGCAGTACCATTCAGTACCCACCAACTAAGGCACACCAGCCGAAGCTTTGTTTTGTTGAGCCGTGGCGCAAATATTCTAATAGACTTTTTATTCAGGGCTGGTATAAGGCGCCTGAGATAAGTGTGACAAGAACATCCTACTCTTGTTTTTTCGTAATGTGTGTGACCTAGAGTGCCGATTAGATGATTGAGTATCCGCTGCTATTTCCCATAAGTGACGCAGCCTTAGACACCATTGCTGAAGCACTCACGGTGCAGGGTTTTATGCTTATGGATAATTTTTTAGATCCTGCATTAGCCCAACAAATCAGTGCAGAAGTGCAAAATTTAGCGGAATACGCGTTTAAACCAGCGGCAATCGGTCGTGAAAACGAAGCGCAACTGGCCCCAGATATTCGCAGCAATACCCTGTATTGGATCAAAGGGCAAACACTGCCACAACAGCACTATTTAGCCGTGATGGAACAACTCAGAGTTGGCTTGAATCGCCGCTTGTTTATGGGTCTATTTGACTTTGAATGCCAGTATTCTCATTACGCGCCAGGGGATTTTTACGCTACCCACTTGGATGCCTTTACAGGGCAGAGCAATCGAGTATTGAGCACGGTTTACTATTTAAATCCGCACTGGTCAGAAGAAGATCAAGGCGAGTTAGTGCTGTATCGAGACGAACACTCACCCGCGCTGTTAACAGCCATGCCCAAATTTAATCGCTGTGTGGTTTTTTTAAGTGACACCTTCCCCCATGAAGTGCGGGTTACGCATAAAGATCGTTACGCCGTGGCCGGCTGGTATCGAATCAATACCAGTATTGATGGGCATATTGATCCGCCCATTGAATATTCTTCGGCAAAGTAACAGACTTTCTCCGGCCTCAAGCTGACAGGAGTGATGGCGTGGTCGCCGCTGCCCCTTTGATTTTTGTGTGGCATAACAGACGTTCCGTTGTTTAAATAGTGGCAGGTTAACCATTATTAAATCCATCAACGCCAACCGATATGAGTGCTCGTCATCAACAATTTGCTGGACTCTATAAAGATTACGCAGGCAAGGTACTGGCCACATTAGTGCGCTTACTCGGCGACTTTGATTTAGCCGAAGAAGCGATGCACGAAGCATTTTTAGTAGCGCTGGAAACTTGGCAAGAACGGCAACCGCCGGCGAATCCTATTGCTTGGTTAATTTCCACCGGCCGTTTTAAAGCCATCGACACGCTGCGTCGTAGACAGCGTTTTGGTGAGCTTGAAGCCGATGTGCAAGACTTAATCGACGAGCTTGAACAACATAATAAGACAATCAACCAACAAAGCATTGAAGATGATCAACTGCGTATGATCTTCACCTGTTGCCACCCCGCTATTGATCCGCAAATACAAATACCGCTGACGTTACGAGAGTTGTGTGGCCTCACCACTGAAGAGATTGCGAGTGCTTATTTACTGCCCGTGTCCACCATGGCCCAGCGGATTGTGCGTGGTAAACATAAAATAAAACAGGCAAAAATACCTTTTGTCATACCCGACCTAAGCGATTTACCAGAGCGTTTAGATGCCGTTCTGTCGGTAATTTATCTGGTATTTAATGAGGGCTACTCGGCCTCAAGTGGCGATTCGTTGCTACGTACCGAACTATCCAGCGAAGCCATTCGCCTAGCAAGATTGGTGTTAAACCTCATACCAGATGCCGAAGTCATGGGGCTATTAGCCTTAATGTTGTTACACGAATCACGGCGTAACGTACGCACCGATGCAGATGGCAATATTATTCTCATGGAAGATCAAGACCGCAGCCTGTGGCAGCATAGCTATATTGAAGAAGGCAGTGCCCTGGTGCGCCAAGCCTTGGCTACCCGTCGTTTTGGTGCCTATACCTTGCAAGCCGCCATTGCGGCGGTGCACGCGCAATCCACTGGCAAAACAGATTGGGATCAAATTATTGCCTTGTATTCAGTATTATTGCAGATTGAACCCTCACCGGTTATCGAGCTCAATCGCGCTGTGGCAATAGCCATGCGCGATGGTGCGCAAGCCGGATTAAATATTGTTGATGCCATTCTTGCCCGAGGAGACTTGGCGGCTTACCACAAGATTTATTCGACCCGTGGTGAACTGTTGCGCCGTTTAGGTCAACATTCAGAAGCTATACTTGCGTTTGAACAAGCACTAAAGCTAGTCAAACAAGCACCAGAGCAACGTTTTTTACAACAAAAACTTGTGCAACTAAAAAATCATTAAATCGGTTACGTTTTTTACAAAAAATTTTCCTCTTCTGTCGATTTGTCCTTAACTCATTCGATTACTCATTAACAACCACCAATATTTGCATTGAACAAAGGAATAATGATGAAATTTATTTGCCTTGGGTATTTTGATGAGAGCAAGTGGGCAGCACTGTCTGAGTCTGAACAGGCGAGATTAATGGAAGAATGTATGGCCTATGACGATGAATTACGTCGCGGTAAACATTTTTTAGGTGGCGAAGCCCTAGGTGCAGCAACAAATGCGGTAACCCTGAAAATGAAAAACGGCAGTGTTGCGGTGCTGGATGGGCCTTTTACTGAGACCAAAGAAGTGTTGGGTGGGATTCTGTTGCTTGAAGCCATGGATCTTAATCAGGCGATAGCACTGATGTCTAAACATCCTGGTGTTAAAAATGGGCCCTTTGAAATTAGGTGTGCCGATGCTGCCGTCAATCAGCAAATAGCTGAGCGTAATTTGCGTTTTACTGAATAACTTAACGACATAGGAGAACAACGATGAGAGTGATGGTCATGGTCAAAGCCACGGCAAGTTCCGAGGCAGGTTTAATGCCAAGCCAAGAATTAATGGCTGCAATGGGCGAGTTTAACCAGAAATTGGTCGATGCAGGTATCATGGAATCCGGTGATGGACTCAAACCCACCAGTCAAGGATATCGTGTGCGTTTTAATGGAACATCGCGGGCGGTGATGCAAGGCCCTTTTGCTGAAACCAATGAATTGATTGCTGGTTACTGGATATGGAATGTCAGCTCGATGGATGAAGCATTGGCATGGGTTAAACAATGCCCCAATCCCATGATCGAAGAATCTGATATTGAAATACGCCCCTTCTATAGCATGGAAGACTTTGCCGACGTGGATACCACCGGTGAATTTGACGAACAAGAAGATGCCATGCGCCAAACCGTCGCTACGCAACATGCCGTGGCACAGGCAACGTTGAATAGCTATTTGTTTTTTGCTGGGCGCTGTGAAGAAGCACTCAACTATTACACTAAACACCTTGGTGCCAAAGTAGGCATGTTGATGCGTTTTAGTGACAGCCCAGACCCTGTGCCTGAAGGCATATTAGCCCCGGGTTTTGAAAATAAAGTCATGCACTGTGAATTCACTTTGGGTGATACCAAAGTATTGGCCTCTGATGGCTGTAACGATGGCACCACACACAGTGGTTATAGTTTAGCGCTAACGCTTCATGCAGAAGATACCGCGCACCGCGTGTTTGCTGCATTGGCAGAAGGTGGTGAAATCACCATGCCTTTAGCAAAGACATTTTGGTCGCCGCTGTACGGGCAAGTTGTCGACAAATTTGGCATAGCATGGATGATAATGTTACCCGGCAATGCACCAAACTAAGTAATTTAAGCGACATAAGGTGAAGGAGTAGAACATGCAATACATGTTATTAATCTACAGCGATGAACAACGTTGGACGGAAGAAGAGCGCCTCGCGTGTATGGAGAAGTCTATGGGTATCAGTGACGAACTTACCGCTCAGGGTAAACTTATTGCTGCTTCACCTTTGCATTCAGTCTCAACGGCAACCAGTTTAAGGATGATCAACAATAAACGGCAGGTAACGGACCGGCCATTTGCCGAAACCACCGAGCAGTTAGGTGGTTACTACATCATTGATGTTGAACATTTAGATGAGGCGCTGGACATTGCCAGTCGTTTGCCACCTGCCAACAAAGGTACGGTGGAAATCAGGCCACTTTTTCCTTTACCAGCGAGACGGTCAAGCTAGTCGCGGGTGTTGAAGGTAATGGTGTAGTTTTTTTGTAGGTCACACTTACTCATTACAAATACAAAAACCACAAAAAACTGAAGGACTTTAACATGCCAAATACCGTTAATCTGCATCGCGTTTTTACTTGTAAACCGGAAAAGATATACCGCGCGTTTATCGAAGCAGATGCCTTCGCCAGTTGGCTGCCACCTGATGGTTTTGTTTGCACGGTACATGAGCTAGATGCCAAAGTAGGGGGTAAACACCAGGCTTCGTTTCGTAACTTTACCACAGGTGACAGTCATTCCTTTGCTGGAGAATTTTTGGAACTTGTTGCAAACGAGCGGTTGGTTTACACCATCAGATTTGACGATCCCAATCTGCCAGGTGAAATGACCGACATCGTGACCTTAAAAGCAGTGCTGGTGGGTACCGAAATGACTATCGAACAACGAGGGATACCTGAGGTCATTCCTCTTGAAGCTTGTTATCTCGGCTGGCAACAAAGCCTGCTAAAACTGGCAAAACTGGTAGAGCCTGAAATCGAACAATGAGAAAAGAGTATATTTTTCAATGATTTGGATGTGTAAGTGATGTTATGTAAGGCATGTGTAGATAAAGGTTATCAAGCACAATCCGAAGGAGATTGAACATGGCAAAAATTGACATCGCCGCACTCGAAGCCGCGCTGGTGGATGATTAAGGCCGCTGATTGACGCAATCTACCAGTCAAATTAAGCAATTTTCTGCAGGAGGATTAACATGAAATATGTCGATGGGTTTGTTTTAGCCGTGCCAACCGCCAACCGAGAAATTTATCAAAAATTTGCCCTAGACGTTGCCGAGTTGTTCAGGGAAATGGGGGCATTGAAGGTAGTTGAATGTTGGGGTAGCGAGGTGCCAGAAGGTAAAGTGACCTCTTTCCCTATGGCGGTTAAATGTCAGCCCGAGGAGACGGTGGTGTTCTCGTGGATTGAATGGCCATCAAAGAGCGTGCGCGATCAAGCCATGCCACGGATTTTACAAGATCCACGTTTTGATATGAGTAAAAATCCCATCCCATTTGACGGTAAACGTATGATTTTTGGTAGTTTTGAAATGTTTGTTGAGGTGTAAGCAGCGCCCCATCAGTGAGCGAGGTTTCAGGCAGGGATGGTGAGTTTGAGTTGCCTTGCCTGAAACCTATGCAGCTTGTAATACGTTTGGTGCTTAATGGCTCGCCGCGTAGTCTTCAGTAGCCTTCCATACCCGCAGTAAGTTGCCACCCATTATTTTAATAATGTCAGCATCACTGTAACCACGGTCAAGCAGGCCTTGAATCAAATTTGGGTAAGACGATACGTCTTTCAAACCGACGGGAAGCGTATCACCCACACCATCATAATCTGAACCAATACCAACGTAGTCAATACCAATAAGTTTTACCACGTGGTCGATGTGATCAAGCACGGTCTCTAAGGTGGCGTAAGGCAGCGGGTTTTCTTCGGTATAAGCTTTGGCGAAGGCTTTAGCCTGCTCGCTGTCTTTACCCGCCTGATCTTCAACCACTTTACGTTTGCTGGTAAACAGATCACTCCATGCCCGCGCGCCCTTGCTCACAAAAGTTGAGCCGAAGTTAATCTGAATGACTCCGCCGTTTTTAGCGAGGGTTTTCAACATGTCGTCGCTCATGTTGCGCTCAAAGCCAGGGGTGTAGCTGCGTAACGAGGAGTGAGAGGCAATGACGGGCACTTTGGATATTTCTACAGCCTGAAAAAACGCATCGTCTGACACATGAGAAATGTCCACCAATATGCCTATTTTGTTCATCTCAACAACTAATTCTTTGCCAAAAGGACTCAAACCCTTCCACTGGCGACGTAAATCATACGAAGAATCAGAAATGTGATTGCTTTGAGAATGTGCCAAGGTGATGTAACGGATCCCACGTTGATAAAAATGTTTAAGATTGGCCAAATCACCTTGAATGGGAGAGCCATTTTCCATGCCCATAGGCAGTGAAATTAACCCTTGTTTGAATTGTGCTTCGATGTCGGCAGTGCTGGTTGCGATAGCAAATTTATCGGGAGCACGACCGACAATGGCCTCAACATAATCAATTAACTTGTCTGCGAGGGCGGTTGATTCCGCAGATTTATCTAAACTTGCCGGCACATAAATTGACATGAAAGGTGCATTTAAACCGCCTTGGCGAGCGCGAGGATAATCAAAATCACCGCCTTGAGTAGCCTGTGTCACATCTTCCCACTTATTGTTGAGGCGATAAGGCACATCAATATGGGTATCGATAAGAATGTGCTGTTGGGCCAATTGTTTTGCTTTGTCACTGACAACGATTGGCGCAGAGGCGACTGCCCATGTTGAGCAAAGTAGACTTGAACCGAGTACCACCGCGGGTAATATTATTTGCTTATTGAAAGGCATTTTTAATGGCATGCATGGGTCCTAAAAATTCTGAAAAACACAGTAACTCGTAGCCTAACAAGTTGTGTCACAAAGTGGAATAGCTCAATGGGTCAAAGGGAGTTGGTGATGCATTAATGGCCATTCTCTGCTTGTTTTGCACCACACAAGTAACCCAGCACAGAGATTGCACAAATATTTATGCACAACGGGGTGGTCAAGTATCGGGGTATTGTTATATAACTGTCCACTCTTATAGAAGACTTAAAAAGTTGAGCCCTTGTGACCACCCTCAGAACCAGTAATTTAGCGAAACTACAGCATACAGAGTTTGATGTATTGATTGTCGGCGGGGGCATAAACGGTGCGGTATCTGCCGCGGCTTTGGCTGCCAAAGGGGTCAAAGTAGCGCTCATCGATAAGGGGGATTTTGCCGGTTTTACCAGTTCTAACTCGTCGAATTTGGCTTGGGGCGGCATCAAATATCTTGAAAGTTTCGAATACGGCTTAGTTAATAAACTGTGTAAAAGTCGCAATCATCTGATGCGCAGTTATCCCTCCACGGTAAAAGAAATCCGTTTTCTGACCAGTATTCAACGTGGTTTTAGAATGCCTGCCTTTTTCATTTATATGGGCACATTGTTGTATTGGTTAATGGGACGCTTTTTTACTGCGCCACCCAGTTATCTCAGCGCTAAGAAAATAAAGGCCATGGAAAACATCATTAATACCCAAGATGTGCAGGCCGGTTTTGAATATTCTGATGCATATCTACATGATAACGATGCCCGTTTTGTGTTTAATTTTATTCGCTCAAGCATCAGTTATGGCTGTATCGCTGCCAACTATGTCAGTTGTCAGCGCGCCATTCGTGAAAACGGAAAATGGCTAGCCAGTGTGAAAGATGAAATGAGCGGCCATACCTTTGCCATTAAAGCCAAGATTATGATCAACGCGGCAGGCCCTTTTGTTGATGCGTTAAACCAAATCAATCAGCAGCAAACTGAACATCACCATGTATTTTCTAAGGGCATTCATTTAATTGTGCCAAGACTCACCCGCAGCAATAAAGTACTTACCTTTTTTGCTGATGATGGACGGATGTTTTTTGTTATCCCCATGGGTCCGGTCACCTGTATCGGCACCACTGATACTCAAGTCGACAACCCTCATTCATCGGTGAGCAGTGCCGACCGGCAGTTTGTCTTAGACAACGTCAATAAACGTTTGAGTTTAGACAAAGCGCTTAGCGTCGACGATATAATTGCCGAACGCTGTGGCGTAAGGCCTTTGGCAATTAAAGGCAAGGGCGGCAAGGCGGATTGGGTGCAGTTGTCACGTAAACATGCCATTGATACCAATAAAAACGACCAATATTTATCCATATTCGGTGGCAAATTAACGGATTGTATCAACGTGGGTGAAGAGGTCTGCGACTTGGTGACGGCATTAGGCATTACCCTGCCTTATAAAGATTTTAAATGGTATGGAGAACCGGATGACTCGGTAAAACACGAGTTTATGCATCGTGCCAAACTAATGAATTTAGATGCCCTGACCCCGAGTACATCATCGGAACCACTGACGCTGCGTTTTTGGCGCCGCTATGGCCGCAACGCCATTAACATGTTGGAGAAAATTCGCGAGAATCCTAAAAAAGCGGAATTGTTGATTGAAAATTCTGAATATTTACGGGTAGAAATCGAACATGCTGCCGAACGTGAAATGGTGACTACCTTGGATGATTTTCTGCGGCGTCGTTCGAAAATTTCGCTGGTCGTGCCTGAAGAGACCATTTTAGCTGCACCAGGCCTAAAAGAGGCCTGTGAGATATTATTTGGTGACGAGGCGCAAGCAAAGTTGGATGAATACAAAACCTTGGTTGCCAAACAGGACGCAGACAAGAAATAACCAGGTCGAGCGCCCAAAGCCTGATCCAAAGCCTGGCGTGGGGCGCTTGCTATCTTTTTGTTTTTATTGAGTTAAATGCATAACACGCAGAAAGCGTCGATAAAGTTCAAAATTAGCCACTGCCATGGGGTGACAAAGGCCTGTAAATATACGATACTTTCCGCCGTTTTTGCTAGGTTTAGCCCCTACAGATTGCGTTACTTACCGATGTGAGTAACGGCGTCAACCATCTTCAACTTTACCTTGGTAACACCAACAATAAAGTCGGCAATTCAGCAAATCACTATTTCATTTATTAAAACTATTAGAGAAGTATTCCATGGCTATTAATTATATTCCGCTAGACAAAGATAAACATAAAGACCTGCGCGTTAAGACTCAACATAACTTTGCCCATGCAAAAGATGCGCATTTAGCTGCGGCCTCATTACGTGAATACGCGCAATTGGCCAGTTCAATGCCCATCGTGTTTGTGCAAGATCCAAACACCAAAATCACCCACAGTGTTGCCATGTTAGGTACCGAACAAGGGGTTAACTTGTTTGTGAAAGACGACAAATGGCATGCCAACAGCATCCCTTTAAACATCCAGCGTTATCCGTTTGATGTGAGACCTGACGGTGACAAGTTAGGGGTTTTCTTCGATGAAAACTCGGATTTAGTTGGCACTGAAGGTGAGCCTTTGTTCACCGAAACAGGTGAAGCCAGCCCGTTTTTATTAAACCGTCAGCAGCTATTGTCTGACCTCGCGAATAGCGAAATGGCCACCCAACGTTTTATCAACAAATTGATTGAATTGGATTTGTTTGATCCCATCGTATTGCGTGTTCAATACGCGTCTGGTCAGCAACGCAACATCAACGGTATGCAGAGCATCAGCGAAAAACGCTTACATGAATTGAGCGACGAGCAAGTGGTTGAATTGCACAAAGCAGGGTTCTTAGGTGCCATTTACGCTGTGTTGTTGTCTTTAGGTCAAATGAATAACCTTGTGCAGTTATCTAGCACCGGTGCATCACCCATTCAATCTTTGCACTTAAAACTTGATGATAGCGCTAAAGCGGCCAAGGCGGCACAAGCCGAGCCAGCTAAAGCATAAGGGTTCAAATCACCACAAAACCTCGATAGCTCGCCGTTTTTAACGACAGGTTATCGAGGTTTTTTTATGCCTGATTTTTAGTTTACTGCGCCCTTATTTGATATTCCGTCACCGAGCGAAAGCGCTCGCCTTTGCGCAAGGTTGCGCTGGGAAAATGCGCGTGATTGGGGGAGTCAGGATAAAACTGGGTTTCAAAACACAAAGCGCCCCTAGCGCTATAGGCTGTGCCCTCTTTGCCTAATGGCTGGGGTCCTAAATAATTGGCTGAATAGAGTTGCATGCCCGGCATAGTTGTGAGCACGTGCATGCACAATCCCGTTGTTTCATGGCTGGCAATTGCGGCTAATGTTGGTTGTTGCAAGTTGGGCTGGTAATTATCTAAACACCAATTATGGTCGTAACCGTTGCCTGAGATCAGTTGCTCGTGCTGGCACAAAAATCCATCGACAATAGGCGTAGCTTGTCGAAAATCAAAAGGAGTATGGCTAACATCGGCAAATTGCCCGGTGGGAATACTTAGCTCATCCGTTGGGGTAAATCGACTGCTAAAGATTTGTACCTTGTGTCCTGCCAGTGTGCCGGCGGCATGTCCTGCTAAATTAAAGTAACTGTGTTGTGTGGGATTAAAAACAGTGTCTTGGTCACTGCTTGCTTGATATTCAATGTGTAGCGATGAATTTTCCTTTAGGGTGTAAGTTACCCGTGCCTGCAAGTTGCCAGGAAAGCCTTGGTCGCCATCCGCACTGACAATGTCTAAACGCAGACTTGGCTCGTCAGCATCCGATACCACTGTGGCCTGCCATAGTCGGTGATGGAAACCATCGTGGCCACCATGTAAACAATTCCCGCCTTGATTAACATCCACTTGATAGATGTTGCCTGCCAAGGGAAATCGTCCTGATTTTATGCGATTTGCATAGCGGCCGACAACGGTACCAACATAGGCTTGGTCTGCTAAGTAGGCGTCGACTGAGTCGAAACCCAACACTATGTCGAGGGCTTGTTGTGCTTTTGTGCTCACTTGCCAACGGCGAATGATGCCACCTAAATCTAGTATATCGACTTGTGTACCCGCCGCATTGCTGAGTTGGAACTGTCGAACGGCTCTGCCATCGGAGAGATGGCCAAAAATCGCTTGCTGTAACATGGCTGTGTCCTGAATTATTCGCTGCAAAGGGCGCTATATCTCATTTGTTTAAGCAGTTTTGCACCATCTGCAGTAATTGATGGCGAGCAAAAGGTTTAGCTAAATGTGCGTTAAAACCCATGGTTTTATATCGTTCAATGTCATCAGCCATTACGTTAGCGGTAAGCGCTACTACTGGCAAGTTACGCCATTTCGTTTCACTACGAATAATTTTAATGGCAGAGCAACCATCCATTACGGGCATTTGAATGTCCATTAACACTAAATCAAAATCGCCGTGGTGCAGCGCTTCTAAGGCATCTTGGCCATTGTCAGCGATGTGGATGACTGCGCCATGGTCTTGCAGCATACTCGCAGCGATTTGTTGGTTAATGAGATTGTCCTCCACCAGTAAAATCCGCTGCATGCTGAGATCGATGTACTGGTTGTTTTGCTCTTCTACAATCGGCTGTTCAACATTAATCGGAAATACCAGGGAGACGGTGAATTCAGCGCCTTGTCCTAGTTCACTGTGCACGTTTATCGTCCCACCCATACTTTCTACCAATTGTTTGACGATGGATAAACCTAATCCTGTCCCGCCAAATTGACGGGTGACGGTGTCATCGGCTTGGGTAAATTTTTCAAACAGTTGATCGACGCGCTCAGGGGCAATGCCCACACCAGTATCACGCACTTGAATGACGACCTTAGCGTCTGAGTCCTGGGGCTCAATATGGAGGGAGACTGATACATTGCCCTGCAAAGTGAATTTGATCGCGTTTGAACACAAATTCATCAGTATTTGCAGGATCCGCGTCGGATCACCCACTAAATCAAGCTGTATTGCACCACTAAACTGGCAGGAAAACCCTATGCCCCGACTCTCTGCTTGATGTTCAAACATATCGTTGACTTGCTGCATGATAGTCACAAAACAAAAGGGAATGCTTTCCAAGGCTAGTTTTCCAGCTTCAATCTTTGATAAATCCAACACATCATCAACGAGTTGACGTAACAACTTAGCCAAAAACTCTGCGCGTGTGAGGTATTCGCATTGCTGTGGGCTAAGGGTTGTTTGCAAGGTTAAATCGATGAGTCCGAGCAAGCCATTCACGGGGGTGCGCAGTTCGTGAGACATGTTGGCTAAAAACATGGATTTTGCTTGGTTGGCTAATTCAGCTTGTTGTTGTGCATGTTGGGCACTGAGCGCCAAAAGTTTACGCTCAGTGACATCATGAAAGGCCGTCAACACCCCCAGTAATTGCTTGTCTTTGGTATACAACGGAAGCTTGTTCACTTGACTGTATAAGGTGGCGCCTGTGCCATCAGCGTGTTGCTCTTCATATCGAATTTGCGGCACTTGTGCGTTGATAATGCTGCGGTCCATCGCCGTGAATTTGTCCGCTAATTCTGTGGTGGTCAGATCGTAGTCAGTTTTACCAATTAATTCCCCTTCGTGTTTTAAACCATACTCTGCCAGAAAAATATTATTCGCCCCTAAATACCGTAGCGCCTTATCTTTCCAAAATATGCCGTAAGGAAGGTGATTCACTACGGTTTGCAAGATGGCTTCAGATTGCGCGATTTGGGAACTTTGCGAATGAATCGTATCGTGTTGTGTGAGTAATAAGCTTTGCAAGTAGCGAAAAAAGTACAATACCACAAATAAGCCAAGACCCACTATGTAGGTATAAACCACAAAAGCAGTAAGCCAAGCACTGAAACTCAGTGAGTAAGTGGTTTGTTCAACATTAAAACCATAGATATTCTGGGTGGCAAGGTACATATAGCTCAGAATGACCCCGCCTCCTGCTACCCCAAAACCAATTGCCACTCGGCTGCCTAATATAAAACTACTGTAAAAACTGGCGGCAATCAGTAAATAGATGCCGTTCCCCAGCAGACCAAAGGCATGCAGACCAAATACACCAGCGGCAAAAAATAACACACAGATGGCCCAAGTCTTGGGGGCGAAGGACAAAGAACGACGAAAACCAAATAAAAAAATGAAGACAATGAAACAGCCGACATGGAAATACATAATGGGCAGGACACCGGTGACGGGTATCCTCAACAGGGAACTGGCAACGACAAATGTGATCATCGCAGTGGCACTGAGTAGCAGCACATTACTGAGCGTATTGCGAACGGTAGTTAACGACAATGCTTCAGGATTATTTGCCATAAGTGTATCTACATAGTCACATAGCAATCAGCATAACAGGTAAATTTCACGACTCAAAATAACCCCTGCTTCGCCTCCTTGAGCTGTCGCACTTTAGCGCCATTTAGCGCTTTTTTCATTGTTATCAAACACTTCCCTCGAGCCACATTTTCAGCGGCTTAAGACCTGATCAAATAGACCTTTTTAGTCCTTGACATGAGGTGCGTGTGGTACCTAAACTGTGCATTGTGGGTAAAAGTGGCACAAAGTGGATCAAAGAGGTCGATTTACCGCGCAACCAGTTCAAATTCGATAAAAAATAATTAAAAAAGGTTAGGGGAATGTTCCGCGGCGCTAATGCAATCAGTCTGGATCTCAAAGGACGCGTAACGATACCCACTCGGTATCGTCAGTCTTTGCTGGACGATTGTCAGGGACAACTGGTTTGCACTATCGATACACAACAACCCTGCTTGCTGCTTTACCCACTTCCCGAATGGGAAGAAATTGAGCTAAAACTCAGCCGCTTATCCAGCATGAATCCCCATGAACGTCGCCTGCAACGCTTGTTGCTGGGTTATGCCATGGAAGGAGAAATGGATAAAAATGGGCGCCTTCTGCTGAGCGCCCCCCTTCGTCAACACGCCAAGCTCGATAAACAAATCATGTTAGTGGGGCAATTCAACAAGTTTGAATTGTGGGATGCGGACGTTTGGCAACAACAAATCAGTTTGGATGTAGCAACTGAGCAGCAAGCCGATTTTGAATTGACCGAGCGCTTGCAGGATTTTGCGCTCTAATGTCTGCTGATCATTCTCATATTTCTGTCTTATTGACGGAATCCATCGACGCCTTAGCAATCAAACCAGATGGTGTCTATCTTGATTGCACCTTTGGTCGCGGTGGTCATAGCCAAGCCATTCTTAATGAGCTATCTGACACAGGGCGTCTTATCGCCCTTGACCGCGATCCTCAAGCCATTGCGGCCGCTCAGAAGTTTGCTCATGATCCACGTTTTTCTATTCGTCACGTTGCTTTTTCGCAACTGCAGGATGTGGCTGAGCAAGAGCATCTGCTCGGCAAGTTAGACGGCATTTTGTTAGACCTCGGCGTGTCATCACCTCAGTTGGATGATGCAGGACGTGGTTTTAGTTTTATGCGTGAAGGGCCCTTGGACATGCGCATGGACACTAGCCGTGGGCAAAGCGCTGCACAATGGTTGGCCAGTGCAGATGAGCAAGATATTACCCAAGTGATCAAGGAGCTGGGCGAGGAGAAATTTGGTAAGCGTATTGCTCACGGTATCGTTAATGCCCGCAAACTCGCGGCCATCGAAACCACCACGCAACTGGCTGCCATCATTGATCAAGCCGTACCGGTAAAAGATAAATTTAAACACCCAGCTACGCGCAGTTTTCAAGCCATTCGTATGTATATCAATAGTGAATTGGACGAAATCCGCAGTGCCTTAAAATCCGCCTTGGTGGCATTAAAACCAGGGGGAAGACTCGCCGTCATCAGCTTTCATTCCTTAGAAGACAGGATTGTGAAGCGTTTTGTGCGTGAACAAAGCAAGGGCCTTGATGTGCCCCATGGCATGCCCATCATGCAGGCACAAATTGATGCTGCCAAAGCCATGAAGTTAATAGGCAAAGCGATCATGCCCAGTGAGGCTGAACTTAAACAAAATGTGCGCTCGCGCAGCGCGGTATTAAGGGTGGCAGAAAAGCTATGACCACTCCTAATACCAACTTCAATTTACTCAGTTTTATGCTTGCTGATTTAGCCCGCCATCCAGTGCGGGTTTTGTTGTTTCTGGCAGTGATGGTCAGCGCTGCAGCTGTCATCCTCAGTGCCCATCACAATCGTCAAATGGCGATTGCCCTTGAGAGCTTGATGTTACGCCAAGATCACTTGGATGTAGAATGGCGTCACTTGGTTTTGGAGCAAAGCGCTTTAGCGGAAAATAACCGCATTGAAACCTTAGTGAAAAAGCAGTTAGACATGCATCGCCCAAGCCCAGCGGAAGAAGTGGTGGTGCGCATCAAATGAGTAATTTTAAAGATAAACTGCAAGTGGCGGGTGTAAAATCGACACAGAGCCGCGGCGCTCAAGCCAAAAATATCAATGCCCCTACCATTCTGCAATGGCGTTTTTTATTGGTCTTGGTGGTGATTTTATTGGTGTTTATCGGTTTGGGGGTGCGTGCTGCATACATCCAAGTTGTCGCCCCAGACCAGTTGATCCAACAAGGGGATAATCGCACCTTACGCACCCGCAATGATCCTGTGTATCGTGGCATTATCACCGATCGCAATGGCCAGCAACTGGCCGTCAGTGTGCCGGTGAGAGCCATTTTTGCTGATCCTAAGAAAGTCGCGGAAGGCGGCGGTTTTGACGATCGCCGTCGCTGGCAAGCATTAGCCGAAGTATTGGGGCAAAACACCGACGAACTTATTGCCAAGATCAGTGATCCCACAAAGCGATTTGTTTACCTGCAACGCCAAGTCTCACCAGCCATGGCAGACTATGTGGAGCAATTGGATTTAGATGGCATTTATCTGCGCAACGAGTCTCGTCGCTATTACCCCGCTGGTGAAGTATCTGCCCATGTTATTGGTTTTACCAACGTGGATGATAAGGGCATCGAAGGCATCGAAAAATTATACAACGATTGGTTAAGTGGCACGCCTGGGAGTCGTGAAATTCGGCGCGATGGCAAAGGTCGCCAAGTTGAAATTTTGTCCAGTGAAGAGGGCAAACAAGCTCACAATATCCAGTTAACTATTGATCAGCGCATCCAAGCGTTAGCCTACAAGGAAATTAAGTGGGCGGTGAGTTACTACAAGGCAGCCTCAGGCTCGGCAGTGGTCACTGACGTCAAAACCGGTGAAATTCTAGCCCTAGTCAACAGCCCCTCTTACAACCCCAATAATCGTCAGGGTGTGTCCGCCCATCGTATTCGTAATCGCGCGGTCACTGATGCCTATGAACCTGGCTCGTCGGTGAAACCTTTAGCGGTGCTAAGTGCCTTGGAGTTTGGTTCAGCCAACATTCATTCCAAAATTAACACGGCGCCAGGCTGGATGCATTTAGGTGGCAAGATAGTCCGCGATGCACGCAACTACGGTGAACTGGACTTAACCGACATCATTCGTCATTCGAGCAATATGGGCACCTCGAAACTGGCCTTGTCGGTGCCCAAAGAATACCTCATCGACATGTTTTACAACGTAGGTTTAATGAGTGATAGCGGGGCTAATCTACTGGGTGAAACCAACGGGATTTTTAATGAACGCCCACGTTGGTCTGACTTCGATATTGCTACCTTGTCATTTGGCTACGGCATCTCCGTGACGGCGCTGCAACTTGCGCGCATGTACAGTATTTTAGGTGACGGTGGCATGAAAAGACCGCTAAGCATTATCAAAACCGACCAAGCAGTAGAGAGTGAGCGAGTGATCAGTGCCAAGGCTGCCCGCGATGTATTACACATGATGGAAAGCGTATTGCAAGAAGGGGGGTCGGCCCGCAAAGCGGCGGTACCGGGTTATCGCATTGCTGGTAAAACCGGCACCAGTCGTAAAGCCATTGCTAACGGCTATGGCGAAGAGTACGTGAATATTTTTGCGGGGGTTGCCCCAGTATCGAATCCCGAGTTGGCGGTGGTCATTTTGATCAATGAACCCAAGGGTGATTTGTATTATGCCGGTGATACTGCAGCGCCTGTGTTTGCCAAAGTTATGGCGGGTAGCCTGCAGTTATTGAATGTGGCGCCGGATGCTAAAAATGTGTCATCGCTTGCCGCTGTGCAGGGAGGCCACAATGCAGGTTGATATGGTCTCCATCAATAACCAATTTGCTCAACCTTTTGCGCAAAGTATTCGAACTTTGTTGGCGCCGTTTGCCATTGATGCGCCAGATATTATGGTCAGTGCTTTGGTTTTAGATAGCCGTGAAGTGGCGGTGCACTCTGCGTTTGTTGCCTTGAAAGGGCATCAACAAGACGGACGAGATTTTATCCCCCAAGCCATTAGTTTGGGTGCCAAGGTCATTATTCGGCAGTGTGACGACGCTCACTTACATGGTGAGTTGAGCATGCGTGAACAAAGTGTGATCATTGATTTTTACCAATTACCTGAGCAACTTTCCCAGCTTGCTGCGCATTTCTATCAGCAGCCTGCCACATCCTTATCGGTGATCGCGGTAACGGGCACCAACGGTAAAACCTCGGTGGTGCAATTGAGTAACCAACTGGCCCACTTACTCGGTGAGCGCTCTGCTTCTATTGGTACCTTAGGGGCGGGGGTGTATCAAAGTGGTCAAACCTTGGTTGAAACCAGCAATACCACCCCCGATGCCATCAGTATGCAGCGTTTATTGGCCGAATTTGTTGGAGAAGGGGTGGCGCAAGTGGCACTGGAGGCCTCGTCTCATGCCTTGGTGCAGCAGCGCTTGGCTGCACTGAAAACGGATGTGGCGATATTCACCAATCTGACACGTGACCATTTGGATTATCACCACAGCATGGAGAACTATGCAGCGGCTAAACGTCGTTTGTTGCATCAGCCTGGCCTTGGTTTTGTGGTGGTCAACGGCAATGACGCAGAACATACACAATGGCTTAATCACAAACCCGACGCTGTCACTGCGGTGATTTATGGCCTCAATATCAATGTTTCCAGCATTGCCAAAACTCATCGCTATTGTATTGCCTCCAATTTGCAATACACCCGTGATGGCGTGCGCTTTAGCTTACAGTCTTCTTGGGGGAACGGTGAGTTACGCATTAGCCTGATAGGCCCATTTAATGTGGCCAATGTGCTGGCCGCCATTACCGGGCAGCTGTGCCTGGGTAAAAGCTTAAAAAGTATTGTGTATGTGGCGCAGAAGCTGCGTCCTGTCGCGGGGCGTATGGAATTATTCAGTCAACCAGCCCAGGCTGCCATTGTTGTCGATTACGCCCATACCCCCGATGCCTTGGAAAAAACCTTATTAGCTATTCGCCAGCATTGTCACGGTAAGTTGTGGTGCATTTTTGGCTGCGGCGGCGATCGCGATAGCGGTAAACGTCCGCTGATGGGGGAAATTGCTGAGCGCCTTGCAGATGCAGTGATTGTTACCGATGACAATGTGCGCAGTGAAGACCCAGCACAGATTATTCAGCAGATCCTAGCGGGTTGTCATGCACCGCAGCAGATCCAAGTAGAGCACAATCGTGCCAAGGCAATCAGTTTAGCCTTGCAGCAAAGTGCCGAGGAAGACGTCATTTTAGTGGCGGGAAAAGGCCACGAAAATTACCAGATTATTGGTCAAACACGCCTTCCTTATGATGAACGCGAATTTGTAAAACAGTTACAACAGGGGAAAAACCTATGATCCCAGTTTCACTCTCTTGGGTGGCGGAGCAGGTGCAGGGCAACTTGCTAAAAGACGATAAACAGCAGGTGATCATCGCTGGAGTGAGCACGGATACACGCACTATCCAAAGTGGCGATTTGTTTATTGCCCTGCAAGGCCCTAATTTTGATGGCAATACCTTTGTGGAAAAAGCCAAGGCGGCAGGGGCGGCAGCAGCCATTGTGAGTGAGCCAAGCCATGTTGACTTGCCACAAATTGTGGTAGCTGACAGCAAAGTTGCCTTGGGCTTACTGGCTGGTGCGGTGAAAGCCAAAGTGGCACCGTTAACGGTTGGCATTACTGGCAGCAGCGGCAAAACCACCGTGAAAGAGATGGTAGCGGCTATTCTTGCGCGTCGTGGCAAAGTCTTAGCTACCAAAGGCAATTTTAACAATGATATTGGTGTGCCACTTACCTTGTTACGATTAGAAGCCGACCATGAGTTTGCGGTGATCGAGATGGGTGCAAACCACTTAGGTGAAATTGCTTACACCACAGAATTGGTGAAACCCAATGTCGCCACGATTGTTAATGCGGCAGCGGCTCACCTCGAAGGCTTTGGTAGCTTGCTTGGCGTAGCGCGGGCGAAAAGTGAAATTTTCAAAGGCTTACCAGACAACGGCGTGGCGATATTAAATGTCGACAGCCAGTTTTACGAGTTTTGGCAAAGCAAATTACGCCTTGTTTCTACACAAAGTTTTTCCATGCACAAAAGCGCAGATTTTTGTGCTGAAGATGTCATCCTCGGTTTAGACGGCTGTGCGCAATTTGAGTTGGTTTCGCCACAGGGCAAAGTCAACATCTCGCTAAGTTTACCTGGTATGCACAACGTGGCTAATGCCCTGCTTGCTGCAGCGCTTGCCTTGCAGGTTGGTGCAAGTTTACGTGATGTGGCAGATGGTCTGAGAGCTATGCCTCATGTGGCCGGACGTTTACAAGTTAAACAACTGACCAATCAAGTAAAAATATTAGACGACACCTACAATGCTAACGTGGCCTCAGTCAACGCAGCCATCGATTTGTTGGCAAGCTTTGCTGGCCGTCGCATCTTAATCTTAGGTGACATGGGCGAGCTGGGCGAAAAAGCGCGTTTTTACCATGGTCAAGTGGGGGAGTATGCCAAGGAAAAAGGCATCGATCAGGTTCTTAGTCTTGGTGTGTTGAGTCAATGTGCCAGTGCTGTATTCGCTGCACAGGGCAAACATTTTAGTGACATCAGCGCCTTAAAAGACCACCTCCTCAATGAGTTAAGCGCTGAACAGCGGGACATTACCATTTTGGTAAAAGGCTCACGTAGCGCCAAAATGGAACGAGTAGTGGAAGCGCTGGAGCAATCCGCTTTGGGAAAGCTTGAACGGGTTAGGGAGCGCATCGCATGTTAATTTGGCTAGCCCAGTGGCTACAACAATTTGATGCCGGATTTAATGTATTCACTTACCTGACCCTGCGCGCCATTTTGAGCACCCTAACAGCATTAATGATTGCTCTGTTGATTGGCCCGCGCATGATCCGCTGGTTACAGACTATGCAAATCGGTCAAACCGTGAGAAGCGATGGTCCACAAACTCATTTGGTCAAATCGGGTACGCCCACCATGGGCGGCTTGTTGATCCTAGCTGCCATCGTTGTCAGTGTGCTGTTGTGGGCTGATTTAACTAATCGTTATGTGTGGGTGACGCTGTTTATCGTCGCCAGTTATGGCTTGATTGGATTTATTGATGATTATCGTAAGGTGATCCGCAAAGATGCAAAGGGTTTAATTGCTCGCTGGAAGTACTTTTGGCAGTCGGTGGTGGCTATTGCCGTAGCGTTTTATTTGTATGCCGCCCAACAAAATCCGGCGGAAACCGCGTTATTAGTGCCGTTTTTCAAAGAAGTCATGCCGCAGATGGGTTTGTTTTTTTTGGTCTCAACTTACTTTGTGATTGTGGGAACCAGTAATGCGGTGAATTTGACTGATGGTTTAGATGGCTTGGCCATCGTACCCACCATTTTAGTGGCCGGGGCTTTTGCTATTTTTGCCTACACTACGGGCAACGTAAATTTTTCTGCCTACCTGAATATTCCTCATCTACCACTCACCAGTGAACTGGTTGTGGTGTGCACTGCCATTGTTGGCGCTGGGCTGGGCTTTTTATGGTTCAACACCTATCCAGCCCAAGTGTTTATGGGTGATGTGGGCTCCCTAGCCCTCGGTGGTACCTTAGGCATTCTGGCCGTGTTAGTGAGACAAGAAATTGTGCTGTTTATCATGGGCGGGGTGTTTGTCATCGAAACCCTGTCGGTGATTTTGCAGGTGGGTTCATACAAGTTAAGAGGACAGCGGATTTTCCGCATGGCGCCTATTCACCATCATTACGAATTAAAAGGTTGGCCAGAGCCACGGGTAATCGTGCGTTTTTGGATCATTTCACTCATTTTGGTTTTAGTTGGCTTAGCCACCTTAAAACTCAGGTAGACGGAACATTACATCGGTATGCAAGGCATGGTCTTAGCAGATAAAAAAGTTGTAGTAGTAGGGATGGGTCTTACCGGCCTTTCCTGCGTGCAATTTTTGAGTCAGCAAGGCGCACAGGTGAGTGCCATGGATAGTCGTAAAGAGCTAACCCTTGCCTTAGACATTCCTTTGTACTTCGGTGATTTTGATGCAGCACGTTTATGTCATGCCGACCTGATTGTGGTCAGTCCCGGTGTGAGTTTGCAGCATCCTGCCATTGTTGAGGCAAGTGCTGCTGGCGTCAGTGTGATTGGTGATATTGAGTTATTTGCACGTTTCAATACCTTACCGGTGATTGCTATTACGGGTTCAAACGGCAAGTCCACTGTCACCCACTTAGTGGTACAGATGTGCCAAGCAGCAGGCATGAGAGTGTTGATGGGGGGCAACATTGGTGTACCCGCTTTGGACTTACTCAATCAAGATGCAGATATCGTGGTGCTGGAACTCTCCAGTTTTCAGCTCGAAACAACTTATTCGCTAAGGCCTCTGGCAGCCACCGTGTTGAATATTTGTGATGACCACTTAGACAGGCATGGCAGCCTTGAGAATTACCAAAAAATTAAACAGAGCATTTATCATCATGCTCAACATATTGTGGTCAATCGTGATGATCCCTTAACCCATTTGGCCGGTCGTGTTGCTGATGCCAGTTTTGGCTTAAGCCCAAGTCATGAACAATTTAGTTGGGATAAAACCAGTGCCAGTATTTATTACCAAGGTACAGCCTTGTTGGCGGCTCAGGATTGTTTATTAGTCGGGGCGCACAATATGCTGAACATCATGGCTGCTGCGGCTTTAGTCCGTTTCGCTGGTGTTGACCGTCAAGCTATGTGTGAAGGTGGCAGCCGTTTTGGTGGGTTACCACATCGTTGTCAAACGGTATCCATGTTCAAACAAGTGCGTTGGATCAATGACTCAAAAGCCACCAATGTGGGTGCCACCTTGGCTGCACTTGAGGGCATTATTGACGCCTGTGCGGGCCAACTTATTTTAATTGCGGGTGGTGAGGGTAAAGGAGCGGACTTCAGTCCACTGGCCAGTTTGCTGAATAACGCGGTGAGTGTGCTGATACCTTGGGTAAAGATGGCGGAGAAAATCGCCGCCTTAAAAACTGGGGCAATCAAAGTCACCAGTCTGCAAGAAGCCGTAAGCGTCGCCGCCCAACACGCCCAAGCCAATGACACCGTGTTACTGTCTCCAGCCTGTTCTAGCTTGGACATGTTTAACAATTATATGCATCGTGGTGAATGTTTCGCGCAAGCAGTGGAGGCCCTAGCCTCATGAGTTTTTTCCCAGACAAATTCCACGAAAAAGGTCAAGCTTTGCGCGCACTGTTCATGCAGCGCCATGACCAAGCAAGCAACACCGCCAGTCATCGGCAAGTCCCACGACCCTATGATATTGGCTTGTTGCTATTGAGTTTAGCCATCATGTCCATTGGTTTGGTCATCGTGACGTCGGCGTCAATGCCCGTTGCCGATCGTTTGTATGGCAATCCATTTTACTTTGCCATTCGTCACGGCATTTATATCGCATTGGCGATTTTTGCCGCCTTAGTTGTGATGCAAATTCCCATGCGCTGGTGGCGATTGACCAACGTGTGGTTGTTGCTGTCAGCGGTGGCATTGTTGATTGCTGTGCTGCTGATTGGCCGCTCAGTGAACGGCAGTACACGCTGGTTGGTGTTGGGGCCCATCACTGTGCAAGCGGCTGAACCGGCGAAGTTGTTCTTTTTCTGTTATCTGGCGGGATACTTGGTCAGACGCTTTGAAGAAGTCACCGAAAATATTAAAGGCTTTATTAAACCTCTCATTGTGTTTTTTATCTTGGCCGTACTCTTATTGATGCAGCCGGATTTGGGCACCGTGGTGGTGATGTTATGTACCACCATCGGGCTTTTGTTTCTTGCCGGTGCCAAGTTGTGGCAGTTTTTTAGTTTGGCCATCACCGGTAGTTTGGCTGTGATCATGTTGATTGTCTTTGAAGAATACCGCTGGAAACGGATTACCTCCTTCTTAGATCCGTGGGCTGACCCCTTTGGCAGCGGCTATCAGCTTACCCAATCATTGATGGCATACGGGCGTGGTGATGTATTTGGTCAGGGGCTAGGGAACAGCCTGCAAAAACTGGAATATTTACCCGAAGCGCATACCGATTTCATTATGGCAATTTTAGCAGAGGAGTTTGGCTTTGCTGGGGTACTGACGGTTTTATTTTTGATGGCTTGCATCGTGGTGAAAGCCATGAGTATGGGCAATGCTGCGCTGCGCAAAGAACGTCCCTTTGATGCTTACTTAGCCTATTCCATCGGTATCTGGTTCAGCTTACAAACAGCAGTGAATGTTGGGGCAAGTTCTGGCATTTTGCCCACTAAAGGACTCACCTTTCCGCTGCTGAGTTACGGTGGGTCGAGCTTAATAGTGATGGCCGTCGCCGTGGCTATCTTGGTACGCATCGACTTCGAACTGCGGGTGGATGGCATTCAAGCCATCAACAAAGGTAAAAGTTTACGAAGCACAAAAAATGTTGATGGTGCAAGTGGCAGCTCTTCAGCTGGCAAAGCAAGTTTGCAACGCACCCTAAATGAATTAAATACCCGAAGTCAGCCTGATTGGCACATGGCTGGAGGGGCTCATGACTAAACGTTTATTAGTGATGGCAGGGGGTACCGGCGGGCATGTATTTCCGGGTTTGGCCGTGGCTGAACTGCTTAGCAAGCAACAGTGGCAAATTCATTGGTTGGGCACCCGGGACCGCATGGAAGCTCAGCTCGTGCCTAAAGCTGGGTTTCCCATTAGTTTTATTGACGTGGCGGGGGTACGCAAAAACGGCCTGCTTCGACTGTTAGCCGCGCCGTTTAAAATTATCAAGTCAATATGGCAAGCACGCCAAATCATCAGCCGATTTGAACCAGATGTGGTACTGGGCTTGGGAGGCTTTGCCAGCGGACCCGGTGGTGTGGCGGCATGGCTAAGTGGAAAACCATTGGTCGTGCACGAACAAAACGCGGCCCCGGGCATGACTAATCGTATCTTAGCTCGTTTGGCGAAACGTGTGCTGACCGGTTTTGCTGGCACGTTTTCAGGTGAACAAAGTGCACCACAAAAATACCAATGGGTTGGCAACCCCGTGCGCGCAGAATTTAGCGACTTGCCAACAAAAACTACCATCACCTTGCCCTTAAACATTCTAGTGGTGGGAGGCAGTTTAGGTGCGCAGGTGCTGAATGAAGTGGTGCCTCAGGCATTGGCGACGCTTGGCAACGTTGCCGTGCGTCATCAAACTGGCAAGGGCCATATCAGTGCAGTAAACAAGGCCTATCAGCAATATTTTAACAAGGCACAAAGCTGGCAAGCCAGTGAGTTTATTGACGATATGGCAGCCGCTTACCAGTGGGCTGATTTAGTGGTGTGTCGTGCGGGAGCATTGACAGTGGCCGAGGTTGCGGCGGCGGGTGTATGTGCGATTTTTGTGCCGCTGCCTTATGCAGTGGATGATCATCAAACTAAAAACGCGCAGATCCTCGTCAAAGCAGACGCCGCATTTTTGTTGCCTCAGACTGATTTTAATCCAGCAAGTCTAGCCACTTTGATCGCACAGTGTATTGCCCAGCCACAAGACGTGCTGAGCAAAAGTCAACACGCTAAGCAGTTGGCTCGCCTGGATGCGACGGCGCAAGTCGCCAATATATGTGAACAATTAACCATGAGCAGTCAATTATGAGTAACCCAGCCATCCATTATCATGTGCCAGAAATGCGCCGTATTAAACACATGCACTTTGTGGGTATTGGTGGTGCGGGTATGGGGGGCATTGCCGAAGTATTGCTGAATGAAGGTTACCGCATCTCGGGTTCAGACAGACAAAGTAATGGCATGACGGCACGCTTAACCCGCCTTGGGGCGCAGATTTTTATCGGTCACGATGCTAAGCACATTGACAATGCCAATGTGGTGGTGGTGTCCAGCGCCATCGACCCCAGCAATGCGGAAGTAAATGCAGCCATGGAGCAACGCATTCCGGTGATTCGTCGTGCAGAAATGTTGGCTGAATTGATGCGTTTTAGACACGGTATCGCCATTGCAGGTACCCACGGTAAAACCACCACAACCAGCTTAATTGCGACGATATTTGCTCAAGCAGACCTTGATCCAACGTTTGTAATCGGTGGTTTGCTCAACTCTGCGGGCACCAATGCAAGATTAGGAGCGAGTCGTTATTTGATTGCTGAAGCGGATGAAAGTGACGCGTCATTTATTCACTTGCAGCCCATGGTGTCTGTGGTTACCAATATCGAAGCCGATCATATGGATACCTATCAAGGTGATATCCATAAGATGGAAGATACCTACATTGATTTTTTGCATAACCTACCTTTTTACGGATTGGCGGTGTTGTGTATTGACGATCCGACCATCACTAAATTATTACCCCGTATTGGCCGTAAGATTTTAGGCTACGGCATGTCTGAAGACGCCGATGTCAGAGCGGTAGACGTTAAATTAGGTTTCAATCAAAGTGAATTTACCGCTAAGCGCAAAGGTATGGCTGATCTGCATATTCGCTTGAATATTCCTGGCAAACATAATGTTTTAAACGCTTTGGCAGCCATCGCTGTGGCGAGTGACGAAGGGGTAGCTGACACGGCCATAGTGCAAGCCTTAAATGGTTTTTCAGGCATCGGACGGCGTTTCGAACTCCTTGGCGATTTTACTACCAGTAAGGGCCAACACATTCTGGTTGATGACTATGGTCATCATCCCACCGAGGTGGCGGCGACCATCGCTGTTGCCCGCAATAACTGGCCTGATCGACGTTTAGTTATGGCTTATCAACCTCACCGGTTCACGCGGACCCGCGACCTCTATGAAGATTTTGTTCAGGTACTATCACAGGTAGATGTATTGTTGTTATTGGAGGTGTACTCGGCGGGTGAAACAGCAATTGACGGCGCTGACAGCAAGGCATTGTGCCGCTCTATCCGTCAGCGTGGCGAGCTAGAGCCCGTGTATGTGGCCAGTGTGCAAGAATTGCCCAAGATATTAGCCGACATTTTGCAAGATCAAGATATTGTTCTGACCCAAGGGGCAGGTAATATCGGACAAATTGCCAAGTTTTTGCAGAGCACGGGTTTGCACAGCGACGCTTTGCATAAGGGTTTACCTGCATGAGTATGACAAAATACGGCAAAGTAGCGGTGATGTTTGGCGGGCGCAGCGCGGAACGAGAAGTTTCTCTGCGTTCCGGTAATGCCGTGTTAAACGCATTGCTCAGCCAAGGCGTGGACGCGCATGGTTTTGATCCTGCTGAACAAGCGTTAACAGGTTTGATAACACAGGGTTTTGACCGAGTTTTAATCATGTTGCATGGGCGTGGTGGCGAAGACGGCAGCTTGCAAGGTGCTTTGCAACAGTTACACATTCCTTACACTGGCAGTGGTGTTTTAGGCTCGGCATTGTGCATGGATAAAATTCGCAGCAAGCAAATTTGGCAAAGCCTTGGTTTACCTACTGCACAATATGCAATTGCTGATAAAAGTTCCTTTGATGCGGGATCGTGCGAGGCTATAATGGCGGCCTTGGGGAATGAGGTCATGGTTAAGCCTGCGCAAGAGGGATCAAGCATAGGCATGGCCAGAGTAAATAATACACAACAATTAGAAACAGCCATTCAAAACGCGTTCGAGTATGACGAACATGTATTGATCGAGCAGTTCATTCAAGGTTCTGAATTCACTGTCAGCCTGCTTAATGGCAAGGCGCTGCCCTCTATTCGTATGTCTACTCCACGCATTTTCTATGACTATACCGCGAAATATCAAGCGGATAGCACCCAGTATTTTTGCCCCAGTGGTTTGTCTGCAACAGCAGAGGCTGAACTGGCCAACATTGCCCAACAAGCCTTTATGGCACTGGATGGCAGTGGTTGGGGGCGCATTGATTTTATGCAGGATGCAGCAGGGCAGTTTTATTTATTAGAGGCCAATACGGTGCCTGGCATGACAGAAAAAAGTTTGGTGCCCATGGCCGCCAAACAAGCAGGCTTAAGTTTTGCTAAATTGTCGCTGGCCGTTCTCGACAGTTCAATGGCACAGAGTCGATAACGATGAGCAAGCCGAGCCAATTGCCCGTTTCAGCCACTCGCAGCAAAACACCGATGCCAGCAGCACAACGTGTCAATTTGTACATCGGCATGGCATTTTTATTTGCGCTGTTGATGGTGATGCTGTGGGGTGTGTTGCAGCTCATGCAGTGGTTAGAAGATGAGCAAAAAACCCCTTTAAATCGGGTGGTGATATCGGGACAACGCACTTATCTCGATGACAAAACGATTGAACGATTGGTGAGGGCGGCTCAACCCGGCAGTTTTTTTGAACTGGATGTGGAACAAACCCATCAGTTAGTGGAAGCCATGCCTTGGGTGTATCGCGCATCAGTGCGCAAACGCTGGCCAAATGGTTTAGAGATTTATGTGGTGGAGCAAGTGCCTGCTGCACGTTGGAATGATGATTTGTTGCTCAATCAGTACGGTGAAGTTTTTGATGGCATTGCCATCGCTGATGCCAAACAACTGCCTTTGCCCCGTTTATTTGGGCCAGGCGGTAGCGAGCAGACAGCGCTGCAGGGGTATCGTGATATGCAGTCGTTACTGGAATCCACCCAGTTGCAGATTAATGAATTGTTTTTGAGTGAACGGTTTGCGTGGAATGTGCAGCTGACTAATGGCATCAAATTGAATTTAGGTCGCAGTGAATTTATCGACCGTTTACAACGCTTTGTGGATGTGTTGCCGTTAATTTCGCAACAAAACAAAGCCATAGATTACGTGGATTTGCGCTACGACACTGGTTTGGCGGTGGGTTGGTTAAAACCAGCAGAAAAGTCTAGCGACAATAAACAACAAGAGAGTTAATGACAGTGAGAATAGGTAAACATGTCTAAGGGTGTAGAACGCAATCTTATCGTCGGCTTAGACATAGGAACAAGCAACGTGAAAGCGGTGGTAGGTGAGTTGCTGGATGACAATAACATCAGCATTGTGGGGGTTGGCAGCCACTCATCTAAGGGCATGGACAAAGGTGGGGTGAACGACCTCAACTTGGTAGTGCAATCGGTAAAACGTGCGGTACACGAAATGGAATTAATGGCCGACTGCCGTGTGTCGTCGGTGTTTATGTCTATCTCTGGTCGCCATGTTAAGTGTCAGAATGAAAGTGGCATGGTGCCAATTAACAATCAGGAAGTTACCCAAGAAGACGTCGACAACGTGGTGCATGCGGCGCGTTCAGTGCCTATTGCCGCTGAGCGTAAGTTGCTCCATGTATTACCACAAGAATTTACTATTGATGTGCAAGAGGGCATTAAAAATCCGATTGGCATGTCTGGGGTTAGGATGGAAGCGGAAGCCCACATCATTACCTGTGCTGATGACATGGCTAAAAATTTAGTGAAATGTGTAGAGCGCTGTGAATTAACCGCTGACCACATGATTTTTTCTGCCCTGGCTTCGAGTTATGCGGTACTGACTGATGACGAAAAAGAACTCGGTGTATGTGTGGTGGATATTGGCGGTGGCACCATGGACATGGTGATTTATACCGATGGCGCTATTCGCCATACGGCAGTTATTCCGGTGGCGGGTAATCAGATCACCAGTGATATTGCCAAGATTTTCCGTACACCGATTAATCATGCAGAAGAAATTAAGATCAACTATGCCTGTGCCCTCAAAGACATGGTGAGCATGGAAGAGAGCATTGAAGTACACAGTGTTGGTGGTCGACCTGCACGGGCGATGTCACGCCATACCTTGGCGGAAGTGATTGAACCGCGCTATCAAGAGTTGTTTGAACTGGTGCACGACGAAATTCGCGCCAGTGGTTTTTCTGAACAAATTGCCGCTGGCATCGTGTTGACGGGTGGCACGGCCAAAATGGAAGGCGCAGTAGAATTTGCTGAAGAGATTTTCCAAATGCCCGTTAGGGTGGGTATTCCCCTCGGGATCAAGGGTTTATCCGAATACGTAGAAGACAGTAAATTTGCCACTGCTGTGGGCTTGCTGCAATACGGCAAGATCCACTTGATTAATCGATTAGCGAGTAAAAATAAAGCCAGTGAAGGACCATGGCAACGAATTCAAAGTTGGTTTAAAGGCGAGTTTTAGCCGATTTGTATTTAAACCTTGTATTGGCAGCAGGCATGGAATGCGCTTGTTTGCCTAATTGTTAAGACCGGAGAAGAAGCATGTTTGAATTAATGGATAGTCACAACGAAGAAGCAGTCATTAAAGTGATTGGTGTGGGCGGTGGCGGTGGTAATGCCATCGAACACATGGTGAAGCACTCAATAGAGGGCGTTGAATTTATTGCCATCAATACTGATGCACAAGTCCTACGTAGCTCAGCTGCCAATGTTACTTTGCAAATAGGCTCAGGCGTGACCAAAGGCCTAGGTGCTGGCGCTAACCCAAATATTGGACGTCAAGCGGCAGAAGAAGATGCTGAGACCATTCGTCAGAGTCTGGAAGGTGCCGACATGGTCTTCATCACGGCTGGTATGGGGGGTGGTACTGGTACGGGTGCCGCACCAGAAGTAGCTAAAATCGCCAAAGAAATGGGCATTTTAACGGTTGCGGTGGTAACTAAGCCCTTTCCGTTTGAAGGCCGTAAGCGCACAGATTTTGCTGAGCAAGGTATCGCTGAATTATCCAAATATGTGGATTCATTGATCACCATACCCAATGAAAAATTATTGAAAGTTTTGCCCAAGAATACCCCCTTGTTGCAAGCCTTCAGTGCAGCCAACGACATATTGCGTGGTGCAGTGCAGGGTATCGCCGAATTGATCACCCGCCCAGGTTTGATCAACGTGGACTTTGCAGACGTACGTACGGTGATGTCAGAAATGGGTACGGCCATGATGGGCAATGGTTCTGCCTCTGGTGATGATCGTGCTGAAGAAGCAGCAGAGATCGCCATTGCTAGCCCCTTGTTAGAAGACATCGATTTGTCTGGCGCACGCGGTATTTTGGTGAACATCACCGCTGGCCCAAGCTTCTCTATCGATGAATTTGAAACTGTGGGTAACGCCGTTAAAGCTTTTGCTTCTGAAAATGCCACCGTGGTTATCGGTACAGTTATCGATATGGATATGACGGATGAGCTGCGCGTGACCGTGGTTGCAACGGGCATTGGCAATGAACGCAAGCCAGATATTTCATTGGTTTCAAACCGAGCTCAACGTGCGATGAATGATTATAGCGAGTTTAAATTGCAAGGTAATGGTGCCGGTGTTGGCACTGCTACACCAAGTGCAGCGCCTGATAATATGCGCAGTAGCATGCAAGAAGATAAACACGACAGCCATAACGATTTGGAATATTTAGATATTCCTGCGTTTTTGCGTAAACAAGCGGATTAATGCTGACGCGGGGCACTTTATACTGAGAATGTTGTCAAGGTATTGATTAATTGCAAATTCGGCATAAGCTATGTGGCTTAAGGGTTTGTGACACTTTTTTGACAAGGCTAAGCATTTTTAGTACCATGCGCCCCCTTTTTTATAATGTTTTGCGATAGAGCCTGAGGTCGATGATCAAACAACGTACTATCAAACAGTCAGTCCAAGAAACGGGGATTGGCTTGCATAAAGGTGACAAGGTCACTATGACTCTCCGGCCTGCGCCGGCAAATACAGGTATTGTATTTCGCCGCGTTGACCTTGAGCCTTATGCAGATATCCCAGCGCGTGCTAATGCGGTGGGTGATACGATGTTGTGTACATGCATCAGCAATGAACAAGGTGCGACTATCTCAACCGTGGAACATTTAGCGTCGGCTTTAGCCGGTTTGGGCATCGATAATATTATTGTTGAAGTTGACAGTGATGAATTACCCATTATGGATGGTAGTGCGAGCCCGTTTATCTTTTTGTTACAAACGGCGGGCATTCAAGAATTGAATGCCCCCAAGCGCTTCATCAAAATTACTAAACCAGTGAAAGTCACCGACGGTGATAAATGGGCCGAATTGCGCCCTCACGACGGTTTCAGAGTGGATTTTCGCATTGATTTCGCGCATCCAGTCATCAGTCAAACACGCCAGCACATGGTATTAGATTTTGATTCAAGTTCTTATGTCGACGAAGTGAGCCGTGCGCGTACCTTCGGGTTCATGAAAGATCTTGAGTACATGAACGCTCATAACCTAGCACTTGGCGGAAGCATGGAAAACGCCGTTGCCCTTGATGAGTATCGGGTATTAAATCCCGAAGGTTTGCGTTACAGCGATGAGTTTTTGAAACACAAAATCCTTGATGCAATTGGTGATTTGTATTTAGGTGGACACAGCATAATTGGTGAATTACGTGCCTATAAAACGGGTCACGGTTTGAATAACAAATTGCTCAATGCCTTGTTGAATAACCAAAAGTGTTGGGAGTTTGTCAGCTACGAGACCCCTGAAGCCCTGCCCATACGCTTTGCTTCTCCTGTCTTATCTAGTTAATTTGTTTTTGCATGACATGCCGCTTTTTAGCGGCATTTTCATTTTTATCGCCCCTTGAATTTTGGCTTGGATTGGTGATGACTTGAGGCTGGCAGCCAAAGATTTGCTGCCGATAACGTACCTAGGTACCAAAAACCACACTTTCAAAAATGTGGTTGATATGATAAAAACCACAACATAATTAAGGGTTAATTATCTTGTTGATGTAGCGCCGCAAAGTCTGCTCGCACAAAGTGATAAGAGTTAACACAACATGTTGTAAAAAGGTAAGTATCCCGATGAGATTAACGCTCCTTGTGCGAGGCGAAAGAACCCGCCTTAAATTGCACGCAGACAAACATAAGCTGACGCTTGCTGTTATAGCAGTGAGTTTGCTGTGTTTGATTTCCAGTCGTTCCACCTCACACCCTGATGAAGATTTCGCTCGCGTCAACTTCGCGAAAACGGGTTTAGAGCAGCAAGCTCAGCAGGTGGAAGAACTAAAAACGCAGACTTCACAGAAGCTTGCGGGAATGACCCTCAAACTCGCCGATATGCAAAGTCATATTTTGCGTTTAGACGCCTTAGGTGCACGCCTCGTTGAACAGGCCAATTTAAATCCTGAAGAATTTAGCTTTAACCAGAACCCGGCCATGGGTGGTCCTGAAGAAAGTACGGCATTTACCATCAATGTCACCGACGATCTCATCAATCAGATGGATCAAACCCTAGCAGTGATTCAGCATAAAACTCAGCAACTCAGTGCCCTTGAATCTCTGTTAATGAGTCACCATATTACTGACCAAAGCCGATTGACAGGGCGTCCTGTGTCATCCGGTTGGCTGTCGTCTCACTACGGGGTACGCAAAGATCCGTTTAGTGGCTTGCCTGCTATGCATAAAGGCGTAGATTTCGCCGGCAAAGAAGGTGATGAAATCATGGCGACAGCAGCAGGCATTGTTACCTGGGCCGACGAGCGTTACGGTTATGGCAACTTAGTAGAAATTGATCATGGTGATGGTTTAGTGACGAGGTATGGTCACAACAAAACAATCAACGTAAAAGTAGGCGATGTGGTAACTAAAGGGCAAGCTATTGCTCTGATGGGTAATACCGGACGTTCAACGGGAGCCCATGTGCACTACGAGGTGATCCAAAAAGGTCGCCAGCTTGATCCTTTGCCCTACGTCTATCGCGAATAGATAGCAGGCACCTTTATTGGGTGCAAAGGTAATACATTGATAATCGGCCTTTGGCCGATTATTTTATTTTTTAGCTGATGTTCTGCCAAGCACGTCCATGCAGACATCAATATTTAGATTGGAAGCTGTAATTCGATGTTTTCTAGTATTCTCACCAAAATTTTCGGTAGCCGTAACGACCGTCTTCTTAAAAAACTTAACGTTGCTGTCGAGCAAATTAATCAACTAGAAGCATCATTTGCCGAACTCAACGACGATGAATTAAAGGCTAAAACCGCAGAATTCAAACAAAGTCTGGCAGATGGCAAGACCACAGACGACATTCTGGTGGAAGCTTTTGCGGTGGTCCGTGAAGCCAGTAAGCGTGTGTTCAACATGCGCCACTTCGATGTACAAATGGTGGGTGGACAAGTTTTACACCAAGGTAAAATCGCAGAAATGCGCACGGGTGAAGGTAAAACGTTGACCTCAACCCTACCCACTTATCTAAATGCCCTCGGTGGTAAAGGGGTGCACGTCATTACAGTGAATGACTATTTGGCGCGACGTGACGCTGAATGGAGCCGTCCCTTATTTGAATTCTTAGGTTTGACGGTTGGGTGCAATGTCCCGGGTATGAATCACCAGCAGAAAAAAGAAGCCTATGCGGCCGATATTACTTACGGCACTAACAACGAGTTTGGCTTTGACTACTTGCGTGACAACATGGCGTTCAGTCCGAATGATCGTGTGCAACGCGGCTTACATTTTGCGGTTATCGATGAAGTTGACTCAATTTTAATCGACGAAGCGCGTACACCCTTGATTATTTCAGGGCAAGCAGAAGACAGTTCTGAACTGTATCGAAAAATAAACCTGATCATTCCTGAGTTAGTTAAACAAGACAAAGAAGATGAAGAGGGCAAAAATGGCGAAGGTGACTTTACCATTGATGAAAAAGCCAAGCAGATCCACCTGACAGAAAACGGTCAAATCCATGTTGAGCAAATATTGCAACGTGAAGGCATATTACCTGCCGATGAGTCTCTGTTTGCGGCGGCCAATATTTCCTTTTTACACCACGTTAATGCCGCCCTCAAAGCGCATAAATTGTTCTCTCGTGACGTAGATTACATCGTAAAAGATAACGAAATTGTTATCGTTGATGAACATACCGGCCGCACCATGGAAGGACGTCGCTGGTCAGAAGGTTTGCATCAAGCCGTTGAAGCAAAAGAAGGGGTGAAAATTCAAAACGAAAACCAAACCCTTGCGTCAATTACCTTCCAAAACTATTTCCGCCTATACGACAAGCTAGCTGGTATGACTGGTACGGCAGATACCGAAGCCTTTGAATTTCAGCATATCTATGGCCTTGAAACCATCGTTATTCCCACCAATAAACCCATGATCCGTAAGGACAAAGCGGATCTGATTTATTTAACAGCGGAAGAAAAATACGAAGCCATAATTGAAGACATTAAAGACTGCGTAAAACGCGGCCAACCGGCTTTAGTGGGCACGGTTTCCATCGAAAACTCAGAATTGTTATCAAACATTTTGAAGAAAGCGAAGATCCCCCACAAAGTATTAAATGCCAAGTTTCACGAGCAGGAAGCAGACATCATTGCTCAAGCAGGCAAACCCGGTGCGATTACCATTGCCACCAACATGGCTGGTCGTGGTACCGACATCGTATTGGGCGGCAACTGGCAGGCAGCCATTGATAAAATCAATGATCCCAAGCCAGGTACCGTAGAAAAAATCAAGGCTGAATGGAAGGCCGATCACGATGCTGTATTGGCCGCCGGTGGTTTACATATAATTGGTACTGAACGCCACGAATCACGTCGTATCGACAACCAGTTGCGGGGTCGTGCTGGCCGTCAAGGCGATCCAGGTTCATCACGTTTTTATCTGTCACTCGACGATGCCCTTATGCGTATTTTTGCCTCAGAAAAAATGGGCAACATGATGAAACGCTTGGGCATGGAGCGTGGCGAAGCCATCGAACACCCTTGGGTTACACGAGCCATTGAAAACGCCCAACGTAAGGTAGAAGGCCGTAACTTCGACATTCGTAAACAATTGCTTGAATACGATGACGTCGCCAACGATCAGCGTAAAGTGATTTATCAGCAACGTAATGAATTGCTCGATGAGGGTGAGATCAGCAGCACTATTGAAGCCATCCGTGCCGATGTGGTTAACAGTGTTATCGACCAATATATTCCGCCCCAATCATTGGATGAGATGTGGGATATCCCCGGCTTAGAAGAACGCTTTAAAAGTGACTTCCTGCTTGATCTACCGATCAAACAGTGGCTCGCCGATGACAACAAATTGTTTGAAGAAAAACTACGTGAACGTTTATTGGATGAAGTCGTAGGCGCATACAAAGCCAAAGAAGCGGTGGTGGGTGAACAAGTCATTCGTCATTTCGAAAAAGCCGTGATGCTGCAAAACCTCGACAGCCACTGGAAAGAGCATTTGGCGGCCATGGATTATTTGCGTCAAGGCATCCACTTACGTGGTTTTGCGCAGAAAAACCCCAAGCAAGAGTACAAACGTGAATCCTTTGAACTGTTTTCTCAGATGTTAGAAAACTTGAAAATTGAAGTGGTGACAATTCTCAGTAAAGTGAAAGTTCGCGCCGAAGAAGAAGTGCAAGCCATGGAAGAAAAACAGCGGCTTGCCAACGAAAAACAGGCCAAGGTGTTTGAACACCAAAGTGCCTCTGCAGCCAGTGAAGCACCCAAGGCGCCAGATAGCGGCTTGCGTAATGGCCCTAAAATCAGTCGGAATGATTTGTGCCCCTGTGGTTCAGGTAAAAAATACAAACAATGTCATGGCAAACTCAGTTAAGGTGCCAGACTAACGTTAAAATAAAAGTCGAACTTCGGTTCGACTTTTTTGTATAAGGTGAATGATGTCATGAAAATTGTCGAAGTTGCGGTAGGTGTAATCAAACGTGGGCAAGATATTTACATCAGCAAGCGCGCTGATACCCTGCATCAAGGCGGCCTTTGGGAATTTCCCGGCGGTAAGCGCGAAGGCAGCGAAAGCATTGACCAAGCTCTGAGCAGGGAGCTTTTGGAAGAAGTGGGCATTGTGGTCGAACACCAGCAAGCATTGCTGGTGATAGAACACGATTACGGCGACGGAAAGGTACGGTTGGACGTGCGCGTTGTCGATAAGTTTGCACACGAGCCCAGTCCCCAAGAAGGCCAACAAGCCCGTTGGGTTCACATCACTGACTTAGCCCACTACGATTTCCCCGCAGCCAACAAAGTGATCATCGACAGATTACTGAAGGATTTTGCCAACTAGTTTGAGTAAGCGGGATATTTTTTGATCTAGAAGTGTAAATTTAAGTTAACTCTGACCCAGTTATTCTGTTATTAAGCATGATACCGCAAAAAATAGGGCGTCCTGAGGGGTGGAGAAAAAACAATACCTAAACTGATATTTAAGTTAACCCTGACCCTGAGGTATCCCCACAAATAAATTAAGAAAATCAGTCAGATAGTATATCGGTTAGGGAACATTCATGACGTTTGGTGATCTGAACATTCGCCAAAACTTTCAAAGCAGAAACGCCATGAATGCCCAT
>Ga0210026_1000716_pt1 | contig 36467 bp, 35 predicted proteins | sample CryGeymeta201509_FD_183977 | JGI IMG/M metagenome (GOLD analysis project Ga0210026, IMG submission 183977) | Groundwater microbial communities from Crystal Geyser aquifers in Utah, USA - Crystal Geyser metaG 2015-09 (SPAdes) (version 2) | ecosystem: Environmental > Aquatic > Deep subsurface >...
CGATTCCGTCAGAATGGCGCTCAATTGACCTTCTAAATCCGTCAGAAATGAGGAAGTTGAGTGAAACCGACGGCCTCCTGGAGCCACGCGTACCAAGCGCAAATCGCAGCCACGCTGGAGCCTGGCGGACCCATCGCAAATCGCAGCCACGCTGGAGCCTGGCGGACCCATCGCAAATCGCAGCCAGGCTGGAGCCTGGCGGACCCATCGCAGATCGCAATCAAGCGCCAAAGATCGACCTAAACCGCTCACCGCTCACCGCTCACCGCTCACCGCTCACCGCTCACCGCTCACTGCTCACTGCCGCTTGGCCGAAACAAAAAAGGCGACCCTAAGGTCGCCTTCAATACGAAGCATCTTGATCGCAGTGATCAGGAAAGGTGCGTCGTGTACGGAAGCAGAGAGATATGACGTGCTCGCAAGATTTCCTGACGAAGCTTACGCTGATTGCGTGCATTGACGCCGGTGATACGACGAGGAAGAATTTTTCCTGTCGAGGTCACAAACAACTTCAAAAGCTCAGGGTTTTTGTAGTCGATCTTCCACGAAACGTTTTGCTCGAATGGATCGACTTTCTTGCGGCGACGCCAGTTAATTTTCTGGTACTTGCTCATCTTATAACCTCAAATCTGACGGGCGTGCCCGGTCTTACTTAATCTTCGCTTCTACGAACTCAACATGCTGACGGATCTTCGGATCGTACTTCTTAAGACGAAGCTTATCCGGAGTCTTACGCTTGTTTTTCATTGTCGTGTAGAAGTAGCCGGTTCCGGCTGACGAAACCATTTTGATTTTTTCGCGCATCGTTTGTACCTGAAACGCGGCTCACGGGCCGTTTGCTGCGTATAATAAAGTTTTCCCCTGATTCACAGGGGCCGCGATACTAGGCATAGCTTTTTCAAAACGCAAGATGTTTTGTTTTGACTCGGCCTAAGATCGACAAAATCGTCAATCGGGGCGGATCGATAGCCTAGATTTGCTGTTAATACCAGCGGATCACGATTCCGCCACCCACTGTGTCGAAATACGACTCGGAGTAGAAGTGTCGTGTGTAGCTCGCTTCGACGCCGGCTGCCACGGTGCCATTCGCGAAAAACTCAGCGCCTGCGCCAGCTTTGGCGGCCACGCCCATCTCGGAATAGTGGTTCACTTTGAGCAGACTCTCGGAATCGTAAGAGCCATAAGCCACGCCAAATCCACCGGTCACATAAAGTCCTTCGATCAAAAAGAAGTTCACATTGGCCAGGAAATTCAGGTGTTGGTGCTGAAGATCACGATCGTTGACCTGAACAGTGCGGATCCACCAGTTGCCCTGACCCGAAAACACCAAGTTTTGGCTCACACCGGCACCGAGTTCGGCCCGCAACGCAAGGCCCATCTGGCGTTGGTCATCAAGGCCGGTGACCTCGCCTTCGCGGTCGGTTTCAGATGCGCCGACGCCGCCACCGATCAACGCACCAACAAAAAGGCCACGTCGATCTTTGTAGGCGTCAAGGGCCATGGCTTGTGAGCCAGCAAGGAGGACCCCGAGGGTCACTAATCCACCAATAACATTTGTTTTTTTACTCATGACGAGCCTCCTGTATTCGGCGGTTAGACCTACCGATACCTCGAAAAATTCACGATCGTTAAGTTTTGTTCAGCGATATCTACGGTTCGTTGATCGGTCCTTCCGCGCACACTGGCGCTAAAGACCGATCGCCCGGGTTCAGACTTGATGCGAAAGACGCGGATCTCCGCGGGAAGTGTCGTCCAAGAGCGGGTGTCAGGCTTATCCAATGCCGTCATCGTGCCCTCAACGGCAAGCTGAGCCAGGATGCCAATGGCGCTGGCAGCAGCGGAGCCCTGAGAATCAGACGCAGCCCGCGCGATCTCGCGAGAGGCGGTGCCTGCGATCGCCCGAGCCACCATACGTGTCAGTGCTGAAGCGATCAGGGGTCCCGAAATTCGGGCCCACCCCACTTCGACCTCACGGCCGATGTCCGCCGATCCGATCGGATCGAGTCGTGAACCGCCGATGCTGACGTCGGGTTCACCCAGACCAGGCAGGCCATTCCAAGTCAGCATCGGGAAGTTCAGCCATTTCAAGGCACCGCTCACCGCAACTTCATTGGCCTGCCGATAGTCGTCGTCGCTCATGTAGCGGCGATTATTACTGGCGTAAGTCAGGGCGAGTCCGATCGGCAAACGAACGGCTTCCTTGTAAGGAACCATGCCGTTTTGAACGATCACGACCACGACGCCATCGATATGAGTTGCCCGGTATTCTGCGAGCCGTAGGCTGCCCATAAGCTGAGCCTGAACGTGCAATTCCTGAAGAGAAGCATCGTCTTCGACAGGTTTGTAGCCTGTGGCGCGCATCAGATCGACGAGTTGGGTGCGAAAGACCGGGTCCCGCATGCCAAATCGCCAAGCCCGCGCATAATAACGCGCTGCGCCGTTCCAATCGCGGCCAGCCTCGTAAGAAACACCAGCCAGATAGTTGCCAAGCGCAAGGACACCCGGCATCGCCGGCCCTTCGTCATCGTCCAGGAAATACGATTCCATGATCGTAAATCGACGGGCTTCGACGCGGGCTCCCGAAAAATCACGCATCAACATGAAGTTGACCATGTTGAGCGTGTTCAAAATGAGGCGTTCGTAGGCAGGAGCTCGATAATTCGCGGATGAGCCGCTGTAGAGCCAATTGGCCATCGTGTCGGCGGCCGTTGAACTCATGTCGAGCCAGTCAAGGCGTTGATCCGCGATCATAAAATCGCGCGCCGAGCCTTTGGGATCGCCGGCTGCCTGAAGCAAAGTCCCGCGTTCAAGCAACAAAAGTCCCTTGTCGCCATCGAGTGCGCCGGGCAGATCGGTGTTTTGGTCGACTTCGAGCTGTTTATTGATCGAAGTCGCCGCCGCATCGGGCTGACCGGCTTGCAGGTCTTGCCGAGCCTCGCGCATGTTATCTGAATACGTGGCACATCCATTGAGGACGACCAGAACCAGAAGACAGAGCGCCCATAAATTTTGGGCACGAAGGCGCATGGCCATCCTTATTTGATCAAGCCCTTAGACAACGCGGCTTCGTTCTGGAACTTGATGGCTCCAGTGGCGACCTCGATGACCTGCATGAACATGAAATACTGCACACGACGCTCGTCATCGATGCGTTCGGCTGAGTCGTAGACCTTGCCTGTGACGAAGTACTGCGCCCCCAGCTGACGGCCGTACTCGGCAAGTCGTGATGGGTCGTAGGCTTCGGATTGCTGACGTTTGACCTCAGCGATCAGGTCAGGCTGATTTTCGTGGCTCACCACGTCCGCTGCGGACTGATTCACCAGGTCGGTCTCGATTTTCGAGAGCAAGGCATCAAGCTGCGAATCGATATGCTCCGAGGTCTCGTTACGCATGGGGAAGATCGCCACGACAGGGGCTTTGCCCGTAGCCGCATCACGTTCCCATTGTTTGACGATATTCGAGGCAAACATCTTGTCCGCGTTTTCGACGTAAAGACGGTCAAGGTCTTTGCGATCGAGCCGCAGGCTCATCGTGTACTCGTCAAGATTAGGTTCTTCGGTGTCACGCACATATTGTGGCTCACCACATCCGACAGCGAGAGCCGCCGCGACAAACATCCATTTCTTCATTGTTGATCCCTTTGGTTTTCTAAAAAGTTGTCGGGCCGTTAGCGAAAGCATACGCGCCGTTGGACGAACGCCCAGTCTCATGTATTCAACAGGCGGACTTAATTCGGACGCAATATGACAGAACACGCCTTTATTGAGTGGCTCACCGTGGGTCCGTTCATGACCAACGTCTACGTGTTGGGCTGCCTTGAAACCAAAGAAGCCGCCATCATCGACGCTGGTGGAAATGGACCCGGACTGATCGAGCTCGCCACCTCACGTGGTCTTTCTATCACCCAGATCCTGCAGACGCACGCGCATGTTGATCATGTGGCGGCATTGCCTTTTTGCAAAGAAGCCACAGGCGCACCCATTCTTCTTCATCCCGATGATCGCATGCTCTACGACGCAGCGGAGCAACAAGGGATGATGTTCGGTTATCCCGTGGCAAAACTGCCCGAGGTCGACACCTGGCTGGCAGACGGCGACGAGATCCAGGTCGGCAATTTGAGCGCAAAAGTGATTCACCTTCCCGGTCATAGCCCCGGAGGCGTCGCGTTCTGGTTCGAGTCGATCGATACGGCGTTTTCAGGTGATGTTCTTTTTGCGGGGTCGATGGGTCGAGTGGATCTGCCGGGTTCTGATCCCGAGGCGATGCGGGTTTCGTTGCGTCGGATGCGCGATGAATTGCCCGAGACGACCCGCATCTTGAGTGGCCACGGCCCAGAAACAACGATCGGCATCGAGAAAAAGCGCAATCCCTACATTCATGGAGACTGGTGATGTTCTACGCCGGATTTGATGTGGGCGGCACCAATGCCCGTCTTGAGGTCTTTGATCGTGATTATCAAAGCGTGTTTTCGGAGCGCCGACCGGTTCGCGACGCCTTGACGCCTAAAGCCATGGCCAAACGACTCGCCGAAATGCTGATGGATTCTGGGATCGATGGAAATCGATTGAAGTCGATCGGGTTGGGAATCGCCGGGCAAATGAGTGCCGACGGACAGATGGTTTTTAACTCACCGAATCTCGGTTGGCGAAATATCGCGTTTGGCGCGTTGCTGGCCGAAGAACTGCGTGACTTTTCGACCGCCAGGGTGGCCGTCGCCAACGATCTAAATGCCCTTTTATGGGGTGAATACATGCATGGCGCGGCAAAAGGCACGACCGACGCGCTGGCCGTTTTTGTAGGCACGGGCGTGGGCGGGGCCATCATCGCCAATGGCGGCCTGGTGCACGGCGCTGGCGGAAAAGCAGGTGAAATCGGCCATATGAAGGTCGCCTTTGGCGGGCGTTTGTGTGGATGCGGTGAATTTGGGTGTTTGGAAGCCTACGCCGGCGGGATTCATCTGGAACGACGTTTGGTCGAGATTTCACGCGACCTTGAGGCTGTAAAAGGCATGGATTTGGCGGCGGCAGATGCCGCGATTTTTGAAGTTTCTGAGCTGCGGGCCGTCTGGGAAGAAGTGACGACGTTTTTGGGCGCAACGATCGCAAACGCGGTCACGATGTTGAATCCGGAGGTCGTGGTGCTGGGTGGCGGAGTTTTGGAAAATCTTCCAAATTTCCGTGACATGACACTTCGAAAAACAACACCGCTTATCTTATCTGCGTGTCGCGATGACGTGCGTTTTGAAATGAGTGTTCTCAAAGACCGCGCAGGTGTGCTTGGTGCGGCGATGCTCGCAAATCTAGCTTAAGAGAGTTTTATGAAATTGATGAACAAAATGCTGCCCCTATTCGCCCTGCTCGCCGTGGCCACAACAGCTCAGGCCGAAGATCTGCCCAAATTGCTGAAAGCCGGCGAATACACCTGTCAGATCTCCAAAGAATACAAATTCCGGAAATGCACAGTGGTGGACGAAGGTCAGTACCAGGTCCTGAGTCTACGTGGTGAAAAGCATCTGCTGGAACTTGAGGGGGTCATGTACCCATCGGATTTTGTCGGCAAAACCAAACAGGTTTTTGTTGAGGCCAGCATCACCGAAGATCAGCCCTATATTTGCGGCGTCAAAGATCCGGCCGCGAACGCGGAGTGCAAAGCCCAAAAGGTCATCATCACGATGCAAAAGAAGGGCAAAATGTGGGTGGGTTCCTTCCCACTGAAACACTACTGGAATGCGTACGAAGGCGAGGGTGAGGCGCGACACATTTCGGGGCACACCGTCACGATCGAGCCGCTCAGCTTTAAGTTGAAGCTTTAAGGTTCATTGAGTCTTAACGCGATCGGTGGCATCAAAGAATGAAACTGATCTTGTGAGGGACCATGCAACCGCTTATCGATCCTGCGCTTTTTACGCTTCTTCCCCTGCTTTATATCGCGTGGGCGGACGGTGAATTAACCGAAGATGAAGCGATCCTGATTCGCTCAGAATCCAAATGGTTGTCACCAGCCCACCAGTCATCACTCGATGGCTGGTTGGACCCCTCGAACCCTCCAACCACATCGGAGCTCTTGCAGCTTCGACGCACGATTCGTGAAGAAGCTCGTAAATTGGACGGCGCAGAACGCATGACTCTGGTGGACTTGGGGGCGAGCATGGCTGCGGTGCATGGCGAAGCGCCGCGACCGGAAGTCATGGCATCGCTCGAAGAGCTCGAAGATGTGTTGGGGTTCTGGGATACCGGAGCGCTGGGCGACCTGATTCCAGACGCTCGGCTCGAACAAAAACCCGACCGGATTCAGCCCCCCGCCTTTGACGTCAGCGCCATGAACGATCGACTTGATGGGCCTCAGGTTGAGCTGAAAGCCGAGGTTCGGAAATTTGTCGTGGATGCGGGGTTCAAACACGACCCAGAGATGCCCAAAGATGCGCAGCGCGAACAAGTCCTGGAATGGCTCAAAATCCTCGCTAGCAGTGGTTATGGGACCTACGCCTACCCAGGCGTCACGTCCGACGAAAGCTTGGCTGAATTTGTGGCGGTCTTTGACACCTTGGCCACGTGCGACCTGTCGCTAACCATAAAGTACGGGGTTCAATTCGGACTCTTTGGTGGCAGCATCTACTTCCTTGGCAGCGACGAACAACGCCAGAAATACCTGCCTGATGCCGCAGCCGGCCGACTCTTGGGCTGTTTTGCGATGAGCGAGTTTGGGCATGGCTCAAACGTGCGTGATTTGGAGACGACTGCAACTTTTGATGCGGAATCAAAGATGTTGGTCGTCCACACTCCGCGAGAAAAAGCGCGCAAGGAATGGATCGGGAACGCCGGGCTCCACGGCCATATGGCGACTGTTTTTGCGCAGCTTCTGGTGACCAACAAAGAAGGCACCCAAGAAAACCACGGCGTTCATGCGGTGCTGGTGCCGATTCGGGATGATGCGGGCAAACCGATGCCTGGCGTTCGGATCGAGGATTGCGGCCACAAGATGGGGCTGAACGGCGTGGATAATGGGCGCATCTGGTTTGATCAGGTGCAGGTCCCGCAAGAAAACTTGCTGTCGCGCTTTGCTCAGATCACTCCGGACGGCCAGTACCACAGCGATATCGTCAGTCCAGGTCGTCGGTTTTTCACGATGATTGGGACGCTCGTCGGAGGCCGAGTGGCTGTCGGGAGTTCTGCGGTCACGGTCTCCAAGGTCGCGCTCTCGATCGCGGTTCGTTATGCCGACCGTCGTCAGCAATTTGGTCCGGAAGAAGCCCCCGAAGTCCCCATTCTGGACTACCAAACCCACAAATTGCGCCTGCTCCCCAGGCTCGCCAGGACCTACGCGCTGGACTTCGCGTTTTTAGAATTGGTGAAGCGGTACGTGGGCAAAACCGAGGAAGACGCGCGGGAAATCGAAGCGATGGCCGCGGCCTTCAAGGTCATGGCCACGTGGCACGCGACCGACGTCGTGCAGGCCTGCCGCGAAGCGTGCGGCGGCCAAGGATATTTGAGTGGAAATCGATTCCTGACGCTGAAAAACGATTGCGACATCTTCACGACGTTTGAGGGAGACAACACAGTTTTGTGCCTGCTTGTCGCTAAGTCGGCGCTTACCGACTTCAGCATGCAATTTTCCGAAGAACGCGTGTTTGGGCTCGCACGGTATCTGGGGCGACGAGCCGCAGTGGTGTTGACCCAAACCAACCCGGTGGCCGTTCGCCAGATCGATTCGGAGCATTTGCGTTCGGATGAATTTTGGCTGGAGGCGCTTCGCTTCCGGCAAGACGATTTGGTGGCATCTGCGGCCTCGCGGTTGCGGGCGCATATGGCCAAAGGCAATCCATTCGACGCGGCAAACGCGGTCGGGGACCATATGGTGGCATTGGCCACGGCGTACGCGGAACGAAACGTCGCCGAGATTTTCTGGAAGGCAGTCCAGTCCGAAGAATCGGGTGAAATCAAAGCGGAGCTTACGCGGCAATGTGCTCTTTATGCCCTTGATTGCGTTCATCGCGATTCGGGCTGGTTCCAGGAGCAAGGCTATATTGCTGGAACAAAGGCACAGGCCATTCGCAGCGAGATCACAGCACTTTGTGGCGAGATTAGACCGCAGGCCTCCAACCTGGTGAACGCGTTTGGGATTTCTGATGAGTTGCTGCAATCGCATATCGGGCGAATGCATCGGGCGCCAACAGCCTAAGTCGTCACGGAGAACCAGTCCGAGAAATGTTGGAGTGAGCAGGATACTCGGAGACTGGGGCGCAGAGGATCTTGCGGGACCTAAGCCGTGAGCTGAACCAGTTCAAAAAGCCAGAGCGCGTGAGCCGACATGGTCTGCATGGTCGTGAATTCTTTTTCACTTTCTGGCGCAAAATAGCCGGTTCCAAGGTTCGCTACCGCGATGCCCTTGTCTAGAAACGGATCTACGCCTGTGCCACCGCGGATCGGTTGAACGCCCGATGCAATGCCCAATTTCTTGGCCGCCGCGCGGGCCCATTCAACGAGTTCTGGGCGTTCTTTGAGCTTGGGGCCCATGTTGATGTACTGCTGCACGACCTCGACATCCATCGAGCCTGCTTGGGCCACAACGTGTTCTTCTCGTTTTTTCAGGGCAATCGGATCGAAGTCGCGAAGACGAATATCTAAGCGGAATCCGCCTGCTTCTGGGATCACGCGGTAAGGTTGCGAATATCCGTCAAAACCTTCGGAGTCCTCGGCGCTCAGCGTGAAGCCTGGGTCGGAAGCCAAGAACTTACCGACAAATTCGATCGCGTCTGATGCCGCGGCATCAAAGCCCGGTGCGGTCTCGACTTCCGAGACTTCAAAGCTCCCGCCACGAACGATATGAGGCGCCACGATTTCTTCAACGACCTCAAACAGCTCGCCGAGTCCTTCGGGCTCATCGAACACAAAATACGCCACGGCATCGCAGTCACGCAGCTCGTCGCACACGAACCAAACCAGCTGAACTCCGGCTTCGCGGGTTTTGAGCTCGGCCAGGATTTCTGCGGCAAAACGTGTGGCAGGTCGATGACCTTCGACTTTCGCGGTCGCTCCGTGAGTGTTCACGCCACCCAAGAAGACCCGAGCCACGTTTGGCGAAGACTCCACGGGGCGCGAAGCAAAATTCATCGCGGCGCGGCTGGCGTTGAAATTTTCGATATTGATCTCGAATGGATCGAGCCCATCGATCGTGTAGCCGCTGGTCACCTTGCCGTCGGCCAGCAACTGCGCAAGGCCAATCAGAGCCTCCATTCGACCGATTTCCTCGTCAGGACGTGCCACAAAAATCAACGGGCTATGGTCGACCTCTGGATGTTCCTTGAGCAACCAGGCCAGCGTCATCATATGCGTCAGACCCAACTTATCGTCCAAACCAAAAGGTGCGTCACCAGGCCCAAAAACAACGTCCTGCCCCATGTAGGATTCAAGGACCGGATAGTTTTTGACGCTCACTTGAAGCTCAGGATTGCGAGGGTACATGAGTGCCAGGCCATCCCAATCCTTCTTGATTTGCAGTTTTTCGACAGGTGCAGTGCCTCGAGCCGTGTCCAAATGCACCATCAAAGCGATCGGTGGTTTGTCGCGACCGGCGCCACGGCCTGGAAGCCGAGCCACCAGGTTTGCCATGGGATCAAGTTCGGTCGTCGCGCCGTGTTTTTCGAAAAACTCGGCGAGCAGGCGGGCAAGATGCGCTTGGCCCGGGGTGCTCGGGATCGTTGTCGAGTCTTCGTCGCTGCTGCTTTCGACCGCAACCACGAATTCGAGATGTTCTAGAGACTTCTTTGCAATTTCTTCGGACGAAAACTTCATGACTCACCATCAGGCAAAAGGCGCGCGGAACATAACAGGTCAAGTATCGGTCGTCACAATCTATCGTCAGCAGCGTTCCCTATCCTTGCTCCGCGTCGCACATTGCCATATCACTCCCTGAATTCGGATGAATGTTGGATGAATACTTTGATCAATCGAATGATAAAAATTGCGATGGCTGTCGCGATGATCGCCGTTTTCTTCGGGCTCTCCGAGACCGATCCAGGCATCAAAATCGGCTTTTTTCCATCCTGGACCCACAGCACCACGGGTGAGCTCTACGTCTGGCTTGCGATTCCATTTCTGATCTTTCCGGCATTCTTCCTTGCTGCAGATTCAATCTCCGACCTCTTGCCCAACCTGCAATCGAGACTCCTGAAACTGGTTGAACGTTTGGGGCAGCGCGCTCGAATATCAGTCGCGGTCGCCTTTCTTGGCCTCTTTGCTTTGATGATATTAGGCAATCATTTCATCTTCCATGGATACCCATTCACGGACGATGAGTGGGGTGCGATGTACGGGGGTCAACTCATGGCCATTGGCAAATTCACCGAGCCAAAACCGTCCTATTTCAATGCCGTACCAAGCCTGTTTCTCTATGTAAAAGACGGCATGATGACCTCGTTCGACTGGTTCGGTGCGATGGTGCCTTGGGCGATTTCTGAGTTCTTTGGCTTGGGAAATCTAGTTCACCTCGCGTTCTCGGCCGCCACGGTTGTCGCCATCGCCATCCTTGTGTCACGGCGACTTGGTCGAGGTTGGGGAGTGTTTGCAGGCGTGTTGTTTGTGGCCTCACCCATGGCCCTCTCGCTCTCACTGTCGACTCATGCTCACGTCGTCTCACGAGCGTTCCTTGCGTTTACACTCCTGGCGATCGACGAGATTTTACGACGCCCTTCGGACTGGCGCCCTTACGCGGCCGCCGGGATCCTTGGTGGAATGGGTTGGACGGTTCGTCCCGTTGAAACCACGATGCTTTTGGCGCCGCTCGCGCTCTGGCTTATCTGGCGTGGCGTTAAGGACGCTTCGACACGCAAGGGTTTGGGCGCTTTTTTGGTCGGCGGTTTGATCCTGGTGGGGCTCTTCACCGCCCACTCGTGGGCAGTCACCGGGACGTTCTTGCCTGCACGGCTTGCTCCAGGCGACGCCGCGGCTTGGACCAATCACCATAAACCTCCGTTTGCGTTTTTGAAGTCGACCGCGATTCTGAAAAACCGCCTGGGCGAAAATATCAGCTATAATTTCTTCCTGCTCACCATCTGGGTCATGGGCCCACTTGGGATCTTTCTGGCGTGGTGGGGGGCAAAGAAGGACAAGTTTTCAACCTTGTTGCTGGTCGGCGTCGTGTGCGATCTCGCGATGGGAATTCTGCACGAAGATTACGGCATCCATGTTGTGGGCCCGATTCACTATTCCGAAACGACAGTCCCCTTGATCATCTTGATTACACAGGGGCTTAGAAGTCTTTCGGAGTACGGCGTCGAGCATAAAATCGACCAACGAAAATGGCTGGCATTTGTGACGGCCCTCGTGTTTTCAAACCTGTTTTTTGCGGGCGTTCATCTGAGCGCGGTCGAACATTCGGCACGCATGCACGACACAATTTACAGCTTCTTTGACGACCCAAAATTTGATCATTCTGTGATTCTGGCGCGTGAATACGGCACCCATTGGAAAGCTTTTCCTGATTTTCGAAACACGGGCTCATTTGTGTTTCAATGGCGTCGTGTAAAACCGAGCGATGAACGGGTCCGAATTTTTCATTACACCAAGAATGAACCCCAGACGCTCAAGGCGCTCAAAGACGCCATGCCCGACCGGAAATTCTATGAACTACGCACCCTGCGCCGCGCTCCTTACATTGAAGCAGTAGATTTCAAATGATTCACCCTTCATTATCTGTCGTCATCCCCGTGTACGGGAGCGAAGCGATCCTGCGCGACCTGGTCAAACGGCTGGAGCCTGTGCTGGAGGTTTTTGGCACGCAACGGGAAGTGATCTTCGTCTGCGACGATAGCCCCGACAACGCCTGGGAAGTGATCCGGGAACTACGAAGCCAATACGATTGGGTGCGAGGCATTCGCTTGATGCGAAATTTCGGGCAACACGGCGCGCTTTTATGCGGGATTCGAGCTGCTCAATACGATGTAATTTGTACGATGGATGATGACCTTCAGCATCCGCCCGAGGTGCTGCCGACCTTACTGGAAGCGCTCACGCCCGATATCGACGTGGTTTATGGGACGCCTCAGCACGAGCAACATGGGCTTTTTCGCGACCTCGCGAGCCGCATCACAAAAGTTGTCCTTCAATCGGCCATGGGCGCTGAGTCGGCTCGAAATGTCAGCGCCTTACGGGTCTTCCGGACCGATTTGCGGAGGGCGTTTAAGCAGTTTCAGGGCCCACAACCCAATATCGATGTCTTGCTGACTTGGGGAACACGTAAGTTCAAACCCGTGAAGGTGCGCCACGACGAACGTGCAGCCGGCGAGTCCAATTACACGCTCAAAGCGCTGATCAGACATGCGATGAATATGATGACCGGTTTCTCCACCTTGCCGCTTCAATTGGCGAGCCTGCTGGGCTTCGCCTGTACTGGCCTGGGAGTTCTGCTCTTGGCGTGGGTGATCGGAAGGTTTCTGATTCAAGGCAGCGCCGTACCAGGATTTCCGTTTCTAGCATCCACCATCGCGATCTTCTCGGGCGCCCAGCTTTTTGCGCTCGGAATCATCGGCGAATATCTGGCTCGCATGCATTTCCGGATGTTGGACCGCCCCACCTACGTTGAGGCCAACGATGAGTAGGATCGAATGTTTGAAGTGGGATTCTGACTTCTTTGGCATTCAGATCGCGCGTCATCTCGACACGCGCCTCACCGCGGAGTCGTGGGACCTGGCTCGGCAAGAGTGCGTTGAGGCCCACGTGAAGTGCCTCTACATGCTGGCAGACAGCAATGATCTCACGACCTCGCTCACGCTTGAGGCAAACGGGTTTCATTACACGGACACCCGGCTGACCTATGAGTGCAAAATCTCGCCCACTGAGTGGCCCGAAAACGTTCGTCCTGCCATGGCTGCAGATATCGAAAAGCTCAGCGAACTGGCGCGCGAAAGCCATATCGATTCAAGATTTTTCTTCGATCCTGGATTCGAGACCAACCGCTGCAAAGACTTCTATGAGACATGGCTGAATAACAGTTTTTCGGGGTTTGCGGACGCCACGCTGGTGGCCGAGGTCGACCAAAATCCTGTCGCTTATGTCACCCTTCACCGCCGGAATAATTACGGACAGATTGGCATTATTGCGGTCGATCAGAGTGCGCGTGGGCAGGGCATTGGCCGAAAACTGATACAAGCCGCGCATGCGCAGTATTCCGTGTGGGGACTGACTCGCGCTGAAGTCGTCACCCAGCTTCGCAACCTGGCGGCCCAACGGCTTTACCAAGCCCACGGATACCGAATCTCTGATGCTTCCCACTGGTACCATTGCTGGTTCTAACTTGTGAAAACATTCAATCAAATCTCCGGGGCGGCATTAGGGATCTCGTTCGGTCTTCTCTGGATGATCTTTGAGGGCTGCTTTCGAGTCATGAACGGTGAGCCTTGGTCGCTGATCGTGCTTTCTCCCGTGGTCGGAATCGGACTTGCGGCTGGGCTGGGTTTCATCAGTTTTGTGTTGTTCGCGATCTGGAGGGCTCCATTCGCCCGTATCAAGCCCCATATCGTCGCAAATCCGCTCAGCCCATGGACCGCCGGCAGCACGGTGCTCCTCTTGGGAGCCGCCTGGTGGGTCGCTTCTTATCGCGCTTCGCTTCTAATCAACGCCAAGATTCAACAGGCTTATTTCGAATCGACGCTCTCGGTGGCGGTCAGCGCAGCGCTGCTGGTGATACTTGGATTAACGTCCCCGCTCGTATGGGCGATCTTTCATCGTTTCTACCAAGGCCTTGTATTCTCGCGGCGGCGATTCCGACGAAATTTCACGCGGGCCGTTCTGGCGCTGGGGTTCATAATCGTGGCCGTCGTGGCCTTCAAGCTCGGCTCCAAAAAGGCCGACATGCTGCAAAGGCTTCCGTGGGTTTACGTTTTCCCACCTCTGGCAGCCTTAATATTAAGCGCCTTGCTTCAGCGATTCGGGCTTCTCAACAGGCGCATCGCTCTTCGAGCGCTGGCGCTCATCGCGGTATTCCATCTGGTTTTTGCGCTCTTGCCCTCAAAATACTCGTCCGTTCGGAACACGATCAACACCGCCCCATCCTTGGCAAGGCTCCAGCTCAAGGCCTTAATCTCAGTGTCCGACGTTGACCATGACGGTGAAACCAACATCTACATGGGGCAAGACTGTCGGCCTTTTGACCGGCTGAGTGGCCCCGGCGCCTACGATGTTCCGGATAATGGAATCGACGAAGACTGCGACGGAATCGACACCTTATCGACGGCGCTGCCAAAAGTGGGGCAAAATTTCCACGCCATGAGCAAACCGGCGAAGCTCCCGAACATCCTTCTGATCACCACCGACGCGCTTTCTTTCGACCACACCACATCGGGCGGATACAAACATGATGTGACGCCCACGCTGGCAAAATTTGCTGCCAACGCCACGGAGTTTACGCGAGCTTACGCAGAGGCACCGACCACTTATATGTCCATTCCGATGCTGCAGACGGGGTACTGGTATCCCCATCTCAAAATCACGGCTGGGGCCAATTCTGGAAGTTATCCCTTTGGCCTTTCCCCCGAAAACAAAACCCTGGCCTCAAGGTTAAAAGCGCTCGGGTACGCGACTGTATTTGTTCCGGGGCAACGCTATTTCGGAAAAGGAAATTGGCCAGGATTGGCGACTGGATTCGACGAGGTCGACATGGCCGGCACCACGAATTTTGCGCATGCGGCCATCCCAACCACCAACCGGGTGCTGGCGCACCTCAAAGAAAAACGCGCGAAACCGCTCTTCATTTGGGTGCATTATTTCGACCATCACGAGCCCTACTACATGCCCAGCGGTGGAAAGGTATTTCCGGTCGAGGAAGGCCCACTGGGCGATAAGATCAGCAAGTACAACAGTGAAGTCGAACGAACGGATCGAGAATGGGGACGGATCTTTGATTACGTCGCAACACAACCAGCCGAGGACAACATCATCATCTTCACCTCAGACCACGGTGAAGCGTTCGACGAGCTGCATCTTCAGAAACCACACAGCAATAGCGTACGTGAGAGCGAGACTCATGTGCCTCTGATCATTCAAACCGCCAAGCAGCGAGGAACGCGCATCGATGGGTTGGCAAGCCACCTCGACATCTTGCCCACGGTGTTGAATCTGCTGGGTGAGAAGCCGCCTGAAGACATGCCAGGGGAGTCGCTCGTGCCTGCGCTCCAGGACGGAAAATCTCCGGAAAAAGAAGCGATCTTCGTTTCGTTCTACGATCCCACAAGGTTGGACGCCAAATCGGCGTTCATGCAATACGGGGCGCAAGGCAAAGACTTCTTGTATTTCCATAATCAAGATGACGCGTTCACATCCCTGACCATGGTCGGAGATTCACTCGGAACCAAGCCCGTCGACATGCCGCAATCGGGCGAAGCGTATATGCTACGACTCTACGCCGAGAAGCTCTTCCACGAGTTGCAGGACAACCCGCCCGCCCTTTTCAACCGACCTGAATCTTCAAAATAGATTCGATGACTCGGTCATTTTCGTCTTCTGACATGTTGAAGAACATGGGCAATCGAACGAGTCGATCGGCGATCGATTCCGTGACCGGACATTGCCCTTCATACCCGCCAAACTTCTTGCCCATCGGTGCAAGATGCAGCGGCTGGTAGTGGAAGACAGCCATGATTTGTTTGGCCTTTAATTCCGCAATAAATTCCGTGCGCGCTTCCAAGCTGGGCATGAGCAAATAATACAAATGATACGTGTGTTCGCACCCGTCGGGGATCGTTGGCTGCTGCACGCCGTTGGCCTGCGCCCAATCCGCGAGCTCGGAATGATAACGCTCCCAGATCGTTTTGCGGCGTGCTTGGATTTTTTCGCGTGCCTCGAGTTGGCCCAACAAAATTGCGGCAAGAAGGTCTGATGGCAGGTAGCTCGAGCCGTGGTCACACCACGTGTATTTATCGACCTGACCTCGAAAAAACTGCGAACGGTTGGTGCCTTTCTCCCGGATGATTTCGGCGCGATTGATGAACTTGGAGTCATTCAGAAGAATCGCCCCACCTTCGCCACACGAAAAATTCTTGGTCTCGTGGAAACTCAGAGCCCCCATGGCACCCAGCGTTCCGAGTTTTTTCCCATGATACTTACCAAAAAGCGCATGAGCGGCGTCTTCGACCACCGGAATACCGTGGCGATTGGCGATTTCTAAAATCGCGTCCATCTCACACGCCACGCCGGCGTAGTGCACGACCACGATGGCTTTTGTTCGTGGCGTGATCGCGGCTTCCAACAGTGTTTCGTCGAGGTTCAGCGTGTCTTGGCGGATATCCACAAAAACTGGCGTCGCCCCCCGAATCGCGTACGAAGTCGCGGTCGACGTGAACGTGAACGACGGGATGATGAACTCGTCGCCCGGGCCGACTTCAAGCAACAATGCGGTCATTTCAAGCGCATGGGTGCACGAGGTCGTCAGAAGCGCACGAGGCACCCCAAGCGCTTCCTGCAGGAGCGTCGAGCATCGTTTGGTGAAAGGACCGTCGCCAGAAATCTGGCCGAACTGAAACGCCTCTTCGGCGTACGTGAACTCGGTGCCCACGCGGGGCGGACGATTAAAGGGTATTTGGTCGGACATTGGGCTCACCTTTGAAGCGAGCCGCACTATGCCGCGCGCCAATCAGGGTGGCAAGACACGGCAATCGTATCGCAAGAAATGCACGAACCAAGCGCGGGTTGGCGCTTGGTCGGAAGGACGAGCTTGAGGGCTGAATTTGAGAAAAGAGGCTGAATCAATCGTTCTGAGAACGAGAACCGCTTTGTTTTCTGCGCTCGATCAACCGATCGAGGTCCATGTCGCGCAACACCTGCCACTCTGCGTCGTTGACCATGACCGCCAATCGAACTTTCATGGTGCGAACTGGGCGTTCTACTTGGGGGCGGCGATATCGGAGTGTGTTGGACATTTTGAACCTCGGTGTGCTTGTCAAAAGAATCATCGGCACACCGAGGGCTAAACTTTAGCGTTTAAGATTCATGACTTCCTGCAACATCGCGTCGCCGGTCGTGATCGTCTTGGAATTCGCCTGATAGCCGCGCTGCGCGGCAATCATCTTCACGAACTCGTGGGCCAGGTCGACGTTTGACGACTCAAGCGCTCCAGAGACGATCGAGCCCCGTCCGCCCGCGCCAGCCATGCCCAACATCGGATCACCACTCGAAGGCGTCTGACGGTAGAGATTACCGCCGATACGCTCCATTTCTTGCGGAGCCTGGAATTGCGCAATCGCAACTTGGCCCAGAGTTTGTTCCTGGCCATTCGAAAACACGCCGACAATTTCGCCGTCGGTATTGATGCGAAGGTCGCGGATATCGCCCGCCGCATAGCCGTCTTGCGAAACCCGTCGTTGATTATTGGCACCCGAATATTGGGTGGTGTTGTCGAACGCCATCTCAAGGTCTTGCGGTTGAGTGGCCCCAAGGGGCTGGAAATTCATCGCGCCAGGAGTATGGGTCGTCAGTTCACCGTCGGTCGAAAAGTCGAGGGTTCCTGTGGTGATCTCTTCGGGGACGCCGGCTGCGCCACCTTGAACGTCAGCTCCGTCAACCAGGGCGTGGTATTCCCACGTATTATCCGCCGTTTTGCGGTAATACATTTCGACCTGAATGGGGTTGCCCAACGAGTCGTAAACCGTCGTGGTTGTCGAATAATTCGAGGTCGCCGTGGGGTCCAACGGATCCCATGCAGCCGTAAGAACTTCGGAACTCGAATCCAAGTTGAGTTCAAGTTCGATCCCTGTCGACGCCTTGGGTGGAGCGGTCAAATCGCCGACCTTGAGGTCTCCAACTTTGCTGGTGACATTTCCGTTGGCGTCGGTCTGGTAGCCCTGAAGCTTCAGCCCCGCTGGAGACGTCACGTAGCCGCTTTCGTCGATCGCAAATTCACCGGCACGTGAATAGAAGTTGGCCATTTTGCCGTCGACCTCCCCACTGACCACAAAAAATCCGCCACCCGTGATGGCCATGTCGGTCACCTGCCCCGTGGCCTCCAGCGCGCCCTGGTCGAAGAGTTGCTGAACACTTCCGGACCCAACGCCGTCGCCAATTCCGAGCATCGTGTTGCCGATAATATCCGAGAAATTCAATCGGCCGGCTTTAAATCCCGTCGTGTTCACATTGGCAATATTATCGCCGATCATCGACATCGCACGCCCGTTTGCATTCAGGCCACTGAGTCCGGTGTTCATCGCTTTAAGAAGGCTCATAGATATCTCCGTGTCTTTTTTTGTGTCCTGAATTAATTAGCGTGCGACGACTTCGACAACTTCACCAAGTGAAGCAGTAGCGTCGCCCTCGAACATCAGCCGAGGGAATCCTTCCGAGTAGGTAATTCCGCGAACTCTGCGGTCCGTAAATTCCTTTGCTGCAACGACTTCCTTGTCGCCTTTTGTCGCGTTGACCTGGAAGGTGTATTCCCCATCAGCGACGACGTTTCCGTCCTTATCTTTGCCGTCCCAATCGAAGGTGTTGGCGCCCTTGTCGCGGGCGGCCAGGTCCAGCGTTCGAACGACCTTGCCGTCCTTGTCCATGACCAAGACCTCAACCGATTCGGCGTTCGCCTCAAGAGTGAAACCTGTTCCATGGATGGGTTTGCCGCCTTGCACTTCCATTTGATCGCTCGAGACGCGGACGTCCTGACCGATGAAGGAAACGACCTGCGCGCTGGTGCTTGAAGCCTGTGCCATCGCCATATTCTGCATGCCTTCGGTCATGCCTTGCATCTGCTCGACGGCGGCCAGTTGCGAGAGCTGAGCCACAAAAGCCTGATTATCCATCGGGCTCAGTGGGTCCTGCTGGGTGAGCTGGGTCGTGAGCAATCGAAGAAAGTCGTCGTTTCCGAGTTCGTTCTTGTTTTGCACCGGTTGATTGGTTTTTACGGTGGCGCTGGCATTTAGCGAGTCGGTGAGCTTCATCGGGGCCTCGTATTAGCTGATGATGTACAGGCGGCCTGGAATATGGTCCCAATCCTGACTTGATTCGTTTTGTTCTTCTTCAAGCCATTCATGATTCCAGTTCTCCTGCTCACGTTCGTGTTGTTGTCCGTCACCTGAGCCAAATTGAAGTAACTCAGGGTCCAATCCTGCAGATTGCAACGCTTGGGCCAATTCTGCGCGGGCAGTATTTAGTTGGTCGATTAATTCGGGACGGTTGGCTTGAATCACCACATTTGCGACGCCGTCGCGGACCTGAACACGCAGCTCTAATTTCACACCATCGCCAAGGTCGAGAGAGACACGCGCGTCTCCTCCACGGTCATTGGTCTTCATTTGCACGCGTTCGGCGGATGCCGCAGCCCTAGGCGGGGCAACGGGAAGCGCAGCCTGTGCGGCGTGAACTTGCGTAGGAACCTGCGCCTGCTGAGGCACGATCATCCCGTGTTGTGGCCGAGGTTCGAGCGAGACTTTAGCGGTCGGAATCTCCAGTTTTTTCTCAGGCGCCTGGGGCTCTGATTCCTTGGCTTTTTTCGCGGCGACTTCTTCCGGGTTTTTATGCAGGCGCAGTTTCATGGGAATTCCCGGAAGCTTTTTCCCGCCCTCGCGGAGCTTATTTCCGCCCTTCGGAATGTTTTTCGAAACCCGCGCCTGAAACGTGCGTGCGTTGAGTCGGTCGACCTGAACACCGCTTGGTTTGAGCGCCGAGAACATCTCAGCGATCTGGCCTAATGCCTCGTGAACACGAGCAATAGAGCGGTCCTTCGAGGCATCCTTGGATTTTCGAACAGGGTCTTTTTTATCCGCCTCGGCCTGAGGTTTTTCCTCAGAGGCCTTGACGTCTTTCAAAGAAGTCGTCTTTTCATCCGGAGCTTGAACACGAGTCTCGTGGCCTACATCATCGGACTTTGGAGCTGGTTTTTCTGGGGTTTTTTCGTGGAGAATTTTTTCGAAGCCTGCACCGGCAGCGGCCCGCTCCGGCTGGCTCGAAGGAGCCTGTGCGCGGGGGCCAGTGGGAGAATCAAGTCGGAGTTCAGGGGTTCGCATGTTCCGTGTCCTCTTTTTCCGGTTCGGCACTCTCAGGCGCCGCAACGTCAGGTAAGGCAATGACCGCCGGAAGAAGGGTTTCGGCCGGTGGTTTAATAAATGATTGCAGTATCTGGGCCGCTTGATTTGGAGGCATCGCCTGGAGCAATTTTGCGGCTTTACCGGGCTCAAGAGCGCCCACGACGCGGGCCCCTAATTCATAGGGCATTGCGGCAATAATCTTCGCCGCAGAGCGGGGTGACATGGCCTGAATTCGCGCCACAACCGCGTCGAAATCCGGCTCATTTCCTTGGGCCGCGGGCATCGGACCTATAAACTCACACGAGCATGGGGATTGGCCAAAAGCGGGGAGGCTCACAAAAAGAAGCGCGGCAATAATCATCGATTTCATTTTCCATCCTGTTTGCCGAGCGATGTGTAGGAGCGTGACGCTTCACGGCGGAAGCCCTCCTCGCCAAGCGGTGCAAAGGACCGCGAGGGCTCCCTGCGGAATTGGCCCGACACCGGCCCTGTGGACACCTGCATGGTTTCCTCGAGGCTCTTGATCGAAGTCGCTAAGGCAACCACGTCCTCGGGAGATTGGGACAAGAAGCCGCGTAGTTTTGGTGCCATCGATAATGCGGCGTCGTAACGGGGGTTGGCGCCTTTTCGGTACGCGCCTAAGCTCACCAATTCGTCCGCACTTTGAAGATCCACAAGCGCCTGGCGGAACTTCTGAGCCAGCGAGAAATGCTCGGGAGGAACGATATTCCGCATCAGACGGCTGATGCTGTCGGTGATATCGATCGCCGGGTACTGCCCGGACTGGGCGATCTTGCGGGATAAAACGATATGTCCGTCGGTGGTGCCGCGAACGGCGTCGCCCACGGGATCGTCGGGATCGTCGCCTTCAACCAAGGTCGTGTAGATTGCGGTGACACTGCCCGTTTCGCCCATTCCAGCGCGCTCAAGTAGTTTTGGAATAACGGCGAAGGCGCTTGGTGGATACCCACGGGTGGCGGGCGGCTCCCCGACGCTCAACCCGATTTCACGCTGGGCCATCACGACGCGTGTCAGGCTGTCCATCAAGAATAAAACCCGCAGGCCTTTATCCCGAAAATGTTCCGCGATGGCGTTCGCCGTAAATGCGGCTCGCAGCCGCATGGCAGGGGATTCGTCGCCCGTAGCGGCGACCACACAAACGTGCTGCGCGCCAGCATGACCCATCTGCAAATCGCTTTCGACGAATTCCTGAACCTCGCGGCCTCGCTCACCGATCAGCGCAATCACGGCAACGTCGGCGTCGGTGTTTCGAGCCATCATGCCGAGCAAGGTGCTTTTGCCCACGCCGGCTCCCGCGACGATCGCAATTCGCTGTCCCTCGCCGACCGTCAACAGACCATTGATGGCGCGAACGCCAAGGTCCAGCGTCTTGGTGATGGGGCGACGACGAAGCGGATTCATTGTGTGACGAGGTGGCAAAACGGTCACAACGTCCTCAAGGTCTCCGAGTCCATCAATAGGATGACCCAGTCCGTCCAAAACCCGGCCCAGAACGCCCCTTCCGATTTTGAGCTGATGATCACCATAGGTGCGCGTGATCGGTGTGCCGACGGTCAATCCCTGGCTGGTGCCCAGCGGCATCATCAGCGCGCGACCGTTGGCCAAGCCAACTATTTCTGCGAGGACCGGCGCCTGATTATTCACGTGCATGCTGCACGTTTCACCGATGCAAGCATTGGGCAGAATGCCCTCGACCATCATTCCAACGACTCGGGTCACACGGCCTTGATACTTAAAGGTATCGGTCTGGCGGATCGTCCCAAGCAACTCCTTGAGGTCATTCATCGAGAGCCCCCAATTCGTCAAATTCTAAATCCCCAAGATCGAGGTCTCCCAGCTCATCAAATTTTGGAACTTCATCGCTGAAAATATCGGAGATATTAGAGAATGCGGACTCCACAAGCCTGTCCAAACGGTCGGTCATCACACCGTCAATCTGCCCACCATCGGACATGATACGGACATCGCCGCGAACGAATCGTTCGTCAGGATGAACCGTAATCGTGGCTCCCGTTGGGTCTTCATCGCGCAGGAATTTAACCTGTTCGGTCAGAAGTTCGACCGAATCTGGATCGACGTAAATATGAATTTGATCCAGCCCACAAGCGCGACGAACGGCAGCTCGAGTCACATCGATCACGGTTTCAGGCAGCACCAATTCGCGTTCCAAAATACTTTCGGAAAAAACCCGGGCGAGCTCGAGCACAATTCGTTGAGCCTTGGTCGTAAGGTCTTCCGCAAAATCCTGCACTTCATGGAGGGCGCGTTTTAAAGCCGCATCCGAGTCACCCATAAGTGCAGCAATCTTCTCGTTGGCCTCGGCCGTTGCTTCTGCGCGACCCGCCTCAAAGCCTTCGTGGCGGGCAGCTTCGAGGTCCGCCGCAACCTGGGCTTCGTCATTCTCGTAAACAAAGGCCGATATCTCTTCTAGACCTTCGGGCTCGGCTGGAGCGGAGCGATGAGCATTCCCAAACTGAACGCGCTCCACCTTCCCGGCCTTTTTTGCAAAATCGACCTTCCTGACATCGGGCGTGCCATCGTCATCAAACAACATCGCCTTCTCCTCTCGGAATCGTGATGATTCCGTCCGTCTCTAGTCGAATAGCGGCTTCGACGATGGTCTTCTGCGCAGCCTCGACGTCGGCCAGTCGCGTGGGGCCCATGGCATCGATGTCGTCTTTAAGCATTTCGGCGGCACGTGAAGACATGCTTCCAAAAATCAGATCCGACACGCCTGCTGAAGCGCCCTTCATGGCAACGGCCAGGCTCTTGGTGTCGAGTTCGCGCAACAAACGCTGCATCGAACGCGAATCCAAACCGACCAAATCGTCGAAGGTAAAGAGCTTGCTCTTAAGGTCCTTGGCGAATTCGGCATCGCGCTCCTCAAGCAGAGTCAGCATGCTATTTGCGAATTCTGTGGGCAGTGCTTTGACCAATCCGATCGTTCGTTCTTCGGTATTTTCTTCGTCCGAATCGGGGGCTTTGAGGTTCATGGCTAAGAGTTCGGCACCAAAGGTTTTGCCCACGTCACGACGAACTTCGTCTGACACGTTGCCCAGATGCGCCATTCTCCAAACAATTTCAGGTGCGCGGGCTTCGTCGAGTTTCTGCAGCACTTTCGCAGCTCGTTCCGAGGGCAACGCATCGAGAACAATTGCGATGGTCTGGGCGTGTTCGGCCTCAAGCAATCGAGCAAGGGTTCCAGCATCGACCGTTTTGACCGCATCAAATGGGTCATCCAGTGTCTCTGTTTGAGGGAAAAGCGCATTTGCACGGTCTTCGCCAAGTGCGCGTTCCATCATCAATTGGAACATGCTGCCGACTCCCTTCTGCGGAATATGGCCTCCCGCAAAACGCTGACGGAACTCCTCGAGCACGCTGATGACTTCGGCACGTGACACGTCTTCAAGCCGCCGTGCGACATCGCCAAGGTAACGAATCTCGTCCTCGGAAAGCCGAGTGAAAAGCTCGCGCGCAATCTCGTCGCCCACGGCGAGCACAAACACGGCGGCCTTTCGGGCGCCCGCACTCAGCTCTTGGCTTTCGGTGCGCAATATTGGTTTGACGTTGGCCATCTGAATCTCGTTTTGAACTTAAGGTGTTTAGGTCTGCGCGTCGGAGCGAATCCACTGGCGCAAAATCAATGCGGTCTTGTCGAGGTCACCCTTAGACATTTCGACAATGTCGGTGCGAAGCTGCGGATAGCTGCGGCCCTCGACCCGGTCCACAATGCGTTCAGCATCGGCGTCGATATCGCCCACACGTCGTCCCACGACTTCGACATCGAGTTCCCGACTGCTGACCGGTCCTTCTTGGGGCATCGGACGAACGTCTTTGATCGATTTCGAAAGAGGACGAATCACAAAGAAGAACAACATCATCGCCAGGAGCGCGAAGGTCGCATAACGAGCGGCTGGAACAATCACATCAGGCTCCATCCAAGGAGCCGGAGGGGCCTCTTCAGCATCGACGGCCATGAAGGGTTCGACGTTGATTTCGACCTTGTCGTTTCGGACGGCGCTGAAACCCACGGCGCCCTTGATGAGGCCTTCGATCTTCGACACGTCCATCGGTTTTCCGTCGGCACCCTTGAGCGCCGCCTCGTCGAGCAACACGGCGACCGTAACGCGCGAAACCGTCGAACCGTCTTGAGTCGTCTGTCGAACACGTTTCGAGACTTCGTAATTGGTGACTTCTTCGACATTGGATGTCGCTTTTGAATTCGCTGCTGCCGCGCCCGCGGTCTTGTTAGGAAGGTTGCTACCGATTCCTGGCACTCCGCCTGCGGCCGCCGAACCATCATTTGAGGTTTGCTCGCTGCGTTGTTCACTGCGAACGGCTGTCTTTTCCGGGTCGAAGGTCTCGTCGGTCTCGACCACACGCGTGGTGTCGATTTCGACATGAACTTTGGCGAGCACACCAGCGGCGCCCACAAGGGGTGTAAGCAATTGGATGATGCGTTCTTCGAGGTCCATCTCCATTTTCTTGGCGTTTTCGAGTGCATCACCGGCGCTCTGCGAGGTGCCGCCGTCGGATGGCCGCGCCAACAAACGGCCTTCCTGGTCCACGATGGTGACCGAATCAGGAGACATGCCTTCAACGGCCGAAGCCACGACATGTTGAATGGATTGAATCTGAGAAGGTGTTGGTTTGCTTGCGGCATTCTCAAGCTTCAAGACAACCGAAGCGGTCGGTTGTTTTTGATCGTCTTTGAACAAAGAGTCTTCAGGCAACACCAGGTGGACTCGAGCATCCTTGATGGAACGAATCGAGCGAATCGTTCGCACGAGCTCGTTTTCCATGGCGCGCTTGTAGTTGACCTTCTGAGTGAAGGCCGTCATTCCAAAATCAGCCTCGTCGAAGAGCTCGTAACCTGCCGAAGTCGTGTCCGTGATGCCGGTTCCGGCGATCTGAAGACGAGCCTCGTACACGTGCTCTCGGGGAACCGAAATCGTGTTGGCGTCTACGAGCTGGTAGGGAATCTGACGATTCGTGAGTTCTTCTGCGATCTTGGACGCCGTGGACTCGTCGAGGTCTCCGTAGAGAACTCGCCAATCAGGCTGCGACGCCGAAAACACAATCCAGCCGAATCCTAACATCGACACCAAGAGCACGCCGGCGAAGCTGGCTTTCTGCATGGTGTTGAGTTGTGCCCAGAAGGCTGCGGCTTGCTCACGGATTTTGGAAAAGCGTTCCATTCATTACACCTGCATCTGGCTGACTTCGCGGTACGCCTGAACCAATTTCTGACCGATTTTTGTCGTCAAACGAGCCGTGATATCGGCCTTGTCCAATGCAATCATGGTCTCGTGGAGGTTCGAGCCCTGACCGCGAACCATGGCGTCAACACTGGTGTCGGCGGCCTTCATGGTTTCGTTGGCCTTTGTGAGGCCACCCTCGAGGACTTTTGTGAAGGCATCGCCGTCGATCCGAGTCGGAGCCGTAGTTGGCGCAGCGACCTGAGGTGCGACGATGGGTAATGCTGATCCTATGCCTGAAATTGCCATGATTTTATCCGATATTCAGCGCGCGAAGCGCCATTTTTTTCAAGGTCTCGAATGACGTCACGTTGGCTTCGTAGCTACGTGAAGCCGTCACCATCTCAGCCATCTCTTCCACGATATTAACGTTGGGATATTCCACAAAACCGTCTTGGTTTGCGTCTGGATGGCCAGGCTCGTAGACCATTTTTGTTGGGGTCGTTGTGTCGGCTTGGACGCTTGTGACGTCGACTCGCGAAACCGCACGGTCCATCTCACCGCCGAATCGAGATTCGGTCGCCGTGAAAACAGCCTGTTGGCGCAAATAGACGCCGCCACCTGCGGTGCGGGTTGTGTCGGCGTTGGCCAGGTTCGATGCCGTGATATTCAACCGTGTGCGTTGTGCAGTCAGGGCCGATGCGGCGATATCAAAACCGTTGATGAAGCTCATTATCCTGCTCCTTCGTTTGCTGCGTACTTAAGTAGTGCGAGTTTCTTTGAAATCGCTTTGATGTTGGCCTGGTAGGCGACTGCATTCTGGCCGATTCGCGCCATCTGTGTGTCGAGGTCCACCGAGTTTCCATCAAGTGATGCTGGGCGATCTTCGGACTTGTTCGTCTCGATGTCGCCGCCTTTGCCGTGCATGGCCAGGTGGCGGTCGTCCGTGCGTCTGACGTTGACTGACGTGATTCCGTCGGCCTTACCAAGCGCCGCTTCGAAAGCGACGTCGCTGGGTGTGAAATTAGGGGTGTCCAGATTTGCGACGTTCGAGGACAAGACCGTCTGCCGTTTCAGGCCTACGTCGAGGCCTCTTTGAATCAGGCTTAATGTGTTGTCTCCGAGGAATGACATCGCGTGCTCCGGGTTGCTTCACTACTTAGGTATAGCAACCCGCGTGCCGACTAATTCGAAATCGGCAAGACGCTGATTTTATTGGTGTTTTTATTTTCTAAAGAAAAAACGCCATCGTGACGATGACGTTTCTGACGAAGCTCAGGAAATCTCTTCCGATGGATCGGAAAGATCTTCCCTACTCAGATTCTTCTTCCGAGTCGTCGTCGTAGATACCGGAAAGGTCGATTCCCATTTCACGATATTGCTTAAGCTTGTTTCGAATCGTCCGGGTCGAGATGCCCAGTACTTCGGCAGCTTTTGAGCGGTTGCCATTAAAGTGGCGGATCGTCTCTACGATGATATTTCGACGAATCTCGGTCAGCGGCTGCTTTCCGATCTCAAACTTCATCTGGCCGCTCTCGTCAGCATCGTCGACTTTTTCGGCGAGATGGCGCACCCCGAGCAAAACCTCAGGGGTATTTTCGAACACAATATGCTCGGCATCGATCACCCCGCCACGCGGACAGATGATGATGGCTCGCTGAACGATATTTACGAGCTCACGAACGTTGCCAGGAAACGCATAACCCATCAGGCGCTTTTGCGCGGCGCTCGTGATCCCGGTCACCGGCTGGTCAAAAGCCACCGACAATTCTTTTACGTAGTGTTTCACCAACGCGATAATTTCTGCAGGGCGATCGCGCAGCGGAGGGACCGTGATGGGAAAGACACTCAGGCGGTAATAAAGATCGCGGCGGAATTTCCCTTCATCGACGTATTTCATCAAATCGCGATTTGTGGTCGCGATGATCCTGATGTCGATGTCGATGGTCCGGGTACCGCCCACACGTTGGACTTGCCGTTCCTGGATGACTCGCAGCAGCTTCACCTGGAGCTCAAGCGGCATCTCTGAAACTTCGTCCAGAAGAAGTGTTCCTCCATGAGCGCGCTCAAAAACCCCTTGATGGGTAGAGATCGCACCACTGAAAGCACCGCGTTCGTGGCCAAAGAGTTCCGACTCAAGGAGCGACGCGGCAACCGCGGCGCAATTGATCGCGACAAAATGACTCTTGTCACGTTTGGATCGTCGGTGGATATAGCGCGCAAACACTTCCTTTCCGACACCGGATTCGCCCGAAAGCAAAACGGTGGCCGGCGTTGAAGCAACGCTGTCCATCAACGCGATCATTCGAGTGGTGACGGGGTCGACCGCGACCAATGCAGCGTCTTCTCGATGAACGAAGGCCTCGGAGACATCGTTGAAAAACGTGTCTGCTGAGCTTGAATCTACGGAACTGCTATCAAGATCATCCAATGACATCTTTGTCTCATGCGATGCTCCGAACATTAATGCCGAGGGAGCTTGGCATCTTGAATGCTATCAGACATCAATGGACAACCGAATATTTTTCAGTGCATCTCAGCAATGAATCGCAAGGTCGCAAAAGCCCGGTAATCTTGACCGGCCGCTTTGTAGGTCTCGGCGAGGGGCTCAAGCACGCGTAGATCGTTCTCGAAACCGCGTGCGAGCAGCTGTTGGAGTTGGAGGATAGCCGCGTCGTACTCTTTGTTTTCCCGAAACCAACTCGCCAATTTCAGCTTGGTGTCAAAGTCGACATCTTCGCTGTCCCAGCGATTGAATCTGCGCCAAACCGATCGTGCAGCCTCGGCCTCACCGTCGGCTGTGCGGATTTCGATGGCTCTTTCAAAGGTGGCGACGCCCAACAAATTTATGTTCGTTTTCAGCTCGGGCGCCAGATGCTCGATCTTGTCGACCTGCGCTAAGACGGTCAAAGCCGCAACATCGTCACCGGCGTAGATAAACGACGAGGCTTGCAAAATCAGCACAGACAGGTGGTCTTCGACCCCGCCGTCGGATTCGGCGACCCATCTTCCCAGCGTTTCTGGTGACGGCAAATTTGGCTGCGTGAAAAGCCGAAGCACGTCAGCGACGTACTCCTGAGACCGACTGAGTTCACTGTAGATCCCCGGCTTTGCGACCCATTCCCGACTGCCCACGCACAGGTTTTCGAGCTGCGTTCTCAGATCGGCCTGGGTCGCTTTCGAAAAAAGGTTCTTGCAAACATCCTCGCCAAGAACGGCCGCGATGGGGAACGAGCTTGGCCTTTTCACCACTGCCGCCCAAAGATCGGGCGTGATTTCAACCGCGCTAGCGCGGACATGGCGAAACTCGAGCGTCAACTCGGTCGGCCCAGTCCATCGTAAAGATCGTAGGTGACCCGAGTCGTTGAGAGCACTCTCAACCTCGGCTCGCTCTTTTGCCTTTAATGTCCGCGACAACTTCAATCGTTGGCGCGAAGCGGCAGGATTTTCCGAAATAATTTCCGCTCGGACTTTATCCGGAAAAGGTATCCGCACGAAGGAATCGAACGCAATCAGGCGTGACGCGATGACCTCGGCGTGTACGTTTGCGCAAGCAAACATGCTCACCAAAAGGGTCGCGGCTATGAATGCCTTACGCCGAGGCATAAACGTCTACCATCTTTCGCTTTTTGCGCAGTCCGTTCAATTCGTTGGTGATCTTGAGATGCGCGGCTTGGGCACGCTCCAAGATCTCCTGTTCAAGCCGAACGACGAGATTGATTTTGTCGCGCAGGGCCTCGTTTTCCGCGAGGGTCACGCCGCGTTCCCGAATCGCCGAAATGCACTCATTTCGTTGTTGGCGCGCGCTTTCGACCACGGAGTCTTCCTCGAGCCCCTCCAGCATTTGCTGTTGAGATTCGATGGCAAGGTTCAGATAGGTTTCAAGGTCTTTCATAGCTCATCCTGCCTGGGCAATGGTGGCACCGGCGCTGCGCAGCGAGATCGCCGCTGTGTGCCATGCGTCACGTAGCTCACTAATCATCTGCACAACTGGTGCCAAACGCGTGGCATCTCTGGTCATCGAAACTTGAAGCAGTTCCTGATTGAACCATGAGTACAGATTGCTCAGCTGAATTCCGAACTCGCCGCCTTGTTTTGAGTCCAGCGATGCATCGAGTTCGCACACGATGGCGATGGCCTTCCCAATTCGAGCACCTGCCTCAGCGCGCTCACCTGCCTCGAAGGCGATTTGAGCGGCGGTAAGGTGCCGAAGCATGCCGTCGTAGAGGGCGACCACAATTTGCATGGGGTCGGCGGTAGAAACGGATGTTCTTCGATATGCTTTTACTGCTTTCATCGCCTACCCCTTATGAATTACTGCTGGTGGAACCAAGCAGCGCTGCGTAGCTGTTCGATTGATCATTCAAGTCGACAAGTAATTGCTCGAGCATCGAAAACTGACGACGAATTCGAGTCTCGTATTTATCCAAGGAAAGTGTTTTTCGTTCCACCTGGGTGTCAATTCGATCGATGTTCGTGTTGTACGAGTCGGTCAATCCATCAAGAATTCCCGATGAACCGGTGTATCGATCGACCTGAGTTTGCAGCCGCGCGGCAACACCGTCGTCAGCTGCAAATAGGTTGGCAACCGCATCGGTGTCTTTGTTCAACGCTGCGGTAAAGACATCGGTGTCGAACTCCATTTTTCCGGTGGACGACAGCCCCAGGCCGATCGAGGCCAAGCTGCCGAACTCGCCGCCCACATTCGCCTGAGAAACAGCGCTTCGAAAGTCGTCGGTGGCGCGTCGTTTACTTCCCGCATCACTTTGCTTTTTAATCTGGTCCAGGGCGCTGTTGTAGGCGTCCACGAAGCCCTTTACCTTTTCCATGATGGCTTCGTTATCAACGCTGACCTGGATCGCTGCTGGCGTGGTGGTCGTCGCGCCAAGTTCGAAGGACAAGCCTTCGACCGCGTCGTCGATCACGTTCGTAGAGCGTTCGATCTCGAGGCCATCGACCGAGAATTTTGCGTTTTTGGCTTGCTGGGTCGTCGCCATCACCAAGTCTTGACCGCCGCCTCCACCGCTAGGAGTGAACCCGAAGGTCAAAGCGTCTTCTGGAAGACCACCGATTTCATGCCCGGACTTTTGGGCTGTGACCGACAAGTAAACGCCGTTTCCGGAGTCCACGATCGAAGCGTCGATCTTTGCACCTGACGCGCGGAGCATGTCGCGAACTTCCTCGAGGGTCGCGCCATCCGGGATTTCGAAGCTGACGGCATCTTCGCCAAACACGCCGATATTCAGGGTGCCGGCCGACATCACATCCGAGGCCGACGAGAACGCCCCACTGCGCATTTTTGCCGGTCCCGCCAACTGCGAGACTTCGACGTCGTAACTGCTCGCTGACGCACCGGCGGAGGTGGTTACTTTGACCGCACTCTCGTTCGTCGATGTCGTTTTGTGAGACACAAAATCTTTGGCGGTGGCCAGCTCCTCGGTGGCCGTTTCCATGCTTTTGATTTTGGTCGAAAGCGTGCCGATCGTCCGGATATCGGTCTGAATTGAAGCTTTCTTTGTATTCAGATTAGTGATCGGAATTTTTTCGAGCGCTACGAGCTGGGAGATCATGGAATTTGTATCCATCCCGCTCACCAAACCGCCAAATTGAACCGCCATAAAGACCTCGTGTACACGGCATGAATTCCGTGCTCACAACCTTCATCGGCACATGATTCAAAGTATTTAGAATTTGATCGTGATCTGGCAAAAAAAAAGGCGCCATTGAGACGCTTTTTTAACTTAATCTTCTCGGCTACTTGAGTAATGAGAGCAACAATTGAGGAAGGGAATTGGCCTGGGCGAGCATGGAGGCGCCGGCCTGAAGCAGGATCTGGTTCTTGGTCATTTCGGCCATTTCGCTGGCAACATCCACGTCCCGGATGCGACTGTTCGCGGCCTCAAGATTCTCGCGATAGACGGCCAGGTTTTCGATTTTGGATTCAAGACGATTTTGCGAAGCCCCCATGGATGCTCGGGTTCCCGAGACCAACGAGATCGCATTATCCAAAATATCCATCGCGCTCGCCGCTCCAGCGGTGGTCGACAGATTCGCTGCAGCCAGGGAGTTGGTGCCGGTTGCATCCTTTAAATCAGCCGTTGCAAACGACTGCCCCACGGCCACGTTGAGCGTGTTCGATGATTCGATGCCGACCTGAAAAGATGCATTCAAAGTTCCATCAAGCAGTGAACGTCCATTAAATTTGGTTTTGCTTGAAATATCACCAATTTCGGCCGAGAGGGCCTGAAACTCCGTGTTGATATGAGCCCTTTGTTCGTCATTAATGCCGTCACTATTTGCCTGAACCGAGAGCTCACGCATGCGGCCAAGAATATCGTGGACTTGGCCCAGCGAGCCTTCAGCTGTTTGAACCATCGAAATGGCGTCGCTGGCGTTGCGTGAGGCCTGCCCCAAGCTGCGAATGCCCGACTTCATCGACTCCGAAACCGCCAGACCAGCGGCGTCATCGGCAGCACTGTTGATGCGATATCCGCTCGATAGCCGTGCGATATTTCCCTGCAAAGCGTTGTTGGTCTTGTTGAGGTAGCGCTGAGTCAACAGACTGGTGGGGTTGGTATTCATTCCAAGCATCATGGCTCCTGACGCGGGCGTTCTTTATGGAAAAGAACCAAAAAAAGGCGCCCAAAACGGGCGCCTCGGATAGCGGGACAGGGGCTCTTAGCCGAGCAGTGACAATGCAGTCTGAGGCAACGAGTTCGCCTGGGCGAGCATCGAAGAGCCGGCCTGCATCAAGATCTGGTTCTTGGTCATCGAGGCCATTTCGCTGGCGACATCAACGTCGCGGATACGGCTGTTGGCGGCTTCCAGGTTTTCGCGAGACACCGAAAGATTTTCAATTTTCGACTCGAGGCGATTCTGTGACGCACCCAGCCCAGCGCGGGTTTCCGAAACTACGCTGATGGCGTTGTCGAGAACACCCATCGCCGTCGCGGCATTGGCCGTGCTAGTGAGGCTGACGTTGCCCAGATTGTTGACGACGCCACCGTCGGTCAAATCGGCCACGTCAAATGATTGGCTGACCTTAATGTTCATGGTGTCTGTGGATTCGATTCCGACCTGGAAATCCGCGTCCAACGAACCATCAAGCAACGAGGTGCCGTTGAATTTGGTTTGCGAGGAAATATCTCCGATTTCGGCCACAAGCGCCTGGAATTCGGTGTCGACATGAGCGCGTTGCTCATCGTTGATACCGTCGCTGTTCGCCTGAACCGAGAGCTCGCGCATACGGCCAAGGATGTCGTGGACCTGGCCGAGTGAGCCTTCGGCCGTCTGCACCATCGAGATCGCGTCGTTGGCGTTTCGTGAGGACTGACCGAGGCTTCGAATGTCTGACTTCATCTCTTCCGAGACGGCCAGGCCTGCGGCATCATCAGCTGCACTGTTGATTCGGAAACCGCTCGAGAGTTTCGCGATATTGCCCTGCAACGACTTGTTCGTGCTGTTGAGGTGACGTTGGGCCATCAAGCTTGTTGTGTTTGTATTTACGCCGATCATGGGGGACTCCTGGGAGGTATCTAACTAAGTTTCTGTGTGTTTGCTGTCTGAACACCAAAGTCATCGGATCCTTCTGGAAATCCTTTAGTAAATAGATCGAATTTATAATTCGGCGGCGGCCCGCGGTGAGCGGGGAGCGGTGAGCGGGGAGCGGGGAGCGGGGAGCGGTGAATCGCAAGGGCCGGCGCGAGCTCGTGCTGAAACCTGAAAACCGAAAACCGAAAACCGAAAACCGAAAACCGAAAACCGAAAACCGAAAACCGAAAACCGAAAACCGAAAACCGATACCCAAAAAAAAAGGCGCCCAGAGGGGCGCCTTCGTTTTTGTTTCACTCCCGACTCTAGCCGAGCAGTGACAAGGCTGTCTGTGGCAAGGAGTTCGCCTGGGCGAGCATCGAAGAGCCGGCCTGCATCAAGATCTGGTTCTTGGTCATCGAGGCCATTTCGCTGGCGACATCAACGTCGCGGATGCGGCTGTTGGCAGCTTCCAGATTTTCGCGAGACACCGAAAGGTTTTCAATTTTCGACTCGAGGCGGTTTTGCGACGCACCCAGGCCAGCACGCGTCTCCGAAACTACGCTGATGGCGTTGTCCAGAACGCCCATCGCTACTGCGGCGTTGGTCGTGTCGGTCAAGTCAACGTTTGCCAAGTTGTTCAGGCCACCGTCGTTCAGATCTGCCGCAGCGAAAGATTGGCCGACGGTAATATTCAGGATGTCGGTGGATTCGATGCCGACCTGGAAATCCGCGTCCAGCGAACCATCAAGCAACGAGGTGCCGTTGAATTTGGTTTGCGAAGAAATATCTCCGATTTCGGCCACAAGCGCCTGAAATTCGGTGTCGACATGAGCGCGTTGCTCGTCGTTGATACCGTCGCTGTTCGCCTGAACCGAGAGCTCGCGCATACGGCCAAGGATGTCGTGGACCTGGCCGAGTGAGCCTTCTGCCGTCTGCACCATCGAGATCGCGTCGTTGGCGTTTCGTGAGGACTGACCAAGGCTTCGAATGTCCGACTTCATCTCTTCCGAGACCGCCAGGCCTGCGGCATCATCAGCTGCGCTGTTGATTCGGAAACCACTCGAGAGTTTCGCGATATTGCCCTGCAACGACTTGTTCGTGCTGTTGAGGTGTCGTTGGGCCATCAAGCTTGTTGTGTTTGTGTTTACACCGATCATGGGGGACTCCTGGGATTTAATATCCGTTTATTCTCTGTGAACATAAAGGTCATCGGATCCTTCTGGAGATCCTTTAAATATAAATCTATTTTTTGTTTTACGGGGAGGTCAGGCTTCAGGTTCTAGGGTGTCCGAAGGCTAGGATAACTGGGGATTAGGACCGCCGGAGCCTGATGCGCCAGCCGTAAACCGAAACCCGACAAACCGACAAGCCGAAGCCTGATAACCAAAAAAAAAGGCGCCCAGATAGGCGCCTTCATTTTTGTTTCACCCGCGACTTTTAGCCGAGCAGTGACAATGCGGTTTGTGGAAGCGAGTTCGCCTGGGAGAGCATCGAAGAACCGGCCTGCATCAAGATCTGGTTCTTGGTCATCGAGGCCATTTCGCTGGCGACATCAACGTCGCGGATGCGGCTATTCGCGGCTGACAGATTTTCACCAGCCACCGAAAGGTTTTCGATCTTCGATTCGAGGCGATTCTGCGAAGCACCCAGGCCTGCTCGGGTTTCCGAAACTACGCTGATGGCGTTGTCGAGCACCGCCATCGCATCCGCTGCACCGGCCGTAGTACTGAGGTTTACGCCGGCAAGGTTGTTCGTTCCGGTGGCATCTTCCAAGTCTACAGCTGCAAACGATTGACCGACCGCAATATTCAGGGTGTCGGTGGACTCGATGCCGACCTGAAAGTTCGCGCTCAGAGTGCCGTCGAGTAAAGACGTTCCGTTGAATTTAGTTTGCGACGAAATGTCGCCAATTTCGGTAACCAAAGCCTGAAACTCAGTGTTCACGTGGGCACGTTGTTCGTCGTTGATACCGTCGCTGTTCGCCTGAACCGAGAGCTCACGCATGCGGCCAAGGATGTCGTGAACCTGGCCGAGCGAGCCTTCTGCGGTCTGCACCATCGAAATCGCATCGTTGGCATTGCGTGAGGCTTGTCCGAGGCTTCGGATATCCGACTTCATCTCTTCGGAGACGGCCAGGCCTGCAGCATCATCCGCTGCGCTGTTGATTCGGAAACCACTCGAGAGTTTTTCGATATTACCCTGAAGCGATTTATTTGTGCTGTTGAGGTGACGTTGGGCCATCAAGCTTGTGGTGTTTGTATTTACGCCGATCATGGGGGACTCCTAGGAGGTATCTAACTGAGTTTTTGTGTGTTTACTGTCTGAACACAAAGGTCATCGGATCCTTCTGAATATCCTTTAGTAAATAGATGGAATTAAGAACTCGGCGGCGGGCGGCTGTTTGGTCGGCTTGGCTCCAGACTGGCATCGCGATTCTGTGATTCTGTGATCGGTCCGCCTGGCTCCAGCCTGGCATCGTGATTCTGTGATTCTGTGATGGGTCCGCCTGGCTCCAGCCTGGCATCGTGATTCTGTGATTCTGTGATCGGTCCGCCTGGCTCCAGCCTGGCATCGTGATTCTGTGATTACCTGACAAACCGAAAACCGATACCAAAAAAAAAGGCGCCCAGAGGCGCCTTCATTTTTGTTTCACGCCCAACTTTAGCCGAGCAGTGACAACGCGGTCTGTGGAAGCGAGTTCGCCTGCGCGAGCATCGAAGAGCCGGCCTGCATCAAGATCTGGTTCTTGGTCATCGAGGCCATTTCGCTGGCGACATCAACGTCGCGGATACGGCTGTTGGCGGCTTCCAGATTTTCGCGAGACACCGAAAGATTTTCAATTTTGGACTCGAGGCGATTCTGTGACGCACCCAGCCCAGCGCGGGTTTCCGAAACTACGCTGATGGCGTTGTCCAGAACGCCCATGGCTGTGGCGGCGTTAGCCGTGCTCGTAAGGTCCACAGCTCCCAAGTTCGTCGTGCCGCCGGCATTTTCGAGGTCGGCAACGGCAAACGACTGGCTCACCGAAATATTAAGGCTGTCGGAAGATTCGATTCCGACCTGGAAATCAGCGCTCAACGTGCCATCAAGCAACGAGGTACCGTTGAATTTAGTTTGCGAAGAAATGTCTCCGATTTCTGCCGAAAGGGCCTGGAACTCAGTGTTTACGTGAGCTCGTTGTTCGTCGTTGATACCGTCGCTGTTCGCCTGAACCGAGAGCTCACGCATACGGCCAAGGATGTCGTGAACCTGACCAAGCGAGCCTTCTGCGGTCTGCACCATCGACACGGCGTCGTTGGCGTTTCGTGAGGCTTGTCCGAGGCTTCGGATGTCTGACTTCATCTCTTCCGAGACCGCCAGGCCTGCAGCATCATCAGCTGCGCTGTTGATTCGGAAACCACTCGAGAGCTTCGCGATATTGCCCTGCAGCGACTTGTTCGTGCTGTTGAGGTGTCGTTGGGCCATCAAGCTTGTGGTGTTTGTGTTTACGCCGATCATGGGGGACTCCTGCAAGGTATCTAACTAAGTTTCTGTGGGTTTGCTGTCTGAACACCAAAGTCATCGGATCCCTCTGGAAATCCTTTAGTAAATAGATCGAATTAAAAACTCGACGGCGGCCCACGGTGAGCGGTGAGCGGTGAGCGGTGAGCGGTGAGCGGTGAGCGGTGAGCGGTGAGCGGTGAGCGGTGAGCGGTGAGCGGTGAGCGGTGAGC